>CESW01030006.1_pt1 | contig 24100 bp, 21 predicted proteins | sample 531171 | NCBI WGS metagenome assembly CESW01 (sample SAMEA2621859, study PRJEB7988) | marine metagenome | biome: marine biome (ENVO:00000447); feature: surface water layer (ENVO:00002042); material: "saline water (ENVO:00002010), including plankton (ENVO:xxxxxxxx)" | depth 5 m
TATATCGTCCTATATTAACTATTTCGGATAAAAAATATCTCAAATAGCTTTTGTTAAAAAATTGATTTCCATTGATTAAATGAAGTTTTTGATATCCAAGACTATTTATCCATGTTGTAAGATCACAAAACGGGCTTAGTGCAATATTAATACCTTTTTCTTTACAGTCATTTAAATATTTTTTTGATTTTTTTATTAAAGATAATTGAACAAAATCTGTTTCACTGTTCATCTTTTAAGTTTTAGCCAATTATTAAATGCACTCATAAAAATTTTCATCTTATCTACTGGACCTAAACTAATTCTTATACAATTTTCAATTTTACCCTTAAAATTTGTTCTAATATAAATTTTTTTCTTTCGCATAAATAATCTCAAGTTTTCTGTCTCTTTTTTATCTTTTAATCTTATAAGAATAGCATTTGTGACAATTCCACCTTTAAAAAAAATATTCAATTCTTTAAGTCTTTTTTGGATATATTTTGATCCTTTTTTAATTTGAGAAACATGGTTGTCTAATATTTTTCTATTATTTAGCGCCCACATCGCAATTTGGAAAGACAATGCATTTGTTTCTACTAATGATCTACACTTAGAAATATATTCACACAATTTTCTATTCGTTACTAAAAAGCCCAATCTTATACTTGGTAGTCCCCAAGCTTTAGAAAATGTTCTCATTACAATTAAATTTTTTTTTTTTACTGAATTTTTAATCTCAGTTTTTGAACCAAAATGGTAATAAGCTTCATCATATACAAGTATTATATTTTTTTTTAGACAAAATTTATAAATCTTATTTTTTAAAGTGTTATCAAATTCAAATTCAATTGGTAAATTTGGATTGACTAAAAAAATTACTTTTGTTTTTTTTGTTACAATTTTTTTTAAATCATTAAATTCTAATGACAAATTTTTATTAAATTTCCATTTTTTTATCTTAACTTCATTTAAATTACACAGAACCTCATACATGGGATAAGTTGGGTCCATTATCACCACTTCCTCATTTTTTTTAACTAAGCTAAAAATTATTTGTGACATAAGCTCTGTTATTCCTTGACCAATATAAATATTGTTTTTATTTACTTTGAAAAATTTGGACAAATTTTTATATAAATTTTGAATGTCAGGAGTCGCGTTTATTGAAAATCTTGAGATAGATTTTATAATTTTTCTATAAGTGGCTTCGTTATAATTTTCAACTCTTTCATTTCTATCTAAAAGCACACCTTTTTTAATATCTCTATTTTCTGATGTTTGGGTTCTTTCAAGTTTTTGTATATGGGGTTTAAACATTGTTTATAAATTTTTTTCAAAAGCTTCATTTAAATCTGAAGTTTTACATTCAATATTGTTAATACATTTGTTACAAAATAAATCATTTAGTTTATTATCTAAATGTTTTTTTCTTAAATATTGGAATTTTTTACCATTCCAAATTTCTGTTAAAGTATTTTTTGTAGTATCTCCAATTTCAAGTTTTTTATGAAAATCTGCTGTACATGCAACAACAAAACCGTGTGGGTTCACAACTATTCTGTTGAATGGATAAACACATCTAGACATGACATCATCATCTTTAAGACTCCCTAACACATTTCCCTCTTTAATATCCTCAGTTTCCTTTAACTCCATCATTCCTCCACCCTGGTTGCTGATTTCTCTAAATTCAAACTTATCGCAATTCGCTTTAATTACTCTCTCTATATCTTCTGCTACAAAATCTGATTTAGAATTTTTGACTGTGCTAACATAAATACCCATTTTAATATTATTTTCATTCCTATAATTAAAAATCCATTTTAAATTTTCTATAACTTTATCGAAATCATCATAACCATGAACTCTCTTAAAATCTTTTCTGTTATGTGCATTAATAGAAAATTTTATACTGTCACAACCTGCATCAATCACTGGTTGTGCTCTTTTTGAGTTCGCTAATGCACCGTTAGTATTTATGTAAATATAATCATATCCTAATCTTTTTCCTTCTTTGATGAACTCAGGTAATCTTTTGTCCATAAAAGGTTCTCCTGTAGCTTGTAAAGCAAGGTCAGTTGAACCATTTTCTTTTGCTTCTTGCATTAATTTAAATGCTAATTTTAAATCTAGAGCATCATATTCTCTAATCTTTGGGTTTGCACAAAAATAACATTTATGGTTGCACCTGTTATTTATATCTAGTGTAATTTCTCTTGGAAAAGGAGGAGTTAAAGAATAAATATCTTGTGGAGCTTTGAAAGTAAGTTTTTTTCTTAAATTTAATGATTTAGCAAATTCCTCTTTCAAGTATGGTGGGTAAAACTTTTTCATTACTTAAATATTTTGTTTAAAAAAATCTTTTTTCTCATTTTTATTTAATATCATTAATCTTTAAAAATTGCTAATTTAAAACATTCACATTTTTTCATTCAAGTTTAATAATCTATCACAAATATTTAATGTGTCTTTATTATGTGATACGATTATAATAATCATTTTATTTTTAAGTTCACTAATACTATCAAAAATTTGTTTTTCATTATCATGATCAAGTCCAGTAGTGGCTTCATCTAAAATTAAAACTGATGGATTGCGATATAATTCTCTAGCTATTGCAATTCTTTGAATTTGACCTCCTGAAATCTTTGATCCCTTTTCTCCAATGTTTGTATTTAAACCATCTTTTAAATTTTTAATTATATTACCTAAATTTGCATGTCTTATTACTCTATTTAATTGATCATAATCAATTTTTTCCTCAGGAATACCAAAGGCAATATTTTCTTTTAAAGATGCGTCTAGGAGAAAAATATTTTGTGAGACATATCCCAAGCTTTTTTGCCAGTCATTCAAAAAAGTTTTTATATCTAGTCCGTTATATAAAATTTTGCCTTTTTTAGGTTTTAATAATCCAAGTAAAATATTAATCAAAGTTGACTTACCTGAACCACTCTCTCCGAAAACTCCTAAAATGTAATTTTTTTCAATTTCTAAATTAAAATTATGAAAAATTTTTTTTTCATCAAATGAAAAACTTATATTTTGAAAGGATATGTTTCCTAGATTTGGTTTTTCATTAGTATAATCAATATTTTTATCATTCTTGTTAATTATAAATTCTTGATCGAAATCTAAAAGTTCTTTATGAATTAAATTCAAAGAAGGTCTATAGCTTTCAATTTGTTGAAGATAGCCATTTAGCTTAACAAACCCCGGTAATAATCTCAGGCCAGCAGCCAAATAAATCACCAACAAAGGTAATATAGCATTAACACCCTGCGTCTCACTGATATTAAGAGTGATAATTATTGTGAGAATAATGAGAAAAAAAAGTTCAATTAAAAATCTTGGTGCCTCATTAAATGTATTAGAAATATATGCAGCTTTTACAAACATTTTCATATGTTTAATAAAAAAATTTTTGAAAAATTTCTCAGATTTTTTTAATTTGATATCTTTAATAGAGCCAAATATTTCTTGCAAATTCTTTAATAATTTTGCTGTAGATTGCTGACGAATTAAACCGTAATTATAAATCAATTTTTTTGTAAAAAAATAATAAATTGAAGTAAAAAATAAAAAAAATCCTATCAAGCTCATTGAGGTTTTAAAATCAATAACTAGAATAAAAATTCCAATAGAGATAAAAATAAATAGCTCAACAATAATTTTCAAATAAGCTAAAATTATTGATGACACATTTTTTGTTTCTAAAATAGAATTTCGAATAAGATCTGAAGATTTGTGGTTAATGAAAAACAGATATTCTTTTTTAAAATATTTTTCTAATATTTTTTCACTTAAAATTTTATAAATATTTTGTGAAAATTTATTAGTCCAATATGAAAATGAAATCAAATATAAAGTTTTTATTAAAAATAAAGAAATTATAAATAATAATGAGATAAGTAGAATTTTATTTTGTGAAAAATTACTCTGATAAACTTTTAAATAATCATTAATAAAATCAATCGATGTATTTCCACTTATTATTATTTCGGCAACAGGAATTAATACAGAAATACTTAATAATTCAAAAAATGATGAAATTAACAACAAGACTATAAATATAAAAAGTTTTTTTTTTGTTTCTAAAGGGAGAATTTGAAAAATTTTTTTTATTCCGTTCATTTTATCTATCTATGATTTATAAGGTTTAAAAGGTTTTTTTTTAATAATCTATTTCCAGGGTCGAAAAAAATTATATCTTCGTGAAATTTTCTCATTCTGTTAAAGTAAGATTTTTGGCTCATTCTCAATATCTTTAATAAAAAAATTTTAATTTTAACTTCATCAAATTTATTATTGTAAATATAAAATCTGTTTAAATTTTTTATTTTTTTTCTTGGAATTTCAACATTCTTAACTTTTCTTGAAATAGTTTCTTGACCCATTGTTCCATTTTTTAAAGTAATAACTAAATTACTTCGATCAATCCACTTATAAGGATTTCCATCATTTGTCATAACGTATTTTTTATCAATTTTTGAAAAATTTAAAAAATCGTTTTTCTTGACTTCGGGTTTTAATAAAATTCTAATTTTGTACTTTTTTGAAAAACTTTTAATAATTGTATTAAATAATTTTTTTTCGTAAAAAATACTTAAATGATAATCTTTATTTTCATTAGGATTGTAAGTTTCAAAATTTTTTTTATAACCAGAAATAATTAAGATAAGACCATTTTTTTTTTTATTAATTTTATAATTATTATTATTAAATGATCCTAATATAAACTTTTTTGATTTAATTTTATTATTTATAATTTTAAGAGATTTTGTATTGAATAAATAAACTTGATCAATTTCAGGTTTATTTTTATTAATATTAAAATCAGTGTTCTTATATGGGCATCTCTGAACTAAAACAGTTTTATAATTTTTGAAAATATTTTTTTTTAAATATAAAAAACTATTATCTAAATGAGAAGTTGACAAAATTACTTTTGGATTAGAATAATAGCAATAATTTTTTATATAATGATTTTTTAAACTTTGCTTAAAATCAAAAAATTTCGAAATTATAGATTTTATAGCAACAAGAATATTTATTTTCTCTAATCTTACGTAAAGTATGTCAATTTTAAGAGATTTAAAAATTTTTATTACATTATCATTAAATTTTTTACCTTGGTCATAACATAAAATGTCACTTTTTTTAGGCAACAAAATTTCAAATTGTGTTTTTTTTAATAATATCATTATATAAAGTGCCAATAAAGTTTTCTATCTTGGCAATTGATTTTTAGTCATATTTTTCAATCAGGTGATTATTAAGCCATAGAGCAGTTAATTCTGATTTTTCAAATACTTTTTTTGCGTCAAATATTGTATTAACAATTGGAAATCCATGTAAATTAAATGAAGTATTAAGAAGGCCTGGTACCCCAGTTTCTTTATAAAAAAGATTAATCAGTTCCCATAAATCTTTGTTATGATTTTTTTTTAGTATTTGTGCTCTTGCAGTTTTATCAGCTTGATGTAGCGCGGCAGTGAGATTTTTGTGAGCAAAAGGTGTAGTATCAAATGCAAATGTCATAAATGGAGACTCTATATTTTTTGGATTTTTAATAAGTTTTTTTTGATATTCATATAAAATAACAGGGGCAAAAGGCATCCAAAAATCTCTTTGCTTTATTGCATTATTTATTTTTTGAATATTTTGACCAAATCTAGGGTCAGCTAAAATACTTCTGTTTCCAAGTGCTCTCTGTCCCATTTCTGCTCTATTCCTACAAACTGCAATAATTTGATGTTTGATCAGACAATTTAAAACCTGTTTAATGTTAGTCACTTTGGTTATCTTATATTTAAAAAACTTTTTTAAGTCTTTTAAGTTATAATCAGCACTAATTCCAAGATACATATTTTCTAGAGGAAGAGTTTTTACATTATGTTTTGATGCATAATCATAACATGCACCAATTGGCAACGTATCATCAGTACCAGATCCACATACAAATATTTTTTTTATTTTTTTTATTTTTGAAATTTGATAATTAGCTTTTACATTCATAGATTGACCACCTGAAAAGGTAATATGACTTCCTCCATATTTATTTAATATATTTTGAAACCATTTAACTAGAATACTTTCTGTAAAATTCTGTAAGGCAGTTGCAATGTAATCAAAACGATAATTGAATAATTCGTTTTCAAGATAGTAAAATATATTTTTTATATCTTTATTAAAAACAAAATTTATTCCTTTAACTTTTTGCATTTTATGGAAAACTTTTTCGACTTCTTTATATCTGAAACCGTCATAATATGGAGCTAGTCCCATCACTTTATATTCATGCGAGTCTCCAAGCATTCTTAAATAAATCGTAACAAATCGATAGATTCTTGCGAGTTGAAAATCCGAATGCAAATAAGATTTAACTCTTTTTAATTTATTATTCTTTTTATCATATTTAGATATCGTACCACTCAAATAGTCTCCAAATGCATCTGCTGTAAATATGATAGAATTTCGATGTCTAATTGGACTTCCAAAGAAAGCATAAGCAGCATGGCATGTATGATGATCAGCATGTTCGATAATTTTTTGATCAACTTTCAAATAATCACAAATAATATCTTTGAAAAAAATAGATACAATCTTTGCATCTTTTGAACTCTGAAAAGGTTTCTTTTGATCATTTTGATCAATTTTGTGTTTGAAATTTTTCTTTAAAAAAGGAAAGATTTTTGCATGTTTTGTATTAAAAGGGTAACGATTAAATTGAATTTTATCTTTTAAAAAATACAAAAACGATCTTTTTTTATTTTTAATTAGCTTTGGCTCCCAGTATAATTTCATCATTCTTAGTTGGTCTTTAACGTTGAGGGATGAGTAAAGATTGATCAATGAAGCATAAAGAGTGACTTCTGTTGAACAAATCAAAATTTTGTCTAATTCCTTAGCTTTAATTTTCGCATAACCTAATGCTGCTTTTATTGATTTTTTGGGAAATAAAGAATCTGATTTTATTCTCGTAAATCTTTCCTCACTGGAAGAAAATACAATTTTCCCATCTATCATAAGAGCACATCCAGAGCTTTTTTCTAATTGTAGAGCTAGTACTTTCATTATTTCAAATTAAATTAAATGTGTTAAATATTTTTTTATATCTTTAATATTTTCTCGATAATAAACATAATCATCTACCAGAACTTTGTAAAATCTCACAACTATTGTAAATCTAACTTTATTTGAGTAATTAAATCCACTCTTGTGAAATAAATTTGCATAAGATGCAAGTACACTATTAGCTTTAACATTTATTTGTGAAGATTTGAATTTATTCAAAAACTTTTTCTTAATTAAAAATTGTTTACTTTTATATTTTTCTTCCTTACTTTTTGAATATGAAACATTTTTGTTAATTGTATGACTCTTAGGTTTAACAATAAGAGTGCCATTTTTTTTATTTGTATTGACTAAAGGTAACCAACAAATTATTTCATTTTTTGGATTAGTGTGTAATTTTGAATAAGTTGAGTCTTGATGCCATCCATAAGTATTCCTTTTGTCACTTGGAACATCAATTCTTAAAATCGGATCTCTTATACCCAGATTTTCCTTATCCTCATCAAGTATAACGGCTGCAAGTTTATTTAATCCACTATCATAACAAAATTGATACATAGCACTTGATCTAGCAAATGAATTATAGATTGCTGCAAAAATTTTAGGATTGTTTTTTCTCAACTTTATTAATTGATTATTAAAATTGGTATTCAACCACTCGTTTTTATACGAAGTCACAAATAAATTTGGACAATAAAACCTGCAATAATTTAGAAAAACCTTAAATAAATTTTTACTATATCTTTTACTAATATAATTTTTAAAAACGTGAAATCCTGAAGCGTCTAATTTATTCTTCATCTTTTATGTCCAACAAAGTAATTCATGCCAACACCACAAGTTCCTTTAAATAAATTTTTGTTCATTCTCAACACTTTTTTTATTTTCATAAACTTTTTATCTTTTGATTCTTTTGAAGATAAAATATTATAGATTTTCTTTATTTCGTTTATAAAATTTAATACATAATTAACATCCATAAGATTTACTTTTAAACCATAATTTACTTTATCAGCTAATTTTAACAAATTTCTTGTAGAAAAATTTATTTTAGTTTTGGTATCTATATTATTCATTTGCTCAACTACTTTATTGAGGGATTTTGATATTAATTTATAAGATTTTAAAAAACTTTTTTTTTTAAATTTATAGTTTGCGATACTAAATTCATGGATTGGACTGAGATTAAAGTCTTTTGAGTCAATATCTTTACTGATAGATTGTTTTTGTTGCTCGTAATTAGGGTTCACAAAATTATAAATATTTTTTTCATAATTTAAACTTGAAAAATTCAACATTTGGTTTTTATTTAAAATCCTTTTTATTTCTTTAAAAGAAATACAATCTATTTTTGGGTTCACATAAGTGTCAAATATAATTTCATCTATGGTTCTTAAACCATATTTTTTTGATTTTGAGAGGTGTTCTGAAAATAATTTTTTTGCATTTTTGATTATTTCTTCTGTGGAATTGCTAACATTAAACAAAATTGCTCTTTGCAAATTTCTTTGAAACCACCCTTCTGGTGTACATACTCCAAGAATTAAAAAGCCATCTTTTTTTACATATTTACATGCCAACTCAATATTTTTTTTCACATTATAAGTATGGTGAGCTACCCCATTTGACACCACAATATCGAATTTTCTAGATGTTTTAAATTTAAATAAATCTTTATTTATAATTTTAAATTTCTTTTTTGAGTAGTTTTTAAAAAGTTTTCTCGCATTATTAAAGGAGTTCTTATTAAATTCTATCATTGTGCAACTAGCTCCAAGATAGTCAAAAACAATTGTATTTTGACCAGATCCACAACCTAAATCTAATAAATCTGCATTTTGAAAATTTTTTTTTGTTAATTTTAGTTTTAATAAAAAATCTGTTCTATTATTGATTAATTTCTCAATTTTTTTTTTGTTTAGGTTTTTTATAAAAAAACTAGGATTTTGTTTTGAATAGACTTTATCTAATTTTTTAAGAGTAATATTTGAATTTTTTATCACTTTTTCATTCTATCTTTGTTGTAATCTGTTAAAATAAAATCTTCATCTGTTCCTAACATATTGTTTAGTTTTGCATTTTTGTCATTCGTCCATGCCAGAACTTCCTCTGATTGGTATAAAAAATCACAATTTTTACAATAATCAACCTCTTCATAATTATTGAGAGAGTGTGCTTTTCTTAATTTTGTATACTTTTCTCCAAAATATACTTCCTCAAAAGATTGAGTATCCAAATGACCTAAAACACTTTTTGCTTCATTAGGAGGTCCCAATGTTTGACAACATGGAACAACAGAGGCTGTTTTACCTTCCAATCCTCCAGCTCTAACAGTTATCTCCGGAGCAAAAGGTCTTCCACATGATGTTTTTTTTTTAACTTCTCTTGGATTTTTATTATCATAGTTTCCACTCCAATTATGCATTCTCCAAATATAAGATTTGTTAGCTTTTACTTTTTCTACAATATTTTTTTTATAAAGCTCAATAATCTCTTTTTCTTTATTATTGTCCAAAACTAAATGATAAGTACTAATTTCACAATTTGAATTGCTTTCCTTAATGTAGTCAGCCATTTCGTCTATATTTGATTTTATTAATTCAAAATTATCAATGTTCATCCATTTCTTATATTGTTCTCTATCATAACCAATCATGCTGAATCTTACAAAATCAATACCAGCATCAATTACATCTTTCATAAACTGTCCTTTTAATCTTGCACCATTGCAATACATAAAACATTTAAGACCTCTTTTTTTTACTTCTCTAATATATTCTGGCAAGTCTTTAGCCATTGTTGGTTCTCCACTTCCTTCAAGATTTATTTGTGGAGTTCCATATTTGGGAGTAATTTTATCAAGGACATTTCGAAAAGTTTTTAAAGGCATTTTTCTGGTGAAATCTTTACCTCTACCAGGATCAGATTGTGGGCACATTTGGCAAGTATAATTACACCCGCCAAAAACTTCTATCACAGCTCTTTGTAGTTTTAACTCTTTATCAAATTCTTTAAACTCCCACGGAATTTTAATTTCTTTTGTATTATAACTCATTTTAGTATATTTTTTTTTCTTTAATTAACTCTTTTTTTAATTCGTCATACTCTTTCATTTTTCTAATCATAAAATTCATTGTCAATTTTGCTTTTTTTTTTATTCCTTTTGGTGTGAGAATATAAGCGTAAGAAATCTTATTTGGATTTTTTTTAAAATTATCTATTTTAATTAATCCTTTTTGTTGTAATGCTTTTAAACAATAGTTTAATTTTCCAAGACTAAAACCAACTTCTTTTGCTAATTTTCTTTGAGAAGTATTTGGATTATTTTGTATTTCTTTTAATACTTTATAGTTATTTTCTAATTCATTATCCATGAAACAGCCTTATATAGTTCAATTATTGAACGGTAAAGGATTTTTTTATAATTTATTTGAAAAATTACCTTATTGCCTCTAAAACATTAAAAACAAAAGTATCTTTGCCACCTTTGTAAGTTTTATAAATATACTCATTATAAACAACTTTTAGATTATGATTTCTCAATATTAATTTATATTCTTTTTTATTCATGAATCTCATCGGCAAAACGTCATTACCATAAACTTGCTTTTTACTATAAATCTTACTTATTGTATTTTTATCTATAAATTTTTTTTTAAACTTTGACTTAAAAAAATTTGACTTTTTTGATGGAAAATATGAAAAAAAAATTCCATTTTTTTTTAATTTTTTTGTGACTTCTGAAAGAAATAATAAACCATCTCTATGATTAAGATGACACGAAGAAAAAACATCAACTATCACGTCAAAATATTCGTTTTTATAATTTAAATTTAGCATATTAGAAACACTTAATTTTGCTTTTAATTTTTTTTTTAAAAGATTTTTTTTTGCTAATTTAATTGAAGTTACAGAAATATCTAATCCATAAACATCAAATCCCTCATAAGCTAGCATCCAGAGATTTCCGCCAGGCCCACATCCCACTTCTAAAATTTTAATTTTTTTTCTTTGTGATTTGTTTAAAACGTTAAAATTCCTTCCAATAAATCTGCATAACTCCTCATTTGGATATTTGCGTTGATAATTTTGCCCATGTTTTTTATATCCTAATTCATATTTTTTCGAAATTTGCATAATCATTTTAAAAAAAATATTTTATAATTGAGCCATACAGCTGTGAAGTATTCATAATTTTGATTTTTTTTGAATTTGCCTTTTTAATTTTTTTAATTTGCTTTTTATTTCTATAATAATTAATATAAGAATTTATATTTGAATAATACAATTCAGCATTATTTAAAAGAGAAAAATTTTTAATAAAAAAAGATTTGGGTTTTTTCTTAAAATTCTTTGCTATTCTTGCAGTCAAAAAGTAAAAATTCTTAATTTTTTTTATTTGAATTCTATCAAAGTAATTATCACCTTGTTCACTATAATAAAAATTTTTAATTAAAGGTTTTTTTGTTACTAGTACGATATGTTTACTAATAATTTTTTTAAAGGGTGTTAAAATTTTTTTATTTAATAAATCGATCTGGTCTAAAGAATTAAAAAATGGAACAAGTACTAAATCATACTTAAATTTTTTATTTATTAATACAAAATTTTTTTTCTCTACTAAATATTTAATATTTATTTTTTTAAAATTAATTTTATTACTTTTTAAAATATTTGAATAGAACAACGAAAAATCATATTTGTATACTGTAGTTGGTTTGTACGATGAAACAGTATTATATGTATCTTTATTATAGTTTATATTCACTTTAAATTTTTTCAAAAAACTATTTACTCTTTTAATTTTTTTTTGATTAGTCGAATTGCTTGGAACTAACACATTGGTAAATAAGTTGGTTTTAATTTGAACTATATCTTCATATAACCATGCACCACCAATTTTTTTTTTTTCAAAAACTGTAATAGTATTTCTTCTTGATAAGGTTTTTGCGAAGAGCATCATAATTGGACTTGATCCAATAATTGCAATATTCTTATTATTTAATTTTAACATAGATTTACTAAAAATTTTTTCCATTTATCTAGCCAATTTATTTCTACATTAAAAAAATTTTTTTCAAATAATTTGTAAGCCTTCTTTACATTAGGAGAATAAAACCATTTATTTTTTGAATTTTTTAAAAGATTATTAATATGCTCAGCTAAAGAATTGAAATTATCAAAATAAATCTTTTCTTTTTTCAAATTTCTTAACATTAAATTAGATTTATTACTGAATTTATAATGTTTTTTATCCAGATATAGCAATGTTGGACGTTTGCTTATTATTGATTGTGCTAAGGTAGTTTCAGGATTGGTGCAAATAACAATTTGGGATCTTGATAAATCTTCCTCCAGAGAAGGACCTTTCTTATAATTATAAAAATTTACTTTAGGAAATTTTTTCTTAAGAGAATTGATAACTGAATTGTTATTTTCATTCATACCACTAGAATACCTAAAATTTATCTTGGTATGATAATCTTTGTTTATTCTTTTTAAAATATTTTTCAAATTATAAACTTCTTGATATCTATGTGAGTTGTAAGGTAAACATTGAATCTTCATTGGAAATTTTAATATTTCACAGAACAAAATTAATATTTTATCATCTTTTTTTTTATTTATGTTTGTCTTATTTGGCAACAACTGGATTACTGGTAACTGAATTTTTTTTGATCCTTTTGACTTATCCCAAGTAATTTTTTTAAAACAAATTTTATCTTCGTGATTAAAGAAAGAATCAAATTTATAATCCAAACAGCCACCATGCTCAATTACTACTAATTTGCAATTATTTGAAACCATTTCAGCTAAATAAAATTTAAATTTTTCATTAAACATGTGCGATATCATGGTGATAATTATTTTTTTTGGAAATGATGATAAAAAGCTTATTTTTTTCATGTTTAATTTAAAATTTTCAAAGTACTGAATAGGAAAATCAGTTGGGAGACAAGAAAAAATAAATTTTTCAAAACTATCAAAATTATTATTTTTATCTAAATCGAATAAATTAAGTCTCTCTTTTTTTTTAAAGGTCAAATTTTTTTTTGTAAAATCATTTATATTTAAACGATGTAACGATGGTAAAATTTTTGTGTACAAAAATAATTTTATTAAAACTTTTTTTGGGAAATATTGAATATCAATTAAATATTTTGAAAAAACTAGTGATATAAAAGAAAAAAAATAATCTAATAAATGAATAGCTTTTATATTAGAGGTTGTTTCTTTTTTTTTATAATTTCTAAATTCTAAATTAATATTATTTATATTTATTTTTTTTGGATTAATAATTCTATATAAGCAAATATTATTGTAATTATCATTCTCTCTTGCTTTTTTATAAAAATCATTGATGTCGTAATTGATTAAATTTGAATGATTTTTAATATTAAATTTTTTTAATTCCTTTAAAATTTGTCTCTTTTTATATTTTACTAATTTCCATTTATTATAATTGCTTACTAAATAAAATATTAACCACGGTCCAATAATTATTCTCCAAAATATTAAAGGTTTTTTTAATCTAAATTCTTGATTGAGTTTTTTTGAAATAATTTTTAGGAACTTCTCATAAACATTATTTATATATATTCTATCTTTATTTACTTTTTTAAAATTTTTCCAATGATCAGACAAAAACATTTAAATTACATTTATTTATTTTTTAATTATTTAAAATTAATTCATTAACAATACTGTTAGCAAAACCTTTTTTAAATTTAAGAATATTTTCCTCTTTAAGAGAACTTTTTTTATTAAAATGTGCATTAGCAATTTTATAATTTTTTATATTTTTTTTAATAAAAAATTTAATTGCTTTGTATTGGATCAAATGCCCAACTGGTATCTTTTGACTTTTGCTCTTTTCATCAAATACTGCTGAAGCGTAAATAGCTTCATCGTTTGTATAGTAAAAAAAACTAAAGCCTAAAAATTTATTTTGTGTTTCTAAATAAACTAAAATTGCATTGTTATTCAATAAAGCTTTTTTTTGATGATTCCATGTCTCACTTTTTCTAGTTACCTTTCCTGCAATTTTTTTATGTAATTTTCTAAATTTTGACCATATTTTTTCGTCAAAATTATTATAATTCATAATTTTTGGTTTATATTTTTTTATATTTGAATTTATTAGTGGCTTGTAACTTTTTCTAAAATCAGAAAAAATTTTTTCAAAAGAATTTTTATTTTTAATTAAAAAAATTTTATTCATTCCAATTATTTTAAAGTTTTTATCATTCAAAAAACTTAAAAATTCATAGTCATCATAATTTAAACAGCCAATATTGAATTTTAATTTCAATGAAAAATTTTTTTTTATTTCATCAATAATCTCTAAATATTTAGAGAATATTTCGAACTTTAATTTTTTACTCACCTCTTTATCAAACGATGGACTTAAAAGACCAAGGGAATCAAAATTATTTTTTTTTTTATTAAAAATAATTATTGGTACTATTGCTATTGGATTTCCATTAAAATAAAAAATAAGCGATAAATTTTTAGAATTACAAGATTTTAAATATGTTACTCTATAATTTATTAGATCAAATATATAATCAACGCTTTGATAAGATAATTTACTATAGATTTTGCTCCATTCACCTCTTTCTTTATCACTCATTAAAGAAACATTTACATACTTTTCAATTATTTTCTTAATTTTTTTCATTTAACTAATTTAAATATTTTTTATCTTTATTTAATTTAAACATCATTGGGACGTTGGAATTATACATTAAATTAACGATTGATTTATAAAATGGAAAATTTGATCTAAGAGAATTAAATATACTACCACTTTGTCTAGGATTAATTTCTAGAATTTGTGGTAAACCTTTTTTATCGTGCATGATATCAAAATCAAATAACCAACTTAACTTTAGTATTTTTGTAGTTTTTTTTGAAATCTTCAAATATTTGTTGTTAAATTTTTTAATTATATTTCCTCTTATTCCCTGAAAACCAATTCTTTCTCGAGTAGCAAATTGAACTAATTTTCCTCTGTATGCCAGGATATCAATGTCATAAATTGGACCGTAAAGACAATCCATAACAATCAATGGAAAATTCAATTTTGTTTTATTTATTAAAAAATCAATTTTTTTTTCATCATACGGTAAAAATTTCTCTCTACCATTATTTTTTGAATACATTCTTTTAATATTTTTTTTAATAATAAAAGTATTTCTTCCTCCCCTAGATTTTGCAGGTTTAATTACAAAGTCCCTATTTTTAAAAATTTGAATTATATCATTTAATTGTTTTTTATTTTTTGCCAATTTCCATAGAAACGTATTAATTTTCTCTTTTGATAAAATTTTATAAATTTTATCCTTAGACTCAAAATTTTTCATTATTGAATAGTCAGAAACTAGAAGTTTTGCATTCATTTTTTTTTGGAAAGATTTTTTTTTTTTTGAAAACAAAATTGCCTCTTCATCTGAAGAAGGTAAAACAAGATCTATATGATAATTATTACAAATTGACGATATATCATTTATATAATTCTTAGATTTTGGAAAATTTATTTTAAAAACTTTTTTTACAAATTTAGGTTTTTGAACTTTTCTTGCATCTGTCAAAAAAATATTAAAATCTTTATGTATTAGTTTTGTTAACTTTGATATCCAGATACCTCCACCACTGGTTATTAAAATATTAATCATAAAACATTTTTTTTTTTAAAATTTGATTTTTTTTCAAATTATCCTTTAATTTTTTATTAAAGAACTTTCTATTTTCTATAGTAGAGTCTATTGCATCTGAATAATTTTTAATTCTTTTAAAATAAATATTTTTATAGTTTAATTTTTCACCTTTAATTATTTCTTTTTTTGTAACAAGATACCTCAACATTTTTTTTCTATTATTTTTTATTGAATTATTTAAAGAATAATCATTGTTACCTAACATTTTTAAAAAATTTTTAGATTTCTCAATCATAAATTTAAATTCTTTCGGCATTAATGAAATTTTATGATCTGCGCCTTTCTTTTTTTTATCTAATGTAAAATGTTTTTCCACAACTCTTGCTCCTTTGCAAATTGCTGCCAGCACTGCGTCAATGCCTGGTGAATGATCTGAATAGCCTATTGTAACATTGAAATCATTTTTTAGCTTTGTAATTGAATTCAGATTTAAATTTTCAATTTTAGATGGATATTCAGAAGTGCATTTTAAAATACAAATTTTGTTTTTATATCTATATTTTTTAATTAATGTTTTTAAAAATCTATGATCTGCTAAATTGCCTATTCCATTTGAGACTATTAAAAACTTTCCTGTTTTAAAACATTCTTCTAATAAGAAACTATTAGTCATCAAACCTGATGAAACTTTAATTATTGAGAAATTTAATTTTTTGATTAATTCTAAACTTTGAAAATCTCCAGGTGTAGCAAAAAAATCTATCCTAATTTTTTTTGCATAATTCCTCAACACTTTATATGAACTAAAATCTAAAGTTCTTTTTATAAATTCCTTGTATGATTGAGTGTTAACTTCATAACTATCCTCAGCATTTACAATTTGAACTTTGGCTGCATCTGCACCAGATTTTTTTGCTTCTAAAATCATTCTTTTACATAAATCTAAATTTCCCTCATGATTAATTCCAATTTCTGCAATAAAATAGACTTTTTTTCTAATATTAAATTTTTTCAAATATTTTTTCATTTCTTTTTAAATAAGTAAAAATTTTTATTTTTTAAATGTTCTTCAATTTTAAAATTTAACCTTTTAAATATATTTATACTTGCAATATTTTTTTTGTGTACAACAGCTTTGAAATTTTCAATTTTACCATTATTTCTTAAGCAATCTTTAACGAGCATAAATCCGTAGCCTTTATTCCTATAATTATTTGCTACTGCATAATCAATTAATGCATCATTTTTCTCTTTTTCTAGTCTAATTTGCCCAATAGGTTCATTGTTATTAGTTAAAATAAAAATTTTTTGTTTATTTTTCAAAAACCATTTTTTATGTTCTAAAAAGGAAATTTTGCCAGGGTTCAAAGAATATTTCTTTGTGAGATAATCATTTCTTAACCTCCATAAAAATACCAAATGATCATTTGTCGCTAGTTGATATCTTAATCTAATAGGATTAATTTGAAGAAAATTTAATAATCTGTCTATGTTGTAAATTTTTGGAATAAATTTTTCAAAATGATTATTTTCTAATTTTTCATAATTTTTTTTTTTTGTTTTATTTAATATTTTAATTAAATTTTTTAAATATTCTTTAATTGAAAGATTATTTTCAGTTAATTTATTTTTAACTAAAAAATTCCCAAAACTTTTTTGATTTTGATTTATATAAATGTTACTGGAAGATATTCTAAAAAATATTCTTTCTAAATTAAAATAGCCACTAGAACAAAATATAAATTTTGATCTTAGAAAAAATTCAAAATTATTTTTTTTAGAGTGGTAAATTAAAAATTTTTTATTTTTTTTTGTTAATTCAATAATTTTATTTTTATCTCTATTATATGTTCCTAAAAAAATAAGATATTCCAATTTTGAATTATTAATTTTTAAAAGTTTTTTTATTGTCTTAAGTGTTAAAGATTTAGAGTCTGTTGCTCCAAAGAAAAAACCAATTTTATCTTTTTTAAATTTTTTATGTTTAAGACTAAAGTATTTTTTTTGGATTATAGAATTTTCAAATCCTGTTATAAATTTTGTTTTTTTTAAAAAATATTTTTTATTAATTTCATTTTTAAAAAAATTAACAAAATAATCACAATAAACTTTTGTTTTAACTAAATCATTAATCACAACAAGTTTATCTACATTTTGAGAAATTTTTTTTTGCCAATTTAAATTTAAATCATAATGATCTACAAAAAGAAAATTTATCTTACCTTTAATTTTTTTTTTTAAAATAAAAAGTGTTTGTTTCAAATCATCATTTTCAAAATTTTTATAAAGTTTTTGTTTTAAATTAAAAAATTTAATTTCAAAATTGCCTAAAATATTTGCTATTTTTTTACTTTCAAAATTTAAAATAAAAAAAACTTTGTAGGAATTTTTATTTATATTTTCAGCAATACTAAGACATCTATAAAAATGACCAAAACCACTTTTGGGATTACAGTCAAGTCGAAATACTATATTTTTCAATTTTGCAATTCTCTTACAATTATAAATGCTTCTGCATATTTAATTCCAATTTGAGATCCTCTATACATTGCTAAATTTTTAATCGATTTAAGAGATCTTGAATGCGGCCATTTTTTTATCTCATCTGTGTATATTTTTAGTAAATTTATTTTTTTGTCAATCGTAGAGTCCACGTTGATAAAAAAATTAGGATTAAAAATTTTTTTTGACTTTCTACTTACAAAAAAATCTGTGCTTGAGGGAATCTCAAAACTATAAATTTTATTTACAAAAGTTTTGGATAAAGGCCTTGATGCTGTAATGACTGCTCTATAAATAATTTGATGATCAATATTCAAATCATTTTCAAAATGCGTAAATATAATTTCGGGCTTATTATCTCTTATTTGTTTTTCAATAAACTTCACAATATCTAACAATGGAACAGTATCTAATTTATTGTCTGGAAATCTTTTAAATATTGGTTTTTCAAATTTTCCTTTTTTTGACACAGACACTGCTTGCTTTTCTCTTCTCATTATTGACTTCAAAATTTTTTTTTTATCTAAATTCCGCGAACTTTCTCCATCTCCAAAAAAGAATGTTTTTATCTTAAAGCCCTTTTTTTGATATTTTAATAAAGTTGCACCACATCCTAATAATTCATCATCTGGGTGTGCTGCAAAAACTAATATCTTTTTCATAATCAATTATATCTATAAAAATCTTTTTTACTTATTTTGCTGTCTAAAAATTTATTTATATCTTGTCCATCATTCTCACAATAACTTATAATTTTTAATACTTTTTCCAAATTATCAAAATATGAATCGATTATGTTGTCACTATGTTTTGTGCATGGATAAACTGTATTTGTAGCTAAAAAGTTTTTTTTTAACATTTCTTGACTAATTAGTGTTTTGTAAGCTTGATGATTTTTACTTTCAAAAACGAAATTTAAAAGAGATGGGATTCCATTAATATTCACTTTTAAATTATAATGTTTAAATAATTGCTCCCAATTTTTTTTAATTTTAGCTCCGACTTTATTTATTTTTTGCCATGATTTTATACTTTTCATTACATCGATAGTTTTTAATCCTGCTGTTGTACCAATTCTTTCTGTCCAAAAGGTACTACTAATAAAACTTTCATTAGCATGTTCCATAATTTCTTTTTTACCTATAATTGATGTTATTGCGTAACCATTACCAAGTGTCTTTCCAAAAATACAAATATCAGGATTAACATTTATTTTCTTGTGAAGACCACCAAAGTTTCCTCTAAAACCTGTGGTACATTCATCAAAAATTAAAACTATCTTATTTTTTGAAGCTAATTTTCTTACTTTTTTTAAAAAAGAAATATTTGGTTCAGTGTTTCTACATACTTCCATTTTTATGACACCAATCTTTTTATGATTAACTAAATTTTCTAAAGTTTTATAATCGCCATAGTGAAATGAAAAAGCTGTGCCTTTAAGTTTTTTTGGAACTCCCTTGATATTTAAATCTTTCATTAAATGAGCATTAAGGTTGTTCTTTTTTGTATAATTTAAATTTGTTGACAAGTACCAATCATGCCATCCATGATAACCACAAATTGCAATATTATCTTTCCCAGCTGCTGCTCTAGCAATTCTAATCGCAATAGAGTTAGCTTCACCTCCAGTTCTAGCAAATTTTACCATTTGAAACCATGGATGTATTTCAATTAATTTTTCTGCCAATAACACCTCCTCTTTACAATTTAAGGTAGACAAATTACCATTTTGAATAACTTTCTTAACTGCATTATCGACTAAATTATTTCCATAACCCAGTGCATTAGTTCCTACTCCCATAGTCGATATATCTTTAAATTTATTATTATCCAAATCCGTAATGATACACCCTTTAGCAGTTTTAAAATAAGTTGGCCAAGCATTAGGAAGATATCTATCTGGATTTTTAGATAACAGCATGGTTCCACCAGGTATTATATTTTTGGCCCTAGACCATAATTCTAATCCCCGATCAATTTTTATCTTTTTAACCATTTTTTTTTTAAAAATTTTTTGTATTTTTTTATGCATTAAAATATCTTTAAAAGAAAAGTTTATCTTTGGATAAAAAATATTATATATTTTTTTTATATTATTAAAATTTTTTTTTGTGTCTACAGACAACTTCAGACTTGTTAAATCTATGTTATTTTTAACAAATTGTTTTTTAAATAAATTTGAATTTCTTATAAAAGTGGTCACATGTTCTTTATCATATTTTGTCTTAATTTTTTTTATAGATTTTTCCAAACATTTAGTTGTAAAAATTTCTAAGTCAAAGCCATCAGGATAAAAATACTTATCATGCTTATTTAATGGATCCCTTATATTTGCTAAGTAATCTATTTTATTTTTTTTAAAAGTATTTAACATTTGATCTAACATTTTTGGATCGACTAATGGACAATCTGCAGTAACCCTAATTATGTTATCTGCTTCAAATTTTTTTGCTGTATTTAAATATCTGATTACAACATTATTTTCACTTCCTTTATGATACTTTATTTTATTTCCAATTAAGTGGGACTCTAATCTTTTATTTTGTGCATTGTTTGGAATTGAAAACACAATATCATCTAAATATTTTGATAATTTTAGTCTCTCATTTATCAACTGAATTAAAGAACGCTTTCCTATTTTTTTTAATACTTTTGATGGAAATCTTTTTGAAGTTAATCTAGCTTGTATAATAGCTATTGTTTTCATTTTTTTTACCATTTTGACGGATTAATTAATTTTTCGTCTTTAACATAAATTTTTGGAAATTTTATCTTTCTATTATTTTTAAATGAACAAATTTCTCTCAGTTGATCAATATTATCAACACCTAGCAAAATTTTATTTATATATTTGTTCTTTTCTATAAAATTTAAACACCAATCAAGATTTGATATTTTATAATGTTGTATTTGATCATCAAATTTTTTAAAAATTTTTTTCCATTTCGAAAATTTTCTTGGGTGTTTTGAATATCTAAGAATAAGCAATCCTTGTAAAAAAATCGATCTCACATGAATTTCAATCTTATTAACTTTCAAAAATTGTAATACTTTTTTTTCCTCAAGTCTTCTATCAATCACATTATAAGGACATTGCAAGATGTTTGGTTTAAATTTATGACAAATTTTTTTTAAATTTTTAAAAGAATAGATAGAGTAACCAAATCTATTGATCTTTTTGTCCTTTTTTAAATCTAACAAAATATTATAAATTTTTAATCTTTCTCTATTTTTCAAATTTTCAAATCTATCTAACATCAAAATTAAATTATTTTTTTTTAATTTTTTTTTAATTTTTTCAAAGTCCTCTGAAAAATTTTTTTTTAACAAATCCTGGGACTTGAACTTTATATATATTTTAAAATAATTTAAATTTACTGTTGCTAAAAACCTATTTGCATTACCATAATACTTTGAAGAATATATTGAATTAATTCCTTTTTTTTTTGAAAATTTTAATATTTGTTTTAATTTTTTTTTTTTATTTGAATTATGACGATTTAATATACCATAATTCAAACCAAATTGTGTGATACCCAGAATGACTTTACTTTTTCTCAAATTATACTTTTAATTACTTTAATTACTTTATTAAAATCCGAATTCTTAAGATCATAATAATTTGGCACGCTTAACGAACTATTTGAGTAATCTTCAGAGTTTAAGAATTGTTTTTTTTTGAAACCTAAGCTCTTAAAATATGGATTTAGATGAAGTGCAGAATAATGTAAATTTACAAAAATTCTATTTTTTCTAAACTTATTAAATATCTGTTTATAATTTAACTTTAGTTTATTAAGATCAAACTTAACTATCATTATGTGATAGCTCGATAAATTATATTTTTCAATTTTTTGAAGTTGAATTGGTAGATTTTTTAATTCATTGATATATTTTTTTGCAATTTGATTTCTTTTGTCTACAAATTTTTTGAGGTTTTTAAGCTGACTTATTCCTAATGCCGCGGACAATTCATTCATTCTATAATTGTAGCCTGTTGATACTTGCTCATAATATCCTGCATATTTTTTTTTTTTTAAAAATTTTTTTTTGTCAAAAATAATTCCATTTTCTCTGAATTGTAACATCTTTTCATAATACATTTTGTTGTTGGTTAGTGAAGCTCCACCTTCTGCAGTAGTTATTATTTTAACAGGGTGAAAACTAAAAACTGTAATATCTGACCATTTACAACTTCCAACACTCTCTCCGTAATGCTTTGACCCTATGGCGTGAGAAGCATCTTCGATTATCTTAAAATTATACTTTTTTGAGAGTTTCCAAACTTCTTTTTGCTCATAGGGCTGGCCTCCCAAATGAACTGGTATAATTGCTTTTGGTAAATTATTCTTTTTTTTAGCTAATATTAATTTTTTTTTTAAATCAATAATTGAAATGTTAAAAGTTTTGTCACATATATCAACAAAATCAATTTTTGCGCCACAATTTAATGCGCAATTAGCTGAAGCAGCATATGTAATAGGTACTGTCCAAACGATATCACCCTTTTTAATTCCTATTGCTAAGCAAGCGAGATGTAAACTACTTGAACCACTGTTTGATGAAACAACATATTTTGACAAAAACGTTTTAGCAATTTTTTTTTCAAAATCTTTAACCAATGGCCCTTTTGTTAGAAAATTTGACTTTAAGACCCTTGTAACACTTAAGATATCTTTTTTGTTTATACTCTGCCTACTATAAGGGATCACGACGATTTTTTGTTAAATTCTAAGATTTGTTTTATGTTTAAAAATTTATTTTTATTTGAAGTATATTCAAATTTTGAATCGACTTTTTTTCCTTTCTCACCAATTGAATTTTTAATAAAACTATTTCTTTTATCAAAGTTTTGTGGTGATGGACAAATTACGTAATGATCTTTAAATTTAAGGGTTAAATAATGTGACTCATTTGGACACATCATTTCGTGAATTTTTTCTCCTTGACGTATCCCTATAATCTTTAATTTACATTTTGGTGCCATTGCTCTAGCTAGATCTATAACTCTAACTGATGGTATAATAGGTACATAAGTTTCACCTCCAGACATTCTTTTAAATGATTTTAGTACAAAATTTACTCCTTGTTCTAAAGTTATCCAAAAACGTGTCATATTAATATCTGTAATTGGAAGATAAGAAGATTTCTTTTCTACAAAACTTTTAAAAACCTCAACAACCGAGCCACGAGAATTCACAACATTTCCATATCTTACTACAGAAAAAGAAGTTTTCTGATTTCCGACTATATTGTTTGCGGCTACAAAAATTTTATCTGAAGCTAGTTTTGTTGCCCCATATAAATTAATAGGATTTGCTGCTTTGTCAGTAGATAATGCAATTACTTTTGTAACTTTTTGAGATATTGCTGCCTGTACTAAATTTTCAGCTCCATAAATGTTTGTTTTAACAAATTCTATAGGATTATATTCAGCTGCAGGTACATGTTTTAATGCAGCTGCATGAACTACGTAATTTACATTTCGCATAGCAACTTTTAATCTATCTAAATCACGAACATCACCCAAAAAAAATCTTAAAGATGGATATTTTTCAGAATCAAATTTTTTTTGCATTAAAAACTGCTTATATTCATCTCGAGAGTAAATTATGAGTTTTTTTGGATTGAATTTTTTCAGAACAAGCTCAACAAATTTATTCCCAAAAGAGCCTGTTCCTCCCGTAAGCATTATTACTTTTTTGTTAAACATAAAATAAATTACCTATTAAATTCGCATTTAATTTAATGCGAATGCTTAAATAATTATACATTTATAGATTTTTAATAACACTTAATTGTGTTCAAAATATTCTTTATCAATATTATCAAGAAAAAATTTTTTTCAGTGCATAAATCAAGCCAATTGAGCTATTAGT
>CESW01024336.1_pt1 | contig 24062 bp, 20 predicted proteins | sample 531171 | NCBI WGS metagenome assembly CESW01 (sample SAMEA2621859, study PRJEB7988) | marine metagenome | biome: marine biome (ENVO:00000447); feature: surface water layer (ENVO:00002042); material: "saline water (ENVO:00002010), including plankton (ENVO:xxxxxxxx)" | depth 5 m
CCTCACCCCCAGCGAGGTGCGCTACCAGGCTGCGCTACATCCCGAATCATAAACACCAAGATATTAAATTAGATAATTATATGCAATCTAAGATTTTTGTAGTAAGATTCGCGACTAATTTAAATATTGTTATGAATATAGGGGGTATATTAGTTCATATTAAATCAATATAATATTGATTTATAATACGATTCTGTATCATAATAAACATACATACCGTTTTGGAGTTGTAAAAACATGGCTAAATTAAAATTTAAATTTCGATATTTACTTGGATTAGTTTTCCCTTTTTCTTCCCTGTCATTATATGCAGATGAGCCACAAGCTGCTGGAAGTGAAGAGGAAGCAAAGAAAGAAGCTTCTGGCGAACTTAGTGCTGGTGCAATAGCTGCTGCCGTTGCTGCTGCTGCTGCCATTGCTGCCGCAGTTGACGATGACGATTCTCCTGCACCGACGCCTGCACCGACTCCTGCACCGACTCCTGCACCGACTCCTGCACCGACTCCTGCACCGACACCTGCACCAACTATTATCGAAGAGTATGAAAAAACTGAGTTAATCACTACACAAACAAATACAAGTTCAACAATTCAAACGACTAAATTAGAGGAAGTCACTTCTTCTCAAACTCAGACGCAAACTCAAACTCAAACGACTTTTAGCGAACAAGCCGTTGCCACAGTAACAGGTACAGCTACTACAACTGATCCAGCTGGAGACTACAGAGGTCCTGGATATCAAACATTTGTTGAAACTTCTGGTGGAGTGGCTATATACGAAGTTGAGGTTATTGTTGAAAATGCAACTACTGAACAAGTTGGTACAGCAGTGGCTGTCCCAGTTGCTGTTGAAGTTGCAGTAACTGAAGAGGTTGAAACAACTGAAGACATAACGTTCCAAACTCCAATCGATATTCAAGTTGAGCAAACCGTTACTGCTACAAGAACTGCTAACGCTCCTTAATAGATTTTTTTATACAAACTAAAAACAGGTCATTTGACCTGTTTTTAGTTACAAGTTCCTCTATTATTTAAAAATGTAATAAAATTCAAGTTCAATACTTTTTTCATAAGGATGAACGTGCTGATGCGTTCTGATAATCAATCCGCTAGATACATCTTTCCAATAATAATTTTGACCACTCCAGCTTATTGGGTTAGAAGAAAAATTCTCAATAAAAAGTTCTACTTCATATTTTTTATCAAGAAATAATTGTTCTTCTCCAGCGAAATCTACCATATTATTTTGTGTGATTATTGCCTTAGGATTTTCAAGCTGAATTATCATTTCATTGGAGCTTGAATCGAGCTTAAATCCAGCTGGATTTATTACAGCAAAGTCATGCTCTAAACCAAATGATTCAATAATTTTTCCATTTCGAGTAATTAGTTTTTCTCCATTAGCTGAAATCCAAGTAAACAAATTATTCTCAATAGTAAGAAGAGATAAAATTGCAGGATTTTCATTGCCTATTTTTACTTTTGCAAAAGAAAAATTACGATTACCAATATATTCTGTGTTTACTTTGATTTCACTTTTTTCTTGAAATAAGGAATTGAAAGCACTTCGATAATCCTGAACTGTGATTTGCGCACATGATGAAACAAAAAAGATACAAAACATGAAATTTTTATTCATAAATATGCTCCCAATCTCTTGTTAGATTAGATTTTGTTCCAGCTTCAGTCATCCCCCACAAATAATATGCATGATTAAGAACTGCTCCTCCATCTCTTGTAAGTGGTCTTAATCCCCAGCCCATATTTCTTTTATTATATTTAGTTAGGAATGTATCAATTGGGATAGTAAAGTAAAATCCTTTATCAAAGCTGCCCTCTCCAAATTCTTCTTTGCTAATATCTGTAAGAGTAAAAAAAGCCCCTATTCGAAGTCCTGTTTTAAATCTTCTAGAAAAGTCAAAATTTATACCTGAGTCCTCAGCAAGAAATCTGCCTCCTTTTAATGCTACAGTCACTTGAGATTTTGGATGAGTGTAGTATAAATTTATGTGCCCAGTAGTTGTCTCATAATCTCTAAAGCCAAAAAGCATTTTATATTCTCTTTGCCTAACCCTCCACAGTTCAGCTCCAATTCCATAATTTTTTGTGAATGGCCTGTACAAAATTTCTCCACCAATACCACCAAACATCTCTTCAAATAAGCCTGCAGACAATTTCATATAGGTATTTTTAGAGATATCTTTGAAATAATTAAATTGAACCCTTTTTAAATGATATTTTTCACTTTCCTGAAGGTATTTCACAATATCAGTTCTTACATGTTCGATGATGCTGTTGGATGCTAAAGTGATTTCTTGTAGGCTACTTGCGATACCTATACTACCAGTAGTTACAAGATTAAGATTCCTTCTAAATAGTGTTTCATTAGAAAAGCTTAATCTTACATCACCAAAAAAAAATCCATCTGGGCCACCAATTTGGGATCTAATGACAGGAGCATAAGAAAAAAAATTGACTGGAAAATTTAGATCAGGAACATATTTTTGCTTTATCAATTCATGTTTTGATGGTCTAGATTCTACTTTTCTAGCAGCTAATTTGTATAAATTATCTTTTTGGAATTTTGTGAAACTGTCTCTATCTATCTCCACTTCGTAAAGGGGTAATGCCGCATTAGTGTTAATTAATTTGAACTTTTTAACGGTATTTGGAGATATTTGATCTAAAGTTCTAGCAACTCTTCCAATGGCTCGAATATGGCTTTGATACGCAGCATGAGTAAAGCTTACAGTAAGCTCATCGTCATCTAAATTTGCACTTTGAAGAAATAAGTTATTATCACGCATTTTATTCATTGCAGATCTGTAAAGAAAAAGATTATCTCTAGAGTTAACTCTTTTGAAAGTATCCTGAAATTCAACCTCCTTATATGGATCAGATTTTTTTACAGGATTTTTTTTACCCCACGAAGCAACATAGGAAAATCCAAAATTAAGATTATTACCTTTTGTTTGTGCTATTTTTAATTGAAGTTCTTTAGTAACAGGAAAAACGAATCCAAAATTAAATTTTGAAGAGGGTTGTTCAATAGGCTCAAAAGCAAAAGAGAAAGACTCTCTTCCTAGCGGAAAGCCTTCTTTCATGTAGTCCGTGCCATCATATTCTATTTTCATCCTCAGACCTCTTGAATTTGGAATAGCTATTTCTAAACCACCAAAGTATCCTGCATCTCCTTTAAATAACTTACCAAAATTTACTTCGCCTCCTTGAGTGTCTCCATCAATATCAATTCTTTCTTTATACGCATCACTTATATAAGTTAGAGGATTTTTGATTTTATTGCCCGAAAGTGTTCCCCAACCTATTCCAAAAGAAAAATCTATATTTTTAAACCTCTTACTCATTACCAAATATTCTGCTGTAAATACAGAGGTGCCAGCTATATCTCTAGCTCCAACTGCAATTTGTGGTGTTAAGGATGTTTCTTTAAAAAGCCTAAACTTGGCATCAAAACCTTTATCTTTGTATGTTTGATTACCACTAAAATCAGGACTGTCACTGTACAAAGCATTATTAATATCTGTGTAGTGATATGAGGCCTCAAACCAACTAAAAGGATATGCAATAACAGCTCCATTGATGTAGGGATCATTATGAGAAAAATTAAAAGCAAGGGAGCCCTCTTCCTGGAATCGAGCTGTTGGCATTTGGATTAAGCCTGAAGAACCGTAATTGCTGTATGAGGGTATATCCCAATTTTTATATATATAATCATAAACTGATGAGCTTAAATTTACCGGATAAACAAACAAGATTGTGATAGTTATCCAGTTGAAAAATCGCATTGAAGGATATACTTTACAAAAGATTAAGCATTAATCATTAGTAATACTGTTCAGAGAAGCTAGGGAAATTGCCAAGCTACTAAGTATTGGCGAAACTGCTGAAGCGTAAGATAGACCTGATAATTTTCCAATATCTCTTTGAGCGTAGATAATGGATCCAGGAAATATTTCTACTGAATTTCCAATACTTAAAAAAGATGATATAAATATATGAGTTTTCCCATCAGGATCTATAACCAAAATTTCATCATATGCTGAGTCTTTTAATCCTCCTGCAAGTTTAATATAGTCTTTTGGATCAAGTGCGGGATCGTAAATATAATTAGATGGTTTTCTGAAATCTCCAAACAAGTAAACAACTTTTTGAATTTCAGGGATAACAATTTTATCTTTATCAAAAAGTTTTATATCTAGACTTGGATTCGCTTTTAAGTTATTTAGGTTAAAGTCTGTTACGACTCTTCCTTCATATGACCTAGATCTCAATTCTTCAGCCAAAAGATCTAAAACAGAGCTGCTTATTTCGGCATTTGTCTTGCCAATATTTGAGATTATATAATTTACGGTATCTGAATAGTTTAGTTGAGCAAATAGTTTTTCTTTATCTAAAGCTTCGTTTCTAAAAAGAGCAGAGCCATATAAGTATGCATTTTCTTTGTAGCCACCAGCCTTTACAATAATATCTGAAAGCTTCTCATTTTCACCGATTACATATTCTCCAGGTCTATTAACCATGCCCTGAATTTCTACTCTTTTAGCTGTTTTGATCTCATTTTTATAACTGGGCACTTGTATTGAATCTCGGGGTTGAAGAGCAAATTCTGCAAGTTTATTTTCAGGGACTTCAATAATCTCTGATTTTGATGGAGACATCCTGTTTACTGAGATACTTGAAAATCCTGAATAGTGTTCTGAAAATCCTGAAGCATAATTAATAACATCTGCTGCGGTTTCTGATTCAAGTGCTTCATAAACTGCAGGCTGATTTACTCCACCAGAAACAGTTATCTGCATCTGCGAAGGGGAAACAAGAATTGTATCGCCAGATCGAAGCACATTAGTAGTATCAAATTTGCCAAAAATCATAAGATCATATAAATCGATGATATTTATTAATTCACCATTTCTTCTATGTTCAATTCTTCTATATGATCCTGAATCTCTAACGCCTCCCGCAATATTCAGAGCCGCAAGTATATTAGAACCACCACTTAAAGTAAAAATACCTGGGCTATAAACATGACCCAACATAATAACTTGAACATCTCTAATTTTGCCCAAACTAACAAAAGCATCTACACCAAATGCAGCTGTTTCAATATATTGAATAATAGCTTTCTCTGCTTCAATAAGCGTTTTTCCTGCAACATTTACTTTACCAACTTTTTCAATACTAATTGCACCATCTCTACCTACCAGTAACTCCTCCTTCATCTGAAGTTTTCCGGTAAGGAGTATTTCGAATGTATCTCCTACGTCAATAATATAATCTCCTCCCAGATTTGGAACATTGACTGGCATAAAGGAAGATTGAAGCGTACTAAAAAATTTTGCTCCAAATCTTGGCAAAGAACCCGGTTGATCAATATCAGTTTCATTAAACTTTTTATCTAAGGCTTGAATCTCTGCCTTCAGACGATTAAGAATAATTTTGTTTTTCTCTATAGACGTTTCTGATCTGAATAATTTTGTTAAGTCTTCTTCTTTTTGTAATTTATTTTCTACCTCTACTTGATCTCTTATTGATTGAGGCAAGCCCTCTAAAAATGTCTCATCCAAAACATTTTGAGCAGATATATAAAAAGGAGTTGTCGCATAAATAATGAGAAATTTTTTTTTGTAAGATTTAAAGGTATTCATAACAAAGGGTTTTATAAAGTATTCTGTTTAGATTATATACAATATAAGCAAGAAAGTCGTAGCATTAATCAATGCCAAAAATGTCTCTTGTAAAGACTTTTCTCTTAACATCGTTCAAATCTTTGGAATGCCTGTTAGTAACAATCAAGTCTGAACGTTTTTTAAATTCATCTAAAGATTCTACTACCTCAGAATTAAAAAAATGATCTTCTTCAATTAAGGGTTCGTATAGAATTACATTAATACCTTTAGCTTTGATTCTTTTCATGACACCTTGAATAGAGGAAAATCTTAGATTATCTGATCCCTCTTTCATCGCTAATCTATAAATACCAACAACTCCTGATGTTAAATGAATAATAGAATCAGAAATAAAATCTTTTCTGGTACTATTTGCAGCAATAATTGCCTGAATGAGGTTTTGAGGAACATTGTCATAATTAGCTAATAGTTGTTTTGTATCCTTAGGTAAACAGTATCCTCCATATCCAAAAGAAGGATTATTATAAAAATTACCTATCCTAGGATCCAAAGATACTCCATTTATAATGCTAACTGAGTCCAATCCCTTAGCTAAAGTATAACTATCTAATTCATTAAAAAATGCTACTCTCAGGGCAAGATAGGTATTGGCAAATAGCTTTACAGCTTCTGCTTCGCTTGATTCCATATACAAAATCTGTGTGTCAGCATCAACAGAGCAATTTTTAAGAATTTCAGCAAAAATTTTTGATTGCTCGCACTTGCCACCTAATATAATTCTTGAGGGATATAAATTATCATAAAGTGCTTTACCTTCCCTTAAAAACTCGGGAGAAAAAATAATTTTATTTGTTTTGTATTGAGAATTTATCATTTTTGTAAAGCCAACTGGAACAGTAGACTTAATAATAATTGTTGAATTGCTCTTTAGTTTGAATATATTTTTTATGGTTAATTCGACACTATAAGTATCAAACGAATTTATTTTTTCATCATAATTTGTTGGCGTTGCAATAATTATGAAATCTCTATCCTTGAAAGCATCTCGCATTTTGCTTGTTGCAGTAAGGTTTAAAGATTCAGACTTTAAAGCAGTTTCTATTTCTTTATCTTCAACAGTTGATTGGCCACTCGAGACCAAATCAACTCTGGACTGATCGATATCATATAAAATTACTTCATGATACGGTGACAATAATACGGATAATGACATTCCGACATATCCTGCACCGACTACTGTAATTTTATTCTTCATAATAACGTATAAAGCACTGCTAATATTATAGTTGATTGGTTGGGAAAAAATTATTTTTTAGATTCATTAAGTAATAAATAATCAATTAAAAAAATATAAATGTATAATCACTCAAAATGAAAATTTTAATAACTGGGGCTGCTGGATTTATAGGATTTCATGTAGCAAAAAAGCTTCTTGATTTGGGCCATGAAATTATCGGAATTGACAATCTTAACAATTATTATGACATAGAATTAAAGAAATCAAGATTAAAACAAATATCATCAGATAGATTCAACTTTATAAAAACAGATTTTGCAGATTTATCTTCATTAAAAAAAATTTTTAGTGATCATCACTTCGATCGCGTCATTCACCTTGGAGCTCAAGCAGGAGTCCGACATTCTATTACTAATCCATCTGACTATGTCCAAAGTAATTTAGTTGGTTTTATCAATATTCTTGAAGTTGTCAGATATTCAAAAATACCGCACCTGGTATATGCATCTAGCAGTTCAGTTTATGGAATGAATAAAAAAATTCCATTCTCAGAAAGTGATAATGTAGATCATCCGATATCATTATATGCAGCAACAAAGAAATCCAACGAATTAATGGCTCACACATACTCGCATCTTTATAATATTCCAACAACAGGCCTTAGGTTCTTTACTGTTTATGGGCCATGGGGACGTCCAGATATGGCATATTTTTTGTTTACAAAGTCAATTCTGGAAGGCGAAGAAATCAAAATATTTAATAATGGTAAAATGCAAAGAGACTTCACTTACATTGATGATGTAGTAAATGGAATAGTAAAAGTTTCAGATCACCCTCCCAAGATGGTTCAATCAGAGTTTATAGATAATGATGGCAACGAAAATTTAAATGCACCATATAAAATCTATAATATTGGAAATAATAAACCCGAAAATCTTCTTCACTTTATTGAGATTCTGGAAAACTACTTAGGGTGTCAGGCTCATAAAAAGTATCTTCCAATGCAGCCTGGAGACGTACCCGTAACCTTTGCTAATATTGATAATTTATATGAAGCAATTGGTTACAAACCTGTTGTGACTATAGAGCAAGGTCTAAAAAAATTTATTGATTGGTACAAAGACTTTTACCAAAAATAGCTCAGCATTCCCTATTTAAAATTTCACTGAGAGCTTGCTTGGTTTTATGAATGACTATTTCCTCACTAAATTTTTTTTCTACTAGTCTTCTGCCTTCTTTACCCATTTCTAATCGCATCTTTTGTGACATTTCTAGCATGTCTTTCATAGCTTTAACTAAAGATTTTATATCTCTTGACTTGCACAGAAAACCATTCAATCCATCCGTGACAATGTCTCTGCAGCCAGGTACATTTGAGCATATTATAGGAATTTCCATTGCGCATGCCTCTAAAATGCTCCTCGGCATTCCCTCTCGGTATGAGGGCAGCACAAAACAACTTGCCTTAGCAAGCACATCTTGAATTTCATTAGTAGGGTTTAGAATTTTTACATTAGGCTTTAATGCCCACTTTTTTATAACTGATTTTTTTATTGAAGAAATATTTTTTGAATCCTGATAACCAATCAACCAAAGTTGAGCATTGAAGGTGGATTGATCAATCTTACCGAAAGCATCAACCAACTCTTGCAATCCCTTATCATATAAAAATCTACCTGCATAAAGGAAAATAAATTCGTCACCACTATTTAATGAAGCTGTTTGACTTTTTGAAAATTTCTTTAAATCAACTCCGCTTCCAGGCAGCAAGTCAATTCTTGAATTATCTATAAGTTTATTATTTAAAATAAAATCATAATCATCGTTATTTTGACAAAAAATTAACGAAGATAATTTAATCGCAGCTTTATATAAAGCTCTTGCAAACTTGTATTTTAGTCCGTCATGAATAAATGCCGTACCAAGTCCAGACACATTATTTATCGATGGAATTTTAAGAAGAAATGATGCAAAAGTACCATATATATTATTTTTTATAGTAAAGTTAAAAACAGCTAGAGGCTTTACTCTCAGATAAGTTTTGACAAAACTAATAAATAAATTTGCATCTTGAAAAGGATTGAAGCCCTTATTATTAATTTTTATTGGAATCCATCTACATCCAATTTTTTCTAAAAGAGTTACGTACTCATCATGAGGACTCAAACATAAAATCTCATATCCATCGTCAAGAAAAGACCGAATGGTATTTCGTCTAAAGTTATATAGATACCATGAAGTGTTAGCAGAAAAAATTAATACTTTATTCAAATTATTATATTTTGATATGGAAGCCAGGCCCACGAATTTACGGCATAATTTAGCCAAACAAACTGAACAAAACCATAGTATATGATAATGAGGAGAATCAAAAAGCCTGATATTATTTTATCTTTAGAGAAAATATCTGGAAAGTAAGAAAAAGCTACGATTTGAATGGGCAACATGTATAAAGCAACTCTGTCTAAGGCAGATGAACTGGGAAAAATAAAAAATAATCCGAATAATCCAATAGAGATTAAAGCAAACCAAAACCATATTCTTTTTTCTCCAGGAGGAAACTCAAACCTTCTGAAAAATAACAATAAAATTAAAGATGGCAACGCATTCATTAACAATCTAACGAATGCGCCTTGAGACTGATAGTCTAGTTCAATATATCCATACATAAAAAAATCTATTGAGTCTGCTAGAAAAATGAAATATCCGGCTGTTCCTAGAACTGCCATCCAAAATAAAATATTTAACCTATTTCTTGATGCAGCTAATCCTGCAATCGGCAGCATAAGAATTGCTGACTTATGCGCAGTAGCAGCAAAAATAATATAAATTACAAATTTTCTTATCTTTTGATCACATAATGCTGCCAAGCCCAACATTACGAGTCCTAGTGCAAGGCTTTGACGTGTATATCCCATAGCAACGACAATTACAAAATATGGAACTGCTATGGTTAAACCTAACCAAGGACGTGGCAATTTTTTACAAAAAACTCCAAGTCCATATGAAAAAATTAATGCACATAGGAAATTTACTCCGTAAATACCCCAATTTAAATTTGAACTTAGCCAATTAAAGATATTATAGAGGGGATCATCAAGGACTCTTTCAAAAATAAGTTTAAATGCTCTGCCATCTAATAATTCAAACTTGAGGAGATAATTTATCCAATCTCCGCCAACCTCATGCCTGAATCCAATTAATATTGAAAGAAGAATAATCCAAGTAAATATAATGAGATCAATAGATGCTCTATATTTACCAGTATTAGGATTAGGCAATCTTTTTTTTGCGATAATAGCAAAAAAAGCAGGAATAGAAAAAATTATCCAATAACCAAACATGATTATCTATTGCGCCTCAAACCAGGCTTGGAACATAAGAATACTCCAAATCTTATGAGTATGGTCATAGGAAGAAGAGAGATGCTCAGCCCAAACTTTATGGATTGGTTCATAATTAAATAGGCCTTGTTGATTTATTTTTTCCTCATTTAATAAATCTTCAGCCCAGTCTTTTAATGGCCCTCTCAACCAGTCTCCTACGGGTATACCAAAGCCAGCCTTTGGTCTTTCAATTAATTTTTTTGGGATATATTGATCAAGTATTTTGCGTAAAATGATCTTGCCTTCTTGATCATTCATTTTAAATGTGTGATGCAGACGCCATGCTAACTCGACAAGCCTATAATCTAAAAATGGTGCTCTAGTTTCCAGACTTACTGACATAGCTGCCCTGTCAACTTTGCAAAGTATGTCATCTGGTAAGTAAGTCAAAGAATCCCAGAACATCATCCTTGAAGGAGCATGATTTTTTAAATCCTCATGACTAGGTAACTCAATATCATTTAAAGATTCATCATGGTCTTTTAATATAATACTTGGATCATTCCACTGAGTTACAAGACTGCTATACAAATCATCCTCCGAATAAACATATTGAAGTCTTGAGCCTAGCTTTTTAAGCTTGTCGGCAAACTGATGAACAGAGTATGTTTTAGGAGTTATATAATTATAAAAATTTTCGAGATTGTAGATGAAAGTTTTAGGAGTATTAAGCATTACTGATCCAATAGTTTTTCTTGCAGGATATGGGATCCATTTCAACTTTGACCAAACTCTGTTAGACCAAAAATATCTATTATATCCCCCAAAAACTTCATCTCCTCCGTCTCCGGATAGAGCAACAGTTACATGCTCTTTAGCTTGTTTGCAAACCAAGTGAGTAGGAATCTGCGACGAATCTGCGAATGGTTCGTCATATATTTCTGGAATATATGGAATGACATTTAGAGTCTCTTGAGAAGTGACAAAATACTCAGAATGATTTGTTCCAAGATGATTTGCCACATTTTTTGCAAATTTTGATTCATCAAATGCAGAGTTTTCAAATCCAATTGTAAAAGTTTTAATTTTTTCTGGGGAATTCTCCTGCATTAAGGAAGTTATTAGAGAAGAATCTATACCGCCACTAAGAAATGCGCCTAGTGGCACATCCGAAATCATCTGAGACTTTACAGATTCAGATAGAACTTTCTTTGTTTCATAAACTGCCTCATGATGATCTAAAATAGGATTTTTATAACCTTTATTTATTACCTCAGATAGATCCCAATACTTTATTGGGTCATTACATTTTAAACCTCCAGATTCAAGTTGCACTTTTAAGTAAGAACCTGGTTCTAATTTAAAAATATCTTCATAAATACTTTGTGGTGCTGGAATATAATTCAGCTTTAAGAAATTCCCTAGAGCTGCTTTTGATATGCAATTATTAAAATTTGGAAATTGCTTTATAGCTTTCAGCTCAGAAGCAAAAACAAAATCTTTATCTACCCACCCATAATAAAGAGGCTTTTCGCCAATTCTATCTCGAGCCAAAGTTAATTCACTTTTTTCAGAATCCCATACTGCAATTGCAAACATTCCAACAAAATTCGTTAGGGCTTTTTCCACCCCAATTTGTTCGATAACCTCTAAAATTGTTTCAGTATCAGAGTGTCCTCTCCAATTACCCTTAAATGATTTTCTTAATTCTAAGTGATTATAAATTTCTCCATTAAAGCAAATTTTATATCTGCTTGAGGCTGATTCCATAGGTTGATGGCCTTCTGATGAAAGATCCAATATAGACAGCCTTCTAAAGGACATCATTAAAGATTGATGATCTTCAACCCAAACTCCCTTATCATCTGGACCTCTGGAGTAAATGGCATCTATCATTCTGCTACCATTTAGCTTCATTTCCTCAAATGAACTTTCTTTAGAAGGAATATATCCTGCCAAACCACACATGATTAACCCTTAAAATGTGTGATAAGCTTATCATCTTCACACATAATCTTTTACATCTTTTATATAATTTAAAGAAATCAAATCCTCTTTGGTAGCAATTGGTAAAGCTTCTACTTTTGCTCCTCGAGAAATAAGCTCTTTGATAACATATAAAAAACCATGTTCTCCAGATACTTTCCCAAGCCTCATATCTGATTTGATTTGCAATTGTTCTAAAACAACGTCCCTTTTAAAAACAAATAATCCCATATCTCTTTCTCCTGGAATTGGTTGATCAATTCCAGCCTCTCTAGTTTCAATAACCTCAATCAATTGATAATCTTTGTCTCTCAAAACATAGGTATATGCAGAATCGACAAATCGTGTCGGAAATGTAAAATCATTTTGATTACTTTCATGAAGATCAAGCATCCTCGTTACGGTGTTCGCTTGAATGAATGGGATATCTCCCCAAACTAGAATTATGTTGTCAGATTTTAAAAAATCTGGAGAGCTAGAGAATTGGAGCACTGCATCTCCCATCCCTTTTGGAATTGATTGAATTAACAGGTGTGCCTTAAAACCTGAATCATCAAGACATTCTTGAATCTGATTCTTTCCTTCTGGGCTAACAACAATCGAGAGTGAATTACTGTATTTAGAAAATAAATTTATTTGATGAATTAATATTGGTATACCTTTAATCGAATACAAAGTCTTCGGATAAGAGAGGCCTGATCTCAGACCATTTCCAGCCGCAGCTATTAAAACAGAATAACTAGACATTAATGTCATGACCTATCTTTTTATTTAAACCCCTATAAATGGCCCTATAGAAAAATTTTGAATTTCGGCCAAATAAAATTGATATCAAATACCAAAAACCATTTCGTCTGATCACTCTCGCAAGAATTACAATTATTACAAGATTATTTCTTAAAAGCACACTGTTAAAGTAAAGTGAATTTATTATGATTGAATTTTTAATGTAATAATATATTTTGTTAATATTAAACAATCTTTTGCTAACATCCGGATGAAAATGAAATGCGTTTAATGAAGAAGCAACCTCTCCAAATCCTCGTAATCTAAAGAAAAAATCAACTTCATCTCCCATTAAATAAAAATTTACATTTACATTTCCAACTTTCTTAACAGCATTCATAGATACTAATGCTCCATTAAACAAATGTGCAAATGGGTAAATATTATTTTTTGATTTATCTCTTAATTTTTTTAATGTATAAATCTTCCTTGGAATTCCAAAAATTTTTGGGAGATTGTCTTTAGTTAAAAGTGGAAATGGAAATACAAATTCTAATTTATTGTCCTCTTTTAAAACAACAGAAGAAATGCACGCTGTTTTATTGTTGAAATTGAGCTTTAAATTCTTTAATGCATCTCTATGCGGATATCCATCATCATCCATAAGCCAACAAGCATCAAAGCCTTCTTCTAAGCAAGCTTGTATTCCTCTATGCCATCCACCTGCTGACCCAACATTTTCTTGAGTAATAAATCTAACATTTTTTTTTCTGAGCATTGCCTCAGTATTATCTGTACTTCCATTATTTATCACCAACAAATCATTACTTAATTCGCTTTGTGATTTAATTGAATTAATACATCTTTCTAATAGCTTTGATCGATTATGCGTTACAACAACTGTTAAAATTCTCATTTGCTTTTATTATAAAGATCAATCCATGAAAATGAATTCACATCAAGGTAATTAATTCCTGCCGCCTCAGCAGCTATAAATCCCGAAGAGGAATCCTCAAATATTAAAGCATCATCAGAACTCACAGAAAAAATATCAAGCGCCTTAACAAAACCCTCAGGATTAGGTTTTGAAAAATTAACGTCCTCTGCGCAAATGATTTCATCAAAGAAATGAAAAAAATTAAGTTTATTAAGAGCATTTTTAATAGACTTAGTAGAACCTGAGGAAACTATGCACAATTTAAATCTGCTTTTTGCCCATAATAAAAATTGTAACAGTCCCTCTGAAGGTTCAAGGTATGCTGATATTAAACGTCTAGCTATTTTTTGTTTCTTTTGAACTAATTTTAGTAATTCACCTTCAGAGACAATAACTTTATTTTTAGTAAAAATTTTTTTAAAAGCATCTTGTGACGAGAGTCCTGCAATATTTTTATATAAAAAGCTTACATTAAATTTTTTTAAAGTCTCATTAAATGCTTGCTCGTGGAAAGGTGAGGTATCAGCAATAGTTCCGTCAAAGTCAAATATAAGAAGTTTTTTATCTTCAAGAAGAAGTTTAAATTTTCTCATGAACTATAAATTTTATTTAATTTTTAGAGTGACGTTACCTGTTCATTGATTCATATAGCTTTAACAGGGCTGAAAGTAATTTTTTGCCGTCATGCTTTCCTCTATGTTTATCTGATTCAAAAGCTTCATGCACAATGGGAACATTTATTTTATCCATTTCGTCTTTATCAAATTTTACATATGATTCATCTGGACTCTTTTGGCTGTTATTAACTAAATTGAAATTGAATAAATCTTCAAGACTATAATTTCTTTGATCAGAAAGCTTTAAGTATCTGTAAGCTCCTTTTATGTAGTCAGAAGTCATGTATGAGGGTGTTTCATAGTCAGCTCCAATATTAGTTACAAAAACTTTTAATGCCTTATGATTGTCGGCAATTCCTTGGGCGAGACCTACAGATAAATATGTAGGATATAGTGAAGAATGTTGAGTGCCGGCTGAGTAAATAATTATATCAGCCTTATCAATTGCAGCTTTTGCTCGTGAGGAAATCGCTACATAGCAATGATGCTGATCTAAATATTTCTTTTTATCATTTAAGCTTAAATTATCAAAAATATCTTTATCAATAATATCATCTAGTAGATATATTCTTTCAATCCTTACATTTGATCTAAGCTCTACAATCTCTGCTTCACTATAAAGCATGTCTCCATTTTCTCTTAATGCAGCTAATTTCTTATTTTCTATGCTTGTTGGTATAACTTCACCCCTCAAATTGAATAATTTTTCTATAGATAAAGTGGCAACCTCTATATTACGCTTATGGGCTATAAAAGCTCCAGCGTAAATACAATTCATAATTGAGCAATCAGAAAAATTAAATCTATGACGCTTTACTGTTTCAATGATTTTGAGAGCTGACATAAATTCTTTTAAATAAGACCTCAACTGGGAAGCGATGAGTTCTGATTGAAACGAAATATCCATAAATACTTTCGAATTTCCTGAGATAAATCTATTGATTATCTCAAGAGCATTATTATAATCTTGGTCAACAGGAAAACGATACTGAAATATTTTTAGATTGCTTTTGTAATCAATATCTCCCATTGGAAGCATAAGTTCCTGGACTTTTCGGATATCAGATGGTCCGAGCATTTCAAAGAAGCTTCTAATTTCACCAGTTGATTTACCATCATCATATGCATTTACGATTGATGTTACATTAAAGGAAGGATTCTCTAATAATTCTGGGATAAGTGAGCCCGCCCCTCTGCCGCCATTCAAAACTAGAACATTAATCATTTTTTCTAAAGTTTACTTTTGAGTATACATCTTTATATCTTTGTATTGCGATATCGAGACTCAGAAATTCTTTTGCTTTGGCGCGGATATTCATTCTATCAAGATTGAGAACATCATTTAAATCTATGATTGTTTCTTGAAGGTTTTTGATGCTGGTATCTTCTATTATCAATCCTCCATGGACTGACAACAATTGATCATCTACATCTCCAACGCCTGCATTAGATATTATAGGAATTCCAGTAGCAAAACTTTCAGCAATTTTTGTCGGCGAGGCTGCTTGACGAGCATATGTTACTGAAATGAAGCTAATTAAAACATCCAATGAATGCAAAAATTTAGGCACTTCATTTCTTGACGCTGTTGAAACTAAAATATTTTCCTTTAATTCATCTGACGCAACTTGATTTATAGCATTCTTTGCATTAAATAAATCATTTGTAATTATTAAGCCATAAATATGCTGTTTTGATTTGCGATATTCATAGTGTAATAAATCTAAAAATTTTAAATAATCATTTATTAAATACATTTGACCAATTGAGCCGAGATAGCCAATAACTATGCTATTTTTTGGTATCTTAAGTTGCTGTCTTATGTTTAGTTTTTTTTCTTCTGTTTGTATTGTGAAATGATCAAAATCTGCGCAACAGGGTATGACAGTTATTTTATCAAATTCTATTTTTGAGATTTTACATATTTCGCTTACTACTTTTTTTGTCAATACAATAGTATGATCACAGCGCATTAAGAGTTGCTTTTCTTTATTTTTAAAATATCTATATTGCAATTTATCGAAGATATTATTTAAATTCCATCCACCCTTATCAACCCGCTCATCAGCCCACAAACCTCTAAAATCAAATATAAATTTAACTTTAAAAAATAACTTTAAAAATCCAGCTACTTGTGCAGCTACGTGTCCACGTGCGTGCACAATATTGATTTTTTTATTAACGGTAATTCTGATTGAAAAAATATAAATTTTTAAAAAATCCCATAATTTTCCAATTAGTCCAAATTGGTTTGAAAAAAGCAACGGTTTCCAATAAATGTTTTTTTCTTGTAATTCATTATTTAATTTCTTATGGAATTTTTTATATAGTTTGCTTTTTTCAAAACTTATTACGAATATAGCTTTTGATGGATCATTAATACCATATAAATATGGCAAGATTTGACTTGAGCCTAACGGATCTAAAAGGCCGTCATAAGTAATGTATAGGATTTTCATAAAAAATTTACTTAGACACTTTTACTCTAAGTAAGGTCAACAAATTTAGGATTATTTTTTATTAAATACTGGTAATCTCCTGAATCTTCTACTTGACCATTATTTAATAAAAAAATATTATCGCATTTTTTAACAGTGGAAAGTCTATGAGCTATCATTACAATAGTTGTTGATTTGCCAAGACTGGAAATAGTTTCCATAATCAACTTTTCAGAAATTCTATCTAAATTACTTGTGGCTTCATCAAATATGATTATTTCAGGATTTGTATATAGAGCTCGGGCAATACCGACTCTTTGTAGTTGTCCTCCTGAGAGTTGAACTCCTCTTTCTCCAACACCTGTATCTAATCCGAGCGGTAAAGTTGATACAAACTCATCTAACTTTGCCATTTTTACAGCTTCATATACTTTATCATCATTAATTTCACTAAAATTAAAGCCAAAAGCAATATTTTCTTTGATGCTTGTATCAGTTAAAAAAATGTCTTGAGAGACATAGCCGATTCTTTGTTGCCAGGAGCGCATTTTGTCATCGTTAAGTTCTTGCCCATCAATAGTGATTTTACCCTCTGAAGGTGGCAATAAACCTGTCAAGATATTTACAATGGTAGATTTCCCAGAACCAGATGGTCCAACAAGCCCTGTAGTTTTATTAGCTTGAAAATTTAAAGATACATTCTTAACTACGTAATCTGTGTTTTCATTGTAACGAAAAGACACATCACTCAAGTTAACTGATTTTAGGAAAGGAATAAAAGTATCTGGCCGATCATATGCTTTTATAAATTTTTCCTGTCTATGAATATCTTCTAGTTCGTCTCTTACAACTAAGAAGGCATTTACATTAGCTCTAATAGTCGAAATACTAAAATAACATTGTTGAAATGCAGGTAAAATTTTCATACTTGCAAGACCAAAAACAGCAATAACAGGCAGGACTTTTTCAATATTATTTTCATAAGTTGCCAATAGAAATAATGTTGCTGTTATTATTGTTCCGTATGCAGCTAATTCCATGGCATATCTTGGAAGAAGGCTTAAAACTTGAGTGCTTCTCCAAGAGGAATAATAATTTTTTGTTGATTTTTTATATTTTTCAGTAAAAACTTCACGCAGATCATGGATTAGAACATCTTTTATGCCTCCAAAACTTTCGTTAATGGTTTGCATTCTTCGCTGAGATTCTTGTGAAATAGCCTCGCCATTTCTATTTAACCGTTTACTTGCAAATCTAAACATCAGAATATAGCTAATAGCAAATATGGTTGTACCAAGAATTGCTATGATGGGAACAGTTATCAAGATCGTAATTGTCATCATTAAAATTAAAACAATCTTTGAATTTAAGTGTAAAAATTGCATAACTATAGAATGAGTTACTCTGTTCGATTCAACAATTAATTTACTTGCGATTTCACTAGTATTAGTTTTTAAGTGATATGGTAGAGACTGATTGATATAGTGACGATACATTCTAATACTTAAATCAGCCCCAATATCACCTCCTAAATGAGACAATTTCCATACATTCAGCATTGCAACTAAGGCAGATATCACCATCAAAATCAAAATCATGCTCCCAAGGAAAAATAAAAATGATGATGAGTCGCTAATATTAAATAGTTCTAAAAAGTATTTGGATAAATTAGAGGTTGATATCAATTCTGGAGAGGCAACAAATGACATAAAGGGACCTATTGATAATACGCTTAGAGTTTCTAGAACAGATGAAGTAATAATTAGAAATTGAATTCTAATTAGCCTTCTTTTCAAGACTTTGTCTAGAAAACCATAAAATTCAATTAAGCTCTTAAACATTTTAAATTAGGATATATTTCCTATAAATTCTTTATATACCATTCGATTGATTGCTTAATTCCTTTTTGAATATCATGGGTAGGATCATAGCCAAGATTATCTTTAATTTTCTGAATAGATGCTTGAGAGTGCATTACGTCTCCGGACCTAAAATCTTTAAAAGTGGGTTCTATAGGATAATCTATTCCTTCACCTTTAAGATTATTTTTTAAAATATCAAAGAGCTTTATAAGAGAAGTTCTATCACCTAGAGCGACATTATAAACTTCATTTTTAAATTTATTCGTAGCAAATGCAGCTAACAAATTTGCTTGAATTACATTATCAATATAACAAAAATCACGACTTGTTTCTCCTGTACCAAATATATGAACCGGATTTTGATTAATCATTGCATAAACCCATATTGGGATTACAGCTGCGTATGCACCATGTGGATCTTGCCTTCTACCAAAAACATTAAAATATCTTAGCCCAATTGAATGAAAATCATATGTATTTGAAAAGACTTCTGCATATAACTCATTTACATACTTTGTTATTGCGTAAGGAGATAAAGGTTTGCCAATATTTTCTTCTACTTTAGGTAAATCAGGATGATCTCCATAAGTCGAACTACTAGCGGCATAAGTAAAACTTTTTACACGCAAATCTTTTGCAGTCAATAGCATATTTAAGAATCCATTAATATTTGATTCATTTGAAGAAATAGGATCATCGATAGATCTTGGAACTGAACCAAGAGCAGCTTGATGAAGAATATGATCAACATTTATACAAGCATGCTGACAGTCAGCGAGATTCCTAATATCCCCTTCTATGAATTGAAAATTTGACCATTCATAAGAAGTAGAGCATTTGTAAATCTCATCTAAGTTTTTTTTATATCCTGTGCTAAAGTTATCCAAGCCAACAACTTTTTGATTAAGCTTTAAAAGCTCTTCCAAAAGATTACTTCCAATAAAACCAGAGACTCCTGTAATTAGCCATTTATATTGGTTTTTTTTCAGGTGATTTTGTAGTTTTAGATATTCTGACATTTGATTAAATTATAAACGCAGACTTGTATCTGAAGAGGGAAACATAAATTTGAGATCATATATAAAGAATTCTTTCTTTCCAAAAGACTTGATAGTTTTAATCCCTAAATCAATAAATTTTTGATGTGCAACTGCCAAAATAATGCAATCATAAAAATTAGTATTTGGATATTCAACAAAATTAACCGAGCTATTAATAGGATGTTTATTAATCTCTATCCAAGGGTCATAAACATCTATAGAAGATACTCCTTCGAATTTAAATTGATCTATGATGTCTAATACTTTTGAATTTCTTATATCAGGGCAATTCTCTTTAAATGTTATCCCCATAATTAAAACTTTTGCATTTAAATTATCAATCTGAAGTTTATTTATAGATTTGATTGACTGCTTTACAACATATGAAGACATTGAATCATTAATTTTTCTGCCAGCAAGAATTATTTCAGGATTATATCCAACTGATTCAGCTTTTTTAGTTAAATAATAAGGGTCAACACCAATACAATGTCCTCCTACAAGCCCAGGCTTAAACGGGAGAAAGTTCCACTTAGTTCCCGCTGCTTCAAGTACCTCTTCAGTATCAATTTTAAGTTTGTTAAAAATGAGAGATAGCTCATTAATTAATGCTATATTCACATCACGTTGAGTATTCTCAATAACTTTCGCGGCCTCAGCTACCTTAATGGACGATGCTTTATGAGTACCAACATCAATAATTGTAGAATATAAGTCATCTACCAAAGAGGCTATCTCAGGTGTTGAACCGGAAGTTATTTTAATAATTTTTCTAACTGTGTGCTCCTTGTCTCCTGGATTTATTCTTTCTGGACTGTAACCTAGAAAAAAATCTTTATTTAGAGTTAATCCAGAATATTCTTCTAAAATAGGAGCACATTCTTCCTCTGTTGCTCCAGGATAAACAGTAGACTCATATATTACAAGGTCACCTTTTTTTAAGATGGTTCCAATCATTTCAGAGGCTTTAAATAAAGGCTCAAGATTTGGTTGTTTGGCATCATCAATTGGGGTGGGCACTGTTACAATAAAGCAATTGCAATCAGAAAGATCATTAAGATTTGAAGAAAAAATTAAATTTTTAGAATCTTTAAGAGCCTCTTCCTCAACCTCAAGAGTACTATCTAAGTTTTTCTTTAGTTGGTCAATTCTATTAGAGTTAATGTCGAAACCGATAACTTCTTTTTTCTTAGCAAATTCTACTGCAAGAGGAAGGCCTACGTAGCCAAGTCCAATTATGCCAAGTTTAATGTCATTAAGTAGCATCACACAATTTTCACTATAGTATTTTGAAAATCTATCTAATCTTCTAAATAAAAAATATTTACTCTTCTAAAGCCATAAAAGCTCGCAAGATTTAAAGCAATGCCTAAAATAAAGCCAACAACTGTTCCAATCATTACAATAAGCGTTCTTTGCGGACTAGTTCTTTCTTCTGGTATAAATGGTAAATCAAGTGGTTCAAGTAAATAATTTGTTTTTACTCTAGCTAACATTTTTTTCTTCATTTGAGATTCAATTAATTGATTTATAGACAATCTCAAATCTACATCTTGTGTCTTTTCAAGCTCTTGAAAAAGATAGCCTAGGGTTATTTCAGCCTCCTCAAGATCTCTGTCTCTCTGCAAGGAATTTGTTTCTTGGAGAATCAATGAGATCAGATCATATGCAAAAATTGGTGAAACATGCTCAACTGATATTGATAGAAATTGAGTCTTGTTATTAACAGAAACAGAAAGAATACCATCATATTTTTTCATTGCTTCAAGATATGAGGGTTTCTCCTGCAGCCAACCATCTTTTACAGTATATTTATCTGAAGAATATATGGTTTCTCTTGTCTCTTTATTAAAACCTTCAGCTGCCATTAAATTTGGTAAAATATTTTCAAAAGAAATAAGATGTTTTAGAAAGTCTCTTGATTTGATTGTAGCAAGCGCGACCTCAGCTCTGTCAGGACCTGCGTTAGCATTTGTTAAACTTATTCCAGCAATTCCAGCTAGGCCTGACATTGCAGATGATCTGCTAGTGCCAATATTTGAGTCTGCAACTACCGTTAGGGTGCTCGATGATGTCCAAAGATGAGTTGCTGTAAGAGCGTATATTACAGATCCTAAGAAGAAAAAAAGGCTTAAAAAAAGTATGCTTAGCTTGCCTTTCCAAAGTACGTCAAAAATTTCTCTTAGATTTAACTCTTCTTGATCATTGGCGTAAGGATTTGTTTGATTAGCTTGATTCATAAATTTTTTGTAAAAACTTAAAATATCATTTTAAACTAAATTACTATTTATTGGTAAAATTCAAAAATCAGAGTTTAGTTTTCTAAGTGAAATTAATGGAGGCTGAAGCCGGAATCGAACCGGCGTAAACGGCTTTGCAGGCCGCTGCATAACCACTCTGCCATCCAGCCCTTTGCGAAATTATATCAGCTGTATTTATAATATTGCTGATTCCATTACCTTAAGTATTTCATCCTTAACGTCAACTAATTGATTGGCATGACCAAAAGCAATAGCAGCTTGCATCAAGTTCATTCTAGAACCATCTACATTTGGAATACCATTTAAAGAGCAAGTTTTTAAAAGTTGTGAGGGACTATTGATGTAGTTAACATCAAAGACAAATGAGTTTTTTGAATTAGACCCTGACAAGACCTCTTCATCAATTGGTGACTCATTATTTTTGCCGTCTCTTCCCAAGGATGTGCAATTCACAACTATTTGATGCTGATTAAAATTTAAATTAATATCTGAAAATTTCTTGCACTCAAAGTTAAAACTTTTTAAAGTTTCAAAATGTTCATCCGACCTAGCATAAATAGTTTTTGAAGAGTTATGATCCTTAAGGTTATATGCTAATGATTTTGCAACCGCTCCAGAACCAAGAATGGCAACATCAGAAAAATTTTGACCTGGAAAATATATGCTTATAGTTTCCAAAGCAGCCAAAGTATCTGTATTTAAAACCGAATACTTGTCATTAAATTTATAAAAACAATTTGCTGGGCCGTAAAAATCGATATTAAAATTTTCTATAAAAAAATTTGAAACATTTTCTTTTATTGGCGACGCTACGGCAGCTCCAAGGAAATTCGAGTTATTTAATTGCTCGTTTAAAAAAGTCATTAGCTCAATGTCACTTTCTATGTCTATTGCTCCCATGCTTGCATCAATTTTAAAATGTTCAAAGCAAGCATTCCATAGAACTGGAGATCTGGCTCCTTTAGAAACATCTTTGCCAATAATAAAAGCTTCTTTCATTACAAAATTTTTCTAGAAACAGCTTTTGCTGTTTTATCCATCTGATTCATCAAGCCTTGAAATGATTTGAAGTTTATTGGCTGAAGGGGATCAACAGCAGCATTCTCAGGATCGGGATGTACTTCTATCATAATTGAATCAGCACCAGCAGATATTGACGCAAGTGACATTGGCGGGACCCAATCTCTCCAAAATGTAGCATGGGATGGATCTGAAGCAACAGAAATTGACGAGAGTTCCTTAATTGCTGGAATGACTTGGAGATCAAGTAAATATCTAGATGAGGATTTATGAGTATGCGCAACAGACATGCCCCTTTCACATAAGATAATATGTTTGCACCCTGCAATTAATGCATACTCTGCAGCCCCCAACCAATCTCTTAGAGATGCGCCATAATGTCGCTTTAACATTATTGGTTTTCCTGTTGAGGCAACATCAGTTATAAGAGGATAATTTTGCATATTTCTTGATCCAATTTGCATGATATCAGCTACATCAATCATATGATCTAAATACTTAGATTCCATAATTTCTGTAATTACCGGTATGGATGCCTCTTTCCTTGCAACAGAAAGCCACTTTAAACCATCAAGGCCTGATTCATTATATTTTTTACTTCTATAAGGAAAGCTTAATGGCTTGAAAGCACCGCCCCTGAGAAAAGATGCGCCAGCTTTTTTTACAGCCTTTGCAGTCTTAACTATCAATTCCTCAGACTCAACCATGTTTGGACCGGCCATTACAGGTATTTTCTTGCCATTAAATGTAACGCCAGCAACTTTAAAAGCTTTAGATGAGTAATTAGCAACCAATGGAATTTTTGTTTTTAAGTCGTCTGGAGATACATCTTTACCAGGAAATTTATTTTCAATCTTAACCATTTATAATCTGAAACATTAACTTAAAATTATTATAAACCTAAAATATTGATTTCCCATGTGAATATTTCTATGAAGAATTTTTACCATCAATAATTTCAGCAA
>CESW01043765.1_pt1 | contig 24020 bp, 22 predicted proteins | sample 531171 | NCBI WGS metagenome assembly CESW01 (sample SAMEA2621859, study PRJEB7988) | marine metagenome | biome: marine biome (ENVO:00000447); feature: surface water layer (ENVO:00002042); material: "saline water (ENVO:00002010), including plankton (ENVO:xxxxxxxx)" | depth 5 m
ATAAAGTTTTTATCTCTTTTTAATATTGAAACTCTATGATTCTTATATTTAACAGAATAATATGAATTTAAATTATCAATGCCTACAACTTTACAATTTTTTTTAAGCAGTAATTTACACATATGAAACCCAATAAATCCTGCACAACCAGTGATTAAATACATCTAATTTATATTAATTTCTTTTAATATTCTTTTAGCTCTTTCTTTTAAAGTAAAGCTTTTACTTAAATTATAATTATTTCTTGATATAATAAATTGTTTTTGTGGTTGATTGCTTAACTTAATAATTTCATTTCTCCAAGAGTATATATTCTTAAAATTTTTAACAAAAATCCCATTATTTTGATTAATTGCCTCTTTTAAAACTTTATAATCGGAACAAAGAATAACTTTTCCTGCGGTCAAATAATCAAATAATTTTAAGGGAGAGGTATATTTTGTTATGTCTCCAACATCTCCGGCAACCGTAATAGCTGAGACATAAGGAAGTATAAGCAAATCCATTTTTGATAAGTTTTTTGGAATATCTTTATAGGCAATATGTTTTTTAAAATGCAAGTTTCTTGTTTTATTTTGATAATTTACATTACTTATATTTTTTAAATTACCATAAAGATAATATCTATTTTTTCTGTCAATCTTCGCTAAATTTATAATCATTTCATATCCTCTGGATTTATAAATTGAGCCGAAATAACCTATTTTAAAATATTTTTTATTAAAATTAAAATTAAAATTCTTTTCTAAAGATGAACCACTTGCTAGTACTAAAATCTTTTTTTTTTTGATTTTGTATTTATTGGAATAATGGATTTTAAGAGCATTAGTAATAGCAACTATTAATATGACATTTTTTGAATTCAGATATCTAGTGAATTTAAAAATAAATTGGACAATCCTTGACTCCTCATTTAAATCATGGTGCAGTTCCATAATAACTTTCTTTTTTAATAAAGTAAGAACGAAACAAGTAAAATAATTTCTAGTAATATAGATTTCTGTATTTAGTTTGATACCCTTTAAAATTGAAATAAATGAAAATAAATAGTATTTAAAGCCTAATGGAAATTTTTTAAAATATTTTATTTTGAAAATTTTAAATTTGTTTTTAATATTGTAGAATCTAAATGAATTAGATTTTATTTTAGAGGTATTTGTAGTTATTAGACTTACATTGTTCCCTAAAGATGAAAGTGCTTCACACATTTTCATGATTTGAATCGAACTAGCTACATTAGATGGAACCGACGTATTTGATAGATAAGTTATTTTCATTAAAGTCTATACTCTCTTAAAAAAATTTGAAGATTAATCAGATTCCATAACAAATATGGATCAAAATATTTTTTTTTATGTGCATCTAATAAATTTTGACAATTATTTAGATTCAATAATTCTGAAGAATCGTAATAATCTTTACTTAAGATCGATTTTGCATAATCATAAATTTCTTTTCTTAGCCAAGATGTAAATGGACTTCCAAAACCAAGTTTAATTTTGCTTATAGATTGTAGTTCCTTAAATTCATTTGTGATCATGTGTTTATAATTAAAAAAAAGACCATATTTATTAAATTCATTAATCATCAAATACTTTTCAATAATTTTCTTATCTAAAAAGGGAACCCTAACTTCAATGCCTGAATGGGCATAAATCTTATCATTTCTCAATAATATATCATTAGGTATCCAAGTATCTAGGTCGTGAAACATAACATTTGATAGCTTGTTTTTGTTGTAACTTTTGGAATGATTTAACAATTCATTTAAATCTTTATCATTTAAAAATCTAAAATTTTTATAAACATTTGTTTGGCTTTTAAATAAATTTTGCTCACTAAATGTAAGGTACATATCACGAGAATTTTTTATAAAAAATCTGTCTAGATTTTTAATACTGCTCTTAATATTCAAAAAACTAAATGGATTAAATTTATTTAGTAAATTTATTAAATAAATAGATTTATATCTATTATATCCTGTAAAGATCTCATCACCTCCATCACCAGAAAATAAAACTTTTTCTCCTACTTTTTTACTTAGAATATAATTAGAAATAGAGTTTGTGTTACCCACCGGTTCTTCAACAATGTTAACAACTTTTTCAGAATAATTAATAAAATCTTTAGCGGAGACCTCAACAGGAATTAAATTGATATTACTTTTTTTACACACTCCTTCAGCTATTTTAAAATCCTTTGAAAATTTTTCTGAGTTTGAAAAGAATACTGAATAACAATTGAAACTATTATTTTTTGATTTAATTAACTCAGAAAATATAAGGTTTGAGTCAATACCACCAGATAAAGATAATGCTATTGGAACATCTGAAACAAATTGGTCAGAAAATATATCTCTTATGTTATTTCTTAAACCTTTTTTGGAAAAATTATATTCAAATTTAAATTTTAGTAGTTGAAATCTAGAAATTTCTTTTTTTTTATTATCAAAAATAAGTATTTCCCCAGGTAATAATTTAAAAATATTTTTAAAATAAGTTTCTCGTAAATCATTTCTGTTAAAATTTGAATAAGATAAAATTGAATTTTCGTTTATTGATCTTGAAGTCACACTCAATAAGAGTGATTTAATTAAAGAAGAAAAAAAAAAATTTTTTTTAAGTGTGTCGAAATGGTAATACAAAGGTTTTACCCCAACAATATCTCTACTCAAATAAAGTGTATCTTTTTGTTTATCATATATTGCAATAGAAAAAATTCCTGTGAGCAATTTAAAAGAATTTATTCCATACTCTTTAAACAATCTTATCACTACTTCTGTATCTGAATTTGTCAAAAAATTATGCCCTCTACTCTCTAATTTTTTTCTTAAATCCTTATAATTATAAATTTCTCCATTAAATGATAAGACTAATTCTTCATAGTAATATGGTTGATTTGATTTTGGTGTAGGATCGATAATGGCAAGTCTATTATGTGCTAAAGAAAATTTATTTGATGAGAAAAATCCCTCGTTATCAGGACCTCTGGAATAAGTCATTGATGACATTTTTTTTAACAAATGATCATCTTTAAAATTAAATCCATTAATCGCACACATAAATATTGTCCTCTAAAAACTTTTCTTTTCTAAATTTATAATTTGATCATATTCAGTGAAATGATCTTTATTATGGGTAACAATGATTACTGTAGTAATTTTTTTTAAATTCTTTACTGTCTCAGCAACAATCTTTATATTTTTTTCATCTAAACCGTTAGTTGGTTCATCTAAAATAATAAGATCTGATTTTTTATATAAAGCCCTGGCAATCGCAATTCGCTTTTTTTCCCCACCAGATATATTTATAGAGTTATCGCTTATTTCTGTCTTTTCTTTTTCTTTAAGATTTTCGAGAAATTTATTTAATCCGCTTAATTTAATAGCATGATTAAGTTTTTCATAATCAATCTTTTCTTCTCCAAAAGCTATATTTTCTTGAATATTCGAATTTAGTAAGATTACATCTTGTGAAACATAACTAGATTTATCATACCAATATGATTTATTTTTTTTTAAATTAAAAGAATCTACTTTAATCTCGCCATTTGATGGATCTAAAAGACCTAATAACAAATTTGTGAGTGTTGTTTTTCCTGAACCACTAGGTCCTAAAATTAGATTAATTGTATTTTTATTAATTGTAAAATTGAGATTATCAATTAGTTTTTTATCACTAAAACTAAACGAGACATTCTTAAATTCAATTTTATCTAAAAATTTAATATTTTTCTTTTCTTCGTTAAAAAAAATATCTTCTATCATCTCCTTATTTCTAAATTCGTCAAACAAGTTGTTACAAATTTCATTAGAAAAATTTATATTTTGTTTAAAAAGTAATATCTTATTTAAAGATGGCGTAGTTTTTATAAAAACAACAATTAAAAAACCAAAAAAGGCTATACTATTTTCTATGTCTTGTGATGAAAAAATTACAAAAAATAATGAAATAAGAATTAAAAGAACAAAATAAAATTCAATCCATATCCTTGGTAATGATTCAAAAAATTTTTGCTTATAATTTGTTAATAAAAATGAATCATGAACTTTCTTGAAATTATCAAAGAAGAAAGATTCTTTCTGATCAATTTTAATTGATTTGAAATTATTAAAAATTTGGCTTACAGAATTGAAAATTTTAAGGATTAGCTGTTGCCTAATTTTTCCTAACATTTTACTTTTTTTTTTAAATGTCAGATTATAAAAAATAAAAATTATTGACCCAGCTATAAGTATAAAAAATGCAACTTCAAAATTTATGAAAATTACAAATAAGTATAACAGAGTTAACCAAATATACTCTGAAATAATCATGTTTAATGGGGTTATGACTTTTGATATATATTCTGGAATACCACTAAATATATTTCTGATGTAAACCGAATTTTTTTGTTTAAGATAGTTAGACCAGCTAATCGTTAGGTATTTTTTAAATAAATTTCTAATTAATCTTTTTTCAATATTTCTTAAATATTTTAATAGATAATATTTATGTATTGTAGAAAAAATTGATTTTGCAAAAAATAATAAAATTAAACTGTATAATAATAATTCAAATTCAATACTGAGTTCTAAATTTTTAAAAGAAAAATAAAAATATTTCTCACCTGATATTAAAGTTTTAATTATTGGGATTAATAGACCTATTCCCAACAAATCAATTAAATTAATTAAAAAATTAAAAAATATGAATAGATAAAAAAAAATTTTTTCTTTTGATGATAACAAATAAAGTTTATCAAAAATGTTATTTTTCATTGATAAATTGATCTAATTTTTTTACAGTTTTTTTTTCTTTTGCATTAAAACATTTATCATCAATAAAGATATCATAACTTGGTTTTCCTAAAATTAATTCATCAAATTTCACTCCCCACTTTTCAAGTTGTTTATTTGTTATGTTGTGGTATTTTTTTTTTACCAATTTGTAATTTTCATTATTTCGACCCATATATCTACTTGTAAAAATTTTAATTATATGACCTTTTTCTTTTAAAAGATTTATTCTGGCGATCATTTTTTTTATAGGTTTACTTTTAGAATAATGGTTTTTTTTTGTGACACATATCGTATTGTCTAAATCAAATAAAAAAACTTTTTTTTTCATAAATTTTATCTAAGCGTTAAATGCAAAATTTAACTAATAAGTAAAATTTTAATTTGTCAAAATTTAGGTATATATAGTTATTTATAATAAAAGTATTGTAAAATTCGTTTTTATTGTATATAGCTCAGCAAAATTAGTATGTCTCAATCAAAAAACACGCCCCCAAAAAGCTTTAATGATGATAACTTTGATTTCGTAGATGACGAATTAAATCAACTTTACAGCCACGTTAATCTTATAAAAGAGGATAAAAATGCTTCATACAAAAATGAACAAAATTATAAAGATTATAGAAAATTGTGGAGAGAGACAGCTGTCTCGCATGTTAAAACAGAGTTTCCTTTACATTTAGACATCGAGGTAACTTCATATTGTAATTTACTTTGTCCTATGTGCCCAAGAACTCACAGAGTTCAAATGGGAAAATGGGAAAATAGAATGATGAAGCTCGATACTTTCAAAAAAATTATTGATGAAGGAGCGCCAAAAGGTTTAAAAGCTATTAACTTAAATAATTTTGGAGAGTCACTTTATAATAAAGATATTATTAAGATGATTTCTCATGCTAGATCAAAAGGTGTGTTAGATATTATGCTGCATACAAACGGTACTTATATGAACGAAGATATGATGGAAGGTTTAATTAATTCTGGATTAACTAAAATAATTTTCTCAGTTGATTCAATTTCAAAAGAAATTTACGAAAAAATTCGTGTAAATGCCAAATTCGAGAATACAGTTGCAAATATCAAAAAATTTTATGAAACAAGAAAAAAATTTAAAAAAGATTTGCCTACTATCAGAATAAGTATGGTTAGAATGAAAGAAAACAATCATGAAGCAAAACATTTTTCAAGTTTTTGGGGAGAATATGCTGATGAAATTTCATACACGGACTATAGAAATCAAGATGGACTAGATAAAGAAGATAGGTATGTAAGTTATAAAAAAGAGAATAAATCTTATGCGTGCCCTGCTCTTTGGCAAAGATTGACTGTTAATGCTACAGGTGAAATAACAGCATGTTGCCGAGACGCCGGTAAAAGACTGACTTTGGGAAAATTAGCAAATGGAACATTATCTAGCATTTGGGAAGGTGAAAAATTAAAAAATGCAAGATATCTTCATGAAAATAAAAGAGCCAATGAAATTGAGGCGTGTAATGGCTGTGATCATATAAGAGGACATATAGTAAATAAGTAATTGTTATATCAAATACATAAAAGTATTATTATCAACGTATTTACCTCTTCGCAAATAATCTGGATCAACTAAACATCCATTTGTCCATTTCATAAGTTTTAGTTTAGGCTTTTGCTGTTTCTGAATTAAGTCTATACTTTTAAAGCTAGAGTAATCTGGAAAATTTACTATAAAATTTCCATCGTATTCTTCATAAAATGTTCCTGATGGTTTGCTAAAATAAATTGTTTTTCTTATCAACTTTTGAACTTTATTCAAATTCCAATTTACAGTTGTATTCAAAATTAGAACATAATTACTTGTAATCCATTCTTTTTTAAATTTTGAATAAATATTTTTTAAATCTTCCTCCAAAGTTTTTTTGGGCTTTACGATTGTACAATTATTCGTTTTAAGATTTATATCTGTAATTACAATTATTTTCTTTATCTTAAAGTCATTATAAAAATTTGATTGGATTAAGTTTTTAATTTTATTTTTGATATTACTTAGCTTGGTTTCTCTTCTGGCATTTATCAAAATTGAATATTCAAAATACTCTGGTTTTAAAAAAAAACATTTCTTCCATAATTTGGCAATATTTTTATTTAAGATTTCAAAAGTAGAAATTGATCTATTTGTACTCTGTAAATGTTGATGGATTCCATGTAAATGAAAAACTGCAGCTTTCGAGAGATAAGCAATTTTACCTTTTCTTTTTATTTCTTCTTTAGCCCAAACTCTATCCTCAATGTTGCTCAAATGTGGATTAAACTTATATTTTTTAATTCTATTAGTTATATATATTGAGTTTGCATTACTTATATATGGATCCTTATTATGAATAATATCCTCATCTCTAAATAGAATATTTAAATCTAAAGAATTTTGACTATTGGATCCCGGAAGAGGTATTTGTTTACCATAAGCAGCAGATATATCTGGATTTTTATCCATAAAATTTACAAAATTTTCTAACCACTCTTTATTCTCAGGTACACAATGTGAAGATACAAATACTGTATAAACACCCTCCGCCAGTAAAACCGATTTATTTAGTGAAAGCCCTGGTTTATAATTTTTTAGATGAAAAATTTTTTTCACATCAAATTCTTTTAAGATTTCAATTGTATTATCAGAACTTTGATTGTCACAAAAAATTATTTCAAAATTTTGAAATGTCTGTTTTTTTAATTCACGTAATAAAACTTTAAGCCAACTAGCCTCATTTTTACCTCTGATTACAACCGAAACTTTAACAATTTTATTTTTTTGCATCCCATCGGCCTCTATAATTATTAAATATATCTTTTTCTGATTTTTGTAATCCTAAGCCATGTGATTTATTAAAATCATCCGATAAATCAATCCATTTTTTTAATTCGCTTAATTGGTTTGGTAGTATAGCAAACTTGTTATCTCTTCCAGGTAATTTTCTGTTAATAGTAAAATGTTTTTCTATAATTTTTGCATTTTTTGAAATTGCAAAAATTGCATCTTCTATTCCTGAGTAATGACCTGAATACCCTACATTTTTAAATTTAGATTTGATATATTCAAATTTTTTAAAATTACAATTTTTTGCTAATAAGGGATAACTACTAACACAGTGCATAGGTATAAATTTTTTGTTACTTTTAAATTTAATAAGTTTTTTTAGCTCTTTTTCTTTCAAGGCCCCCATTGAGACTAACACTGTGTTAAAATTTTTTAAGGCAAATTGAATTAGTTCAAAATTATACGCTTCATGAGACGGAATTTTAATAATTTTATCGCCCGAATTTTTCAATATTTTTGCACCTCTTATAGTAAAGGCTGAAGCAAAACACTTAATACCAATTTTTTTTGAATATTTTTTTAAATAAAGATATCTCTCACTATCTAGAAAAGCCTTTTCATAAATTTTTTTTCTTCCATCGGTGTCCCAGTCTCCTTTTTTTAGAAATTTTGGGTCCCAAATTTGAAATTTAACAAAATCTGCACCATTAGATCGAGCGCTTTTAATCATTTTTTTTGCAAGACTTAAATTTCCCACAAAATTCCAACCAATTTCAGCAACTAATTGCGTCTTTTCTATAATTCTACTCATTTTATTTTATCTACGATACTTAATAACCAGGTCTGATGAATATTTTCTACAAAGTTATATTTTTTTGAATTTACCCAAAAATTTAAGTCTCCCAATTTCCTCAATTTATTATTTTTATTAAAACCAGTAAATGTTACCAGTTTTATTTTATTTATTTTACAAAGTTTAGCAGCATTAATAACATTCTTGGACTGTCCACTACTACTTATTAATATTACTAAATCTTCCTTATTGACTAAACTTTTAACACTTTCCATAATCCAGTTTTCGAAGCCATAATCATTTGCAAAGCACGTTATAAGATTGTGATCTGATAAATTTAATGCTTTTATTTTACAAATTTTAATTAAATCAGTTGCAACATGAGATGAGATTGATGAACTTCCACCATTACCAAAAATGAAAACTCTTTTTTTTTTATTTTTATAGTTCTTTAAAAGTTTTTCTAACTTTATAAAATTTGAAATCTCTATATCAGTTAAAATTTCGTTATATTTTTGAAAATAGTTTTTAAAGTATTCCATTACTTTATATTTCCACTAAGTGCTTTTTGAGTTTTATTTATACTTATTTTCTTATCTAAAAAGTATTTTTTATAAAAATTCCCATTTTTTTTTAAATTATAGGTAAAATACAAAATTCTTCTGGGAGATCTAGTATAATTTTTTCCTGATCTATGAGGACAAGTATTTTTAAATACAACCATGTCTCCAGTTTTCAAATTCAATTTTTTAAATTGAATTTTTTTTTCATAACTTTTTTTTAAATCTGGAGTGCCATTTTTTTTTGTATTGTTTATCAATTTATGAAAAGGCAAATTATCAGATTTTCCGAGTTCAATTGTACCATTTTTTGAATTACAATTATCTAAAGCTATAAGTGTATTTACAAAAAAATTATCATATTCGTACCAGCCTTTTATATTTTTTTTCCTCTTTGTGCTAAATATAAATACTCCATCATAGTGAGCAAAGAAACCTTCGCCTTGCGGGGGTTTTAAATTAAATTTATCTTTAAACATATTAAATTTCTCATTTAAATTATTAAATAAAAACTTAAGAATTTTTTTGTTAAGATTATTTATATGTTTTCCTTTATTATAAATTTTTTCAATTCTTCTGGGATAACCCAATCTATCAAAATATTTTATAGTACCTTTTGAATTAAGAGTTTCGTGAATAATTTTTTTTGAAATATCATTTTTAATAAAATCTTTTACAACAAAATAACCCTTTTTATCAAAAAGGGACAAGTAATTATTTTGATATTTCATCATTAATAAATTTTAAATAATTTTTGGTGATATTTTTATTTATAGGATCTAAATAATATTTATCAAGAAGTTGATTCTTTTTAATTAGAATGCCAGTTTTATATTCTTTGTATAGAAGATCTAAATCTTTGTAAGTTATTCTGTTATTTCTATATCTAAAAAATCTTAGGTATGGTTTCTTTAAATTTGTATCATTTTTATCAATTAAAAGTGTTGCGCAAATTTTTTTCATAGCTCTTGCATCTAAAAACATAGACGTTCCATTAGTGATGATTAAACTACTTTCATTTAATTTTTTAATCAATTGATCAATATCATAAAATGTTGATTTCATAATTTCTAAATTATTTTGTTTTAACTTAGTTAATTCTTTAAAATAATATCGATCATGTGGGTGAGGTCTCAAAATTAATTTAAATTTAACCTTTTTTTTCCTGAAATAATGATAAATTTTTTTTATTGTATCTATTTCATTTTTACTAATTCTACGTGTTGTAAGAGCATAGAATATTACTAATTTTTTTAAATTGTTTTTTTTTCTTTTTCTATATAGATTTTCTAAAAAAAAATTTCCTAAATTATAAATTTTTGATTTGTTGTAAGAATGATATTTAATTAAATCAAATTTAATTTGATTATTAGTGACAATAATTTTTTCTTTTTTATTCGCTGCCAACATACCTTTTAATGTTGGTTGATCCCATCCGTAAATTATATTGATAGATTTATATTTTAATAAATCAATAATTTTCTTTATAAAAAAAACTTCTCTAGATTGTAAGTGCATTAAAATAACAGCATCAAATTTTTTATCTACTAACAAGTCATAAAAACCAGGATGTATAAAATACTTAGAGAGAAAAAGTTTTTTAAATAAATTTAATAAAAATTTACTTTCAGAAAAAGGGAAACCATACGCTGGGTTTAAAAAATTTCCTGCCATATATTCTTTGTGGTAATCAAATTTCAAGTTCTTATTAGTTTTTTGTATAAATTGAAATCCAATCTTGTGAATTAAATTATATCTATAAGTGATTGATTCAAAATTAATGTTCTTAAACAATAAGACATCTAATAATCTGAAGAAAATATAAAATAAATATTTAATAGGGTATTTTAAAATTAAATTATAGTTTAAGTTTTTTTGATAAAAGATTAGTCTTTTTTTTTTTACCAGATGAGTAAATCTAGACTCCTCTTTAGATAATAAAAAATAAACTTCATATTTCTTCTCAAGTTTTTTTTTTAATTGCGAATAGTTAAATACTCTAAAAAACTTGTCACTTTTGAAGTGTATTAGAATTTTTTTTTTCATTTAAAAACAAAAAGTTTTTTTTTTATAATTAAATTCGCTAATATTAAATCTTCTTTAGAATGAATATCTATATAATCAAATGCATTCTCATAAGGTAATATTTCTATTTTTTTTCCAATTCTTTTTTTTGATAAAATTACCTTAGTTTTACTAACACAAACTACTCCGGTATCTTCTCTAAATAATTTGAATTTTTTTTGTCTAGGTAAGCCATATTTTTCAAAACCATTTAGTCTTAAATATTTTCTTTTTTTCTTGTACCAAATATTTTTTTTGTAAGGTTTCGCTGTAAAAACACTATCTAATTTTTTTTTTTGTAGAATATCTATGGCTTTTGATATTATTTTAGATGTTTTAAATGGCTCGGTTATTTGACTATAAACTATCAAGGATGGATCAAAAATTTTTTTTTTTTTTATATTTCTTACTGTGTAATACAGAGCTTCTTCCGAAGTTGAGTTATTTTTAGATAAATTTTTTGGTCTTAAAAATGGTACTTCAGCACCATATTTTTTTGAAATTTTTGCTATCTTATTACTATCTGTGCTTACAAAAATTTTATCTATTTTTTTAACTCCTTTTAAAAGTTTTATAGTATGTGCTATCAAAGGAACTCCACCAAGTTTCAAGATATTTTTATTTTTTAAACCTACTGATCCAGATCTAGCTAGAATAATTGCTGCTATTTTATTTTTCATATTATCTTTTCACATAATTTAAGAAAATTTTTGGTACTTAAATAAAATTTTCTAAAAAATTTAGTTTCTTGTGTAAAATCTTTTTTATCTTTTTTGGACCATTTAGATTGATCGTAATTATTAAAAGTAAGATCATTACTATGATTTGTAGTTGCTTTAGTTTTTTTCAAATTTAAAAAGCTTTTTTTTGAAAGTTTCTGTTTTATTTGAAATTTTTTTCTTAATGATAAATAAAATTCATAGTTTTGGTCACTTTTATTCAAATTAAAAATGTGTATTTTTTTTTTGGTTTTCTTTAGAGTTTTATATAGGGATTTCATTGTTACATTCATATACCAACCAATTTTTCCTAGTCTACCTAATCTGATCCATTTATAAAAACTCTTCCCTTTTGGAACAATTCTTCCAAAATATCTAGAAATATCATTATACTGAAATTGTTGTAATCCTAATATTTTTAAATTTTTTGAATATACAAGTTCTTCATTGTAAATATTCTTATTTAAAAAAGAATTAGCAGTAAAAACAGGATCATTAATACAAAGAATAATTTTATCAGGTTTAATTTCATTTATTATCTTTTCCAAATTAAAAATAAAATAAGGAGAACATATTATTGAAGCTGATGCTTCTTTCCAATCTTGAAGAATTCTATTTTTCAAATTAACTATTAAGGGTTTATGATCTACTCTAATTTTATTATATTCACAAAAATGATAAAAAGACTCAATTAATTTGTCTCTAGTGGTATCACCTGTAAATTCCTTTTTGTGTGATTTAAATATATTCAATAGCCACCTGCTACCACACCTACCTTGCTGAACAATTAAAATTAATTTTTTTTTTTTCTTTAATTTAGAAAATTTTTTATCAACGTTTTTATGCTGTTTTAATTGAGATCTCTCATTTAATAAATATTTTTTTAATCTAAATAATTTATCTTTTAAATACATTTCTTAATATTTCTTTCTTCGAAAGCGGTACTGGATTATTTTTAAGTCTCTTTATATTAATTTGTTTAATTATTTTTAATACCTCATTATCATTTAATTTGCTTAAAAGACTAAAATCTAATTTTGTTTTTTTTTTGATTTTTTCAAATTTGTTGTAAAAATTTTTGTAATTTTTTACGCCGAATGCTTTAAATAACTCCAAATATTTTTTTTTAACTCTTAGATTTATTTTTGATTTTTGATAACTTGTATAAAAAACTTTTTCTAAGGTCGTAGCAACAGCATGACCATGGTCTAATCCATATATTGTTGTGATTGGATATGATAATGCATGTGGTATCGTTGTTTTGGTTAAATTAATTGCTTGTCCTGATAAATTTGATGAAATTGCCATATTTTTACTGTTTGTATAATTAGGTTGAAACAAGTAATTTTCAAAGTTTTTATTAAAAATCTTAATTGATTTTTTTGCATAAATTCTGCTTTTTGCACTTGATTTTAAAGAGACAATCGACTCCATTGATTGACACAATGTGTCAAGTCCACAAGTAGCTTTGAGATGAAATGGGCATTGTTTAATAATTTTCGGAACCAAGAAAAAATTTGTTGGTATAAATACTTTATCTTCAAGAGAATATTTAATTTTTTTGTGATAAATAACACATCCTTCTGTGACTTCAGCACCTGATCCAGCTGTAATAGGAATAGAGATTAGATTAAGTTTTCTTTTTCTAAAATTAAGTTTAAAACTTTTATTTTTAAAACTAATATCACTTAAAGCTGATCCAATTTTAGCATAGTCTAAAACTGAACCGCCACCGATGGATAAAATGACATCTGGCTTAATTATATTAATAAAATTTATAATTTTTTTTAGTTCAATATACTCTGGTAATTTTTCTTTTTTAAAAAAAAAATATGAATCAAACTTATTGAAAAAATTATCAAAAAAAATTTTTGCTCCAGATAATTCGTAAGATTTTTTGCCAACTAAAGCTAAGACTTTTTTTAATTTCTTTTTTTTAATATATTTTTCTAGATTTTTAGAATCATTGATTATAAATTTATGCATTAATTATTAAATTTTCTAAGTATTTCACTAAAATTTTTAACTCTTGGTAAATCACTTGAATTTTTAGATGAACAATAAACTTGTAAAACTGAAGGTCCATCTAATTTTAAAAATTTTTTTATTGTAACCTCTACTTTTTTTTTACTATTTATTTCCATATATCTTTTGAAATTGAGAGATGTAGATAAGCTCTTAAAATCGATGTTATCAAAATTAGTTTTTTGTCCACCAACAGAACCATGTACGTTATTATTTAATAATATGTATTTAAAATTCGATTTTTTTGATCCACCTATAGTATGAAGACTCCCTAAATGCATCAAAAGCGAACCATCACCATCAAGACACAATACTGTCCTCTGAGTATTTTCTGAAATTCCATATGCTATTGAAGATGTGTGTCCCATTCCGCCAACATTATAAATTACTTTTAATTTAATATTGTTTTTTAATTGTGATCTAAATAATTCTCTGGAAGGATAGCCGGTTGAGCTAACAATCAGATTTTTTTTTGAATTCAATAAAAAAATTAATTTTTCCAAAAAATATGAAATATCAATACCATTCATATTTTTTTTATTTAGTATTTTTCTTTTTAGTTTGATAGTTTTGCTCCTGACTAAACAGCAAATTAGTTTTTTATTCTTTTTTGAGTTTTTGATAAGTTTATTCAATTTTTTTAAATCTTGAAAATTTTTTAAGGAAATATAATTAACTTTTGAAATTGAAAGAATTTTTTTAGTTATTTTTCCCGTCAATAAATGTTGAGGCTCATCCCCCTTTCCGTTGTAACCTCTATGACCAACTATAAATAGAATTGAATTTTTATAAACTTCTGTGCTTGCCACAGATAATATGGGATTTAACGCATTTCCTAAACCTGAATTCTGCAAATAAACACATGGTATTTTGCCTGTTTTAATATTATACCCAATAGCAATAGCAGCAGCAGATCCTTCATTAACTGCAATTAAATTTTTTTTTTTCTTAAAATCTATATAATTTGTAAAGTCTTTTAAAATACTATCGGGAACACCAGTAAAAAACGAAATCTTGTTATTTTCAAGTGTTCTTAATAAGTCCTCTGCGTAAATCATTATCCTACTATTTAATCAAATTAATTATTTCTTTTACTGATGACATTTTATTTCTTGAGTTATAACTTCTCTGATTTTTTAAAATTTCAAAGGCAACTTGCCTCATGGATTTATAAGATGTTCTTAACAAGTGGTTTGCATAAATTACAATTTTAAACCCTATTTTTGCAAGTTCACTCTCTTTTATATGAGGATAAGCGCTAGGCACACACACTAAAGGTTTATAGAACTTTGATTTAGAAAATTTCTTTGCAAATTTAACTAGTCTGGTTATTGATTTATCTTTACTGTGTATCAAAATTGCATCTGCACCTGCTTTAGAGTATTCATTTGCTCTTTTAATAGCATCACTTAAACTTTTACCTAGAATAAAACTTTCAATCCGAGCTATAACCATAAAATCTTCTGAAAAACTGGCTTTTTTTGCTGTAGATATTTTAGACTTAAAATTCTTTATTGTATCTTGCTTAACATCAGACTGATCTTTGAATAATGAATTTTTTTTTAGACCAACTTTATCTTCTATGATCATTGCTGATATACCCATCCTATCCAATGACCTGACAAGGTACGGTATGTGCTCTATCCTTCCGCCATTATCGGCATCAAAAATTATTGGTTTTGAGGTCACGTCAAGTATATCATTTAACATTTCTAGTCTTGAAGAGTAGTCAACTGATTGATTGTCTGGCTTACCTTTTATTGATGAGTCAGTAAGACTAGATGACCACATTCCATCAAATTCTCTTCTTTTACCTTTTTTATTTATAAATAATTGTTCTATTATCATTCCAGTCAGAGGACTATGGGACTCTAAAATTCTAACAATTTTTTTTGATGCAATTAATCTTTTTAATCGCGACCTTCTACCATCAATTAAAGATACTGTAGATGATATCTTTTTTTTTATTTCAGATGAAGATATTCCTTGAGTATATTTTGGTTCTATTAATTTACCATTCCATTGTTTTAGTGTCTGAATAACTTTTTTTCTGATATTTTTTTGAACACCTTTCCGCCAGTCAGATCCATGTACAACATAATCAGGCTTAATTTTTTTTAGATTAGCTGTATAATCTAAAGTTACCTGAGGCATAACCTGGGAGACATATCTTATATTCTTAATAACCATTTTTCTCTCTTCAAATGGTAACAATGGGAAAGGTTTGTAAGTTGCTATTGCCTCATCTGTTAATAATCCAACTACTACTTTTCCATACTTCTTTGCTGTTTTAAGAATATTAAGATGTCCTTTATGCAATATATCAGCAGCTAATCCTACATATACAATTTTATTTTCCATTTAATTGGATTTTTTTTATCATTAATTTAATTTTTTTTATATATATGTTTCTTTTAGATAGGGAGAATTATTATTTGTGAAAGAAAAAATTCCAAGTTTTCTCTTTCCATTTTTAACATACCCACCCCTATGAAGACCAGTTGTATTAAAAATATAAATATCTCCTCGTTTAGCTAATGCTTTAAACCTATTTTTTTTTCCATAGATTAAATTAACAAACCATTCGGGATAATATGAACTAATATGCGGAAAATTGTAAAGTCTTAAAAGTAGGCTATTTTTTTTTCCAGAAAAAAATGTTTTTGGAATATATTCTGTAGGTCCATTTTCGTCGTTTACGTCATTAAAATAAAAGAAAATCTTTATAACTCTGTGGAATTCTGGATCAGAATGCCACCTCTGACTTGCTTGTCTTCCATTAAATTCTTTATTTCTAAATGTAATCCAAAAATCATTCTGAAAATTAATTAAATCATCATCAAAGTAATATTCTAAAATTTCTTTAAATATCTCTATTTCTTTAATTTTATAAAAATCTTTTTCTATATTTCTAAAAATATCAGTTCCTGCTGCTCTTATTTGGTAATCAGCTTTTCTAGAATTTTTGTTAATTATATCAGTTTCATTATCAAAACTATTCTCAAAAACTTTAAAATTATTTTCTATTAAAGAAAAAAAATTAACCAATTCATCTGAACCGAGATCTTTTTTAATATCAAAAACATTTATTTTCACATATCCATTCTCATTTAAATGATCAAAAACTTTTTTAGAATATTCATTTTTAAAATTATATCTTTTATTTCGTATTTTTTGTCTAAAAAAATCTAGCCAAATCTTAGATGATTTAATTATATTTTTTTTCATAACTTTTTATCAACCCAATAATTTGATATAAATTGATTATATTTTTTAAAAAGTTTTATATTTTTGTTATTCATGAAATCAAGGTTTTTATAAGTGTATTCATTAATTGGATTATTTATTAAAAAATCAAACTCTTTTTTAATTGCATCTATATCTGTATAATCTAGCTTCAAACCTTTTACATGATATGGACCCATATGATTAATTAATATCTCATTATAACTTAATGATAAATCATCTTTTATATAATTTTTGGGCAAAATAATCGTATTGGGCATTAAATGAGCTAGTGCAACTGAATTAAATATAATGCTTTTTTTCCCCATCATTACTGGCAGTGAAAGACCACCACCACATTCTAAAAGACATATAGATGAATTATTACATCCCCAAATATAAAAAATTGAGTCATTTTTAAAATCTAAATTTGAGAAAGCTCCCATCTTATTTATTTGCTCTCTTTCCTCATACTCAAAATCACCAACACAAATTATGTTATAAAATTTTGGATTTATTAAATTAATTATTTTTAAGTAATAATTTATGTCTGGAGATCCACATTTATAATCATTCTTTTTATATCTTCTATACAAAAGAACATTTTTCTTTGTATTATCTATTTTTAGACTTAGTCTGTTTTGGATTTTATCATTCTCAACTTTATCTAATTTTAAAAAATTATTTTCTTTAAAATTTTTTGAGTTAATGGCTTCCATCATATCTTTGTTAGCTCTAGATACTTCCAAAATATATAACCTCTTACCTTCTAAAATTTTTGAATGAGAGTTTAAATGTTGATTATTTTTATAATTATCAAAAAAAATTTTTCTATTTTTTAAATCTCCTAAATAAAAATCATCAAGAGAACTTATAACATTAACACCAAATTTTTTTAAAATAACACTCGCTGTATTTATGAATTTTTTTCTTTGTTTAAAATAAAATTGATTATTAAATACTTTAAAAATAGGTTGAAAATTTAAGACTTTTAGACCAAAATAATTAAATATATTGTATTTATTAGAAGTAACCCCTATCGTAAAATCTATAATTAAGTTATCTTTAAATTTGAAATTACGATTTTTCATAATATTTAAAATTATTGAATTATGACCAAAGCCGCTTCCTACGTATTTGCGTCTTGCGATATATAAAAGGATATTATTTTTTTTTCTTATTTTGAAAAAACTTTTTAAAACAAAAAAAAGAAAATTTATTATAATGAGGTTTAAAAATAGAAGCTCTTTGATTTTTCTTAATTTCATTAATTCGGAACAAAAAAATTTACTTTTCTGTTAATCTTTGAAACTCTTTTTTTAATTTTAATTGCAAAATTATAGTTGTGAATACCAATATAAACGTTAGAGCCTAATGGGATATTTTTAATATCATAAATCTTTTTACCATAATATTTCTTATTAATTTTTAGTGGATCCTCATCCACAAAGAAAGAAACCTTATTTTTCATTTTTGCGTAATAATAAAAACTTGCTGTACCGACGCCAAAAATTCCAATTTTTTTTGATGAATCTTTATTGATTTTTTTACAAATTTTATCTGGCCAAAACAAATTTTTTAAATTTTTTCTGTTAAACGATTTTTTTTTTATTCTTTGAACACGTGACGATTTTTTTACAATTATAAAAAGTTCAATTGGATTTACATTATTTAAAGATTTTTCAATTTTATAACCTGTAAATTTAAGTAAATTTGACAAGGTTTGAAAATTAAAATGTGAACAATGATCTTGGATTGTTAGATCCGTGTGTACTTTATCAATATTTGGTAATCTTAAAATCAGACTTCCTTTATCATTTAATAAATTTCTAACTTCTTTCAAAGTTTTTACTGGATCAGTAAGATGTTCGACAACATGATTCATCGAAATAAGATCAAATTTAATTTTAATCTTAGAAACATCTCCAATAAAAAATTTTTTTACATTATTTTTTAATACATATTTTTTATTTAAATCAGTCAAGTCATGGGCATATATAGTCCAATTTTTTTTTATTCCAGAAAATGCTTCTATAAATTGTCCAACACCACAACCTATATCCAAAAAACTTCCGTGACTTTTTAAATTTAAAGTTTTATCAATTAATTTAGCTGATTGTTCATTTCTATTGACTATTTTTTTACCGCTAAGTGAAATATGTTTTCCAAGAAAAGTGTATTTTTGAGAATACAAATTTCTCATTGATTTCTTCCAATTAAGATCTATTTTTTTTTGAATATGTCCGCAATAAACACATTTTTGTAACTTAAAATTACATAATTTTTTTCCCATGGGAACAACAGATTTTAATTCTGGGAGAGGTAAATTTTTAGTTTGATTTTTACAAATAATACAATTGTACATTTTACATCTATAGCATAAAGTTTTAAAACGTCATTAATAATGCGTATAAAAAAAAAATCAAAAATAAAAAAAATACTTCTTATAGGTAAAAATGGTTTTTTTGCAAAAAATTTTATAAAACACTTAAAAGGTCATAAACTATATTTAATGGGGAGAAAAGATCCCCTTAAAAAATTTAATCTCAAAAAAATTGACGTCATAATCAACTGCGCTAGCGATATAAATAATGAAAAATTGATGTATCAAAATAATACAGAGTTTGTTTATCGCTTAATTGAAAAATATATTAAACAAAAATCAAAGGCTAAAATAATTCATTTTGGAAGTGCAAGCGAATATGGAATAAACAATTACCCTTCAGAGGAAAATGATTTGATTAAACCTGAGACAGTTTATGGAGGGACTAAAGCGGCGGGGACAATGATTCTACAATCCTTTTCTAAACAATTTAAAATTCCATCTATAATATTAAGATCATATACAGCATTTGGTCCTTTTGAATACTCATCAAAACTTTTACCAAATATTTTTAAACACTTGGCTTACAACAAAAAATTAATTCTTTATGATGGTTATCAAGATTATTTTTATATAGATGATCTAGCTAAAATTTTAATTAAGATAATTAAAAAATGGAAATTTAAAAACTTTGGAGAAATAATAAATATTTCTTCAGGAAAACAATATAGTAATAGGGAAATTTTGAAAATCTGTGAACAAGTCTCTAAAATTAAAGCAAAGCCGATATTAAAAAAAGGTTTTAAAAAACCTTTTCACAATAAAATTTGGAAGGGTAATTCAAAAAAAAGATTAAGTTTAGGTTATAAATTTTCAACGAATATATACTTAGGTATAAAAAAGTACTATGAAGATTTTTTAAATAAAAAAGACCTTAAAGATCATATTCTTAATACTAAAGGAAAACGATTTAAAGCATACAAATAATTTTTAAATTATCAAAAGTCACTTACTAAATATTTAAAATGATCTGTATTATAAGGTAATTTTTTAATATTTTTTCTTTTAAAGATTTTGTATTTTTTTTGTATCCCTAAAACTGGTCTCTTTGAAGCAACTTTTTTTTTATTCCAGAAAATTCTTTTGTTTTTTTCAGCATACTTAATATAATGTAAATTGATAGGTATTTTATGAAAGCTGGAATTTTTAGATTTTTCAGCTACAACCATAACATAGTGTATTCCATTTAATGATTTAGAAGATTTAAGGTAATCAAAATTTTTTTTTCTCGTAAATTGTGGTCTATATAAATATGCATCTACATAATAATCAAAATTATGTTTTTTCTTTTTAAGGTCTTTTATATGAGTTAAAAGATATACCTTGTAATCTTTAAAATTATTAATACTAAAATATGAGTAAAAATATTCTGGAGTAAAATTTAACATTGAGCCAACTAATCCTTTACTAGGCTCCCATATTAAAATTCTACCATCATCTTTTAATAATTTTGTTATATTAATCAATGCAGTCGATGGGTTAAATAAGTTATCCAAAACACCACCGGAAAATATAAAATCGAATTTCTTAAAATATTTTTTTGGTAATTCTTTATTAAGATCCCCAATTATACTTGCTTTTTCATATTTATTTATATCCATTGAAAAATATTTGACGTTAAATGTGTTTTCTAAAAAAGCCTTATCTGTAATTCTCAAATTTTTAGTTTGTTTTGCGTGTTTTGTTATTTTGTCTAAATTTTCAGAATTTAAGTTGTATTTTTTTTCAAATAACTTTTCTAATTCTTTAATATCTAAATTAACTGTTTGTCTTCCTAAACATAAAAAATTTCCTTTAATTTCCTTATGTTTGTTCTCAAGAAATAAAGCCTTAATATTTTGTCTACAAAAACCCATTTGAAATTCTATTAGCTTATTGAAATTATTTATATATGTTCGTTTGATATATGATAAATAAACCATTTTCAAATAATTATTTGTATTAAAGGCAATATTGGAATGATGAATATTTTAGTGTTAGGTGGGTGTGGTTACATTGGTACGAATTTAGTAAATAAACTTTTGGAAAATAAAAAAAATTATTTGACTGTTTTAGATACGCAATGGTTTGGTAACTATCATAAGAAGAATAAAAGATTAAAAATTATAAAAGATGATATTAGAAATATTAAAAAGTATTCTTTAAAAAAATTTAAAACTATAATACATTTAGCAAATATTGCTAATGATCCTGCAGTAGAATTAAGTCCAGAACTATCTTGGAATGTAAATGTTTTATCAACTAAATTTATAATTGAGAAAGCTATAAAAGACAAAGTTAAAAATTTTATATTTGCAAGTTCAGGAAGTGTTTATGGTCTCAAAAAAGAAAAAAAAGTTACTGAAGATTTAGACTTAAATCCTATATCAATTTACAATAAAACTAAAATGATAGCCGAAAGAGTTCTGCTGAGTTATAAAGATAAGATAAGAATTTTTTGTGTGAGGCCAGCAACAGTTTGTGGTCTTTCACCTAGGATGAGATTTGATGTTTCGGTAAATATGCTCACCCTTCAAGCATTAAAAAATAAAAAGATAAATGTTCACGGTGGTCATCAAGTTAGACCAAATATACATATAAATGACTTGGTAAATCTCATGTGTCATTTTATGAGAAATAAGAGAATTAAACCTGGAATTTACAATGCTGGTTTCGAAAATATGTCAATTTTAGAGATAGCAAAGATAATAAAAAAGGAAATCCCTTGTAAAATTTCAATTTCAAAAATTAATGATATTAGATCGTATAGATTAGACTCATCAAAGCTTGTTAAAACTGGTTTTAAGCCAAAATTTAGTGTTAAAGATGCCATCTTAGAGATTAAAAGTTTGTACAAAATGAAAAAACTAAAAATTTCAAAAAATAATTTTTCTGTAAAATGGCTAAAATATTTAATTAAAAAAAAATTAAATGATAAAATCTCCTTATAAATTAAATAAAACATTCAAAAAATTTGATAAATTTAAACCTAATTTTTTAAAAAAAATTTATTCAAATCTTTTTTTGTGTAGGTATGTTGAAGAATTAATACAAAAACAATATCCAAATCAAAAAATGAGAACTCCCACCCATTTGGGGATTGGGCAAGAGGCGATATCGGTAGGAGTATGCTCAAACTTAAAAAAAAATGATAGTATTTTTTGTCATCATAGAAGTCATTTACCCTATATAGCTATAGGGGGTAATGTCTATAAACTCTTTTGTGAGTTGTTAGGTAAAAAAGATGGTACGAGCGGTGGTAAAGGTGGTTCTGTACATTTGACTGATAAAAAAAAAGGATACTTGGGAAGCACTGCAATTTTAGCTCAATCATTGGGCTTATCGGTAGGAGCAGGATTAGCTAACAAAATAAAAAAAAATAAAAATATTTCTGTTTCATTTTTTGGAAATTCATCTTTAGAGGAAGGTGTGGCTTATGAAGTGCTTAATTTTGCATCACTAAAAAATATACCAACGCTGTTTGTGTATGAAAATAATTTTTATTCTACTGAAATGCCAAATTTTAAGGGTTATATGCAAAATGTAGATTATAAAAAGATAATAAGTTCGCTTAATATAGAATATTACAAAATCGACGGTAATGATGTCTCTGAAGTTTATATGAAGATAAAAGAGGTATTAAAAAAAATCAAAAAAGATTCGAGACCAATATTTATAGAGTTTATAACTTATAGATGGCTAGAGCATTGTGGTCCATATTATGATTATGAACAAAATAGAAACTATAGATCAAAAAAAGAGATTGATTATTGGAAAAAATCTTGCCCTGTTCTAAACTTTAGAAGATATATTAAAAAAAGATTTACGAATATAGATTTAGCAAAATTAGAAGAAAAAATATCTAAAAAAGTTGATCAGGATTTTGTGAAAGCTTCAAAATCAGAATTACCTATGAAATCTGAGGTATTTAAAAATGTCTAATAAAATTTTATCATACTCAAATTCTATAGGTGAAACTATTAAAAATAATATGAAAAAGAATAAGAAAATTTTTGTAGCCGGTTTAGAAGTGGACTACTCATCAAAAGTATTTGGCTCTGTTGACATACCTTACAAGAGCTTCCCAAAAAGATTTTTGCAAACACCCGCAATGGAAAACGGCCTTTGTGCAATATTAACTGGTGCAGCAATTAGCGGGCTAAAACCTATATTTGTAAATAATAGATGTGATTTTTTACTTTTAGCATTCGACACCATCGTCAATGTTATTGATAAATGGAATTATATGTTTAACGGAAATTCTGGAAAATGCCCAATAGTGATTACTGCTGTTATTGGAAGAGGATGGGGACAAGGGGCAACTCACTCACAGTCATTCCATAATTTTTTTTCAAGATTAAGTGGTATTGATGTTTTTTTACCTACTTTTCCTAGTGATGTTAAAAATATATATAATTATTCACTTAAATCAAATAGACCTTCAATTATATTGCAACATAGAACATTATTTTCTTTAAAAGAAAATTATTATAAAAAAAAATTATTTAAGTATGGAAAAGCAAACATTGTAAACAGAGGACAAGATTTGGCAATTATAAGTTTATCATATGGAGTGATACAAGCTCTAAGAATTAAAAAGATTCTTAAAGAATTTTACTCGAAAAATATTTCAATTTTAGATTTAGTTTCGATTAATCCTTTAGACATTAAGTCTATTCTTAACTTAGCAAAAATGCATAAAAA
>CESW01029114.1_pt1 | contig 23891 bp, 23 predicted proteins | sample 531171 | NCBI WGS metagenome assembly CESW01 (sample SAMEA2621859, study PRJEB7988) | marine metagenome | biome: marine biome (ENVO:00000447); feature: surface water layer (ENVO:00002042); material: "saline water (ENVO:00002010), including plankton (ENVO:xxxxxxxx)" | depth 5 m
ACCCCAGCCCATAACCCCTGAAGCATTCAATGCATTTACAGCTGAGGAAATTCCAATTGGCTTAGTCATCAAGGGGGACCATCTAGAAATTCGCAGCGGAGAATTAATTCCTGCTGATGGTGTTATTATTTCTGGATCTGGTTCAATAAATCGAGCCCCACTTACTGGTGAGTCCGTACCAGTTGAGGTGGCTGTGGGCGATGAATTGCAAGCAGGTTTGACTTTGGCAAGAGGTCCTGTAAAGATTGACGTCACGGCGGTAGGAGATGATACAAGATTGTCAGGGTTGATTGACAAGGTATACGAATTCAAAGAACAGCCTACTCGATTACAAGGGGCAATAGAAAGTTTTACTGCAATATGGATTCCTGTTGTTTTGATAGGCGCTTTCTTAGCATGGTTGATTCAACCTGGGGCAGACCCAAAACTGATACTACTTCTGTGGGTAGTTGCTTGCCCATGTGCTTTATTATTGGCCTCACCAATACCCCATGCAGCAGGTCTTGCTAGAGCAGCAAGAAACGGTACGATTGTAAGAGGTGGTGATGTGTTGGAATCTCTTTCAAAAGTCAATCTAGCCCTTATTGACAAAACAGGAACACTTACCTCAGGGAAGCCTAGAATAGGTAAAATTACTCTATCTCGGGGTCGTAAAAGAGAATCTGCAATTGGGCTTGCTGCTGGTATTGAGGCCTCGTCTAATCACCCATACGCACAGTCAATTATATCCTATGCTTCGAAAGAAGACATCCAGCCACTGAACGTATCGAGTATAACCGACGGAGAGGATGGGGTATATGCCAAATTAAATGGTGCAGATGTCGCTTTTGTTAGAGCAAATGAGTCCATGCTAACTGGGAAACTTTTGACCGCATTAAAAGAAGCGCAAAAAGAAGGACATGGAGCAAGCTTACTAACAAAAGAAGGGAAACCAGTCGCATTATTTACATTCATTCATGATGACATAAGAGATGGCAGTCCCGAGTTAATAAAAACTCTATATGAGCAGGGTATTAATGTAGAAATCCTATCGGGCGATAATCAAGATGCGGTCAATAATATGGCGAGAGAAATTGGTATGCCACAGTCGGCAGTAAGGGGAGATATGACTCCTGAAGCAAAAGTAAGGTGGGTGCAAGAAAGGTCCAAGACTCACATCACGATGATGATTGGAGACGGATTTAATGATGCAGCTGCCATGGCAGCCTCGGACGTAGGAATTGCGATTGGCAGTGGAGAATCAACCAATCTAGAAGCAGCCGATGTATTAGTTCCGGGTGAAGATCCTAGATTAATTTCTCAGTTAATTAACCACTCAAGAAAAACAAACTCTGTTTTGATGTGGAATATTGTTTATTCTGTTGCAATCACACTGGCATTAGTTTACGGAGTGTTAGTAGATTTATACGACAATTTGGCTTTCGGAGTTCTGGTTCATGAATTAAGTGTGATTGGAGTAATTGTCAACGGGGCAAGGCTTTCGGGTAGTGGAGGAACAGTAAAACTGATACAAGACATAGCAGTTTCTATTTGGAACGGAACAGTCGAATCATATCGCACATTATTCACCATTAACAAACCAAAAGTAAACGCTACCTTCAAGCCTCATAACCATTAGGGCATAATAACGGTGATAGATATGGCTAGGATTCATGCAGACCCGGTCAGCACTTCTCTGATGCATCCAACTCGCAGAGCGCTGTATGTCGCTCTTCTTGATGCTGATGAATACACTACTGTCCAACTTCAGAAAATTGTTGGCGTTGACAGATACAATCTCTATCATCACTTGAGGAAATTAGAATCTCTAGGTTTGGTAATGAATCATAGAGATCAAGGAAGAACTAGATGGTGGTGTGTAATAGATAGAGTACCACTACCAAGCGATGGTTCGATTGAGACTGCTAATAATTCACTTGGGTCAATTGATTTATCAAATCCCAGAGTTCAAGCGGCAGCAAGAACAATGCTAAGGGAATTATTAGACCTTTCTGGATCCAATCTCTCTCTCGAAACTGTGAGTCTGGAAAGTTTAGAGATAATAGGAAGAAAGAACTAAAATTTCACAATGATATTCTAATACAGGATTTGGTTAATTATGCTAGAAGAAGAGACACCTGGTATTGAATCAAAAATTGGGGCACCCGACTTGTCTTGTCCAAAGTGCGACCAACTCTTGCCTAATGGGTTGGGAATTATTCATTGCGTTATGTGCAAATCCGATGTAAAAGTTGAACATGAAGGAACCAGAAAGAAATGGCGACAGGAGAAGGTTAGTTGTCCTGACTGCTCAAAAATTTTAGTTGTGGGAGTGGATAAAAGGCCTGCGAATTTGCAATGCTCAGCGTGTGGCTCTCACTTTGTTCTAAATCCACATAAGCCAAAAGTTGAGATAAGTTGCCCAGCGTGTGATAGAAAATTACGGATGAACAAGCGCCCGGGTGATAGAGAGGTATTATGCCCAGCGTGTGACGTTTCATTTAAGGTAAAGTTCTGAGGGATTATTGTATGAAAACCACATACAGGATGATGGGTTTAGCAGACTATATTACCATCTCTAATGGCATACTTGGGACCTGTTCGATATTTCTGTTGTTACTAGCGGTAGAGGATATATCAGCTAATCCATATGATGCAGGAATCAAAACTGATTACGTTTGGGGTGCAATGTTGTGTATTCTGCTCTCTGCGCTCGGAGATATTATTGATGGACCAATAGCACGAAGGTATTCTAAGAGGCAGATATTAGGTGGCTCTCTTGACATAATGTCTGATTGCATTTCATTTTGCGTTGCTCCAGCATTATTGGTATTCGTCATGTTTGGAAGGTGGGGAGAAGCAAGCCCGATTTGGACTATCAGCCTTGCAATCGCTTGCTGTTGGTTAATTGCCTGTGGAATGCTAAGACTTGCTAGATTCCAACACGAGAAAGGAGGTAGCGTTCCTTATTTTTACGGTTTAGCCTCGCCAGCAAGTGCAATGTTGATTATTTCCGTTGCGGGTCTGATATGGCTTCAACCCTCCTCAGGGATAGGTCCTGATCTTTCTCAGTCAAATTGTGCTATTTGCTTTGGTGAGGGCGATCATCCGTATCTTGATTTCACGATTTTGCCAATATTGGTAATAAGTGGAGGTTTGATGATATCAGATAGAAAGATGTCTAAATTGAAATCTGGTTTTCCTTTGCGCTTATCGGCAATACAATTTGCAGCTGTATTGTTTGCAGTTATTCACGCAATGTCATTTACAAAAAAGGACGACTTTGCAAGTGATTTGGATGGAACAGCATTCACGATGTTATTATTCTCTATTTCATTGATTTTGATGTTGATTTACATTATCTTCGGACCTTACATTGTAAAAAGCGAAATGAGGTCGGATGAGGATGACTAGTGGTAGATGCGAAATGTCGTATAAATCGTGGCGCGCACAGTGATTTACATCGCGTTCCTTATCTATTATGAGAGCTGGATATATTAGCGGATGGGGATCCTATGAGTGCTAGCGTTAGCAATTCAGGAGCGAAAAGTAGTGATATTAGAGGGGAATCAGGTCATATGGACCTCTCAAAATTAAGGTCACAATTGACGTCCACACCCAGTCCCACTTTGGATCAAACCATGATGAAAAGTTCTCGTTTCCGCGAAGAGGAAAGACTTCGTGCGAATATCAGAAGACAGGCAAAGTTACGCAGAGAGGCACTTGCAGAGCGAATTTCCGTTATGCAAGATAACATGGCGTCAGAACTCGATACGCAACATCAAATGACCCTTGAGTCATTTGAAAGAGACCTACGAAAGCAAATGGAAGATGAGCTATCTAAACTTGAATCTGAGACCTTGACTCGAGAAGAGATTAGACTCAGAGAAATGCACGAGATGCGATTGGAGAGGGAAATCCACTCGTTAACGGAATTATTAGAGGTAGAACAAAAACGCAAGGTCGAGGAACACAGAGTTTCAGTAATTTCTCAACTTGAAGGACAGTTGTCAGAAGAGCATAGGCAAAGGCTTTCATTGCAAAGGGAAAGATTAGAAATTGAATTTAACCAATCGCTACAAAAGAAAATTCGTGAGTTAGAGGCTACAATACAAAATGAGATGGAAAGTCGATTTTTGGATATGGAGTCTATTGAGGTCCAAAAATTGGAAGAGACTCAATCACAAAAGTTAGCGGAGCGAGAAGAATCATTACGTCGCGGGATAAGAACTCGTCTTGAGCAGCAGCTGAAATTGAGATTAAAACAGAGGGAGGCTGCAATGCGGGCTGAATATGAAAGACGCAGCCTTAGGCTAGAAGAGGACATCGCAGTTTCCATACAGGAAGATTTAGAAAATCGTTTGAAATCAGAAACCAAAGAATTGGAAGAAAGGATGAGACAGGACGTTGAATTAGCTGTTGCGAGGCGCAAAGAGCAGTTGCGCGGTGAGGTCGAACGTCAAATTGAACAAAAGCAGTCTGAAAAACTGGCTGAACGTAAAAGCCGACTGCGAGAAAAATATGATTTGACATTTTCCAAAGCTGTCGATGATATATCGAAATCATTGGAATCTGAAATTGAATCTGAATTAGAAGCAAGAATGGACCAAGAATTTGCAGCATACAGAAATGCAAGGGAGGCAGAGATACAGAACCGACTAGCTCGCTTTAGATACGAGAGAGAAGCGGAATTACACGATCAAATGTCAAGCAAGTATGATGCGAAGAAAACAGATTGGTCAGAAAGATTGGAACTTGAATTCCAAGCCAGAGAAACCGCTGCAAGGAAAGCGATTATGTCAGAGATTGATGGCCGTCTGAGGAATGAAAGATTAACTCAAGAAACAGATTTAGATCTGCTCAAAGAAGAAACTGTTCTAGAATTGGAGGCTGAGATGGAGCAGCGTCTTGCAGAATTCAGAGCAAGGAAAGAGGACGAAGTTGCAACTCAGCTTGAAAGGCAATTAGACAAGCGAGAGGAGATAATGAGAAACAAAGCCATGATTGAGGTTCGAAAGCGTGAAGCAAATATCCGCGCTGAGATTGAAGCTCAACTTGGTGTGAAAAGGGCAGAAATTCGCGACAGATTATCTTCCTTAACCCAGCAAATGGATGATTTCCGTCAAATGGCAGAATCAAAAATGAGGGAATCAATAGAGGGTAAAGTCCAGAGTGAGATAGAAGCTGATGAGGCCAGATTAGCCGAACAACAGTCTGAATTTGATACATTGCAATCGCAAGACAGCAGAGCAGAGAAGAGACAATCTTGGCTGCAGGCAATATCGGGTAAGGGAACCCAAGCAAAACCAATCCAGGTTGGCCTTGATCCATCCGCTTTGGGTGCAAGACCTGATTCGCTCGGAGCCGCAGCGGGCAGAGCACCACGTGGTGCCTTAGCACAAGCGGCCGCTCAGCATGCGCCTTCCCTGGGATTGGCGGGCATGAGGGCACCAAGGTCTGCGGCTAAATCACTTAGTGGAGCCCAACCTTTGGCTCGCCCAGTCAAGGCTCCTATTGGTAATTTGCAAGCGTCAACAGGGACAGTTAATTTGCCGCAACCAATCCATCCAAAGATAGTTCGTCAGCCAATTCAGCAACCAGTGGTATCTCTACCAACTGCTATTGAGCCAATAGTCGAACCAGTTAGAGAAGAAATTGTGAAGAAACCAGAACTTGATGTGTCTGGTATATTGGACGTAAAGCCCGAAATCGAGGAAATCGAACCAGAGGAATTGATAGAAGATATTTCAAGCGTGGATGCAGAAGAATCGGTTACAGAGCCACAAGTAATCATAGAAGAAGAACAAGATGAAGCAATTTCAGAAGAAAAAGTCGATATTGAGGAATCTGAAATTAAACCGGTAACGACAGCAACTCTGATGCCCATTAAGAAACTGGAGGCAGTTGAACAAACCACTGTGCTAAAACCCGTAACTAAAGCGGTCCTAACTCCGATTAAAACCCGAGGGCCTCCACCGTCATCAGAGCCGGGAATGAAACCAGGAAGCAGTTCTAACAAAACCGAAACCACAACACTAAGGCCGGTTACTGTATTGAAACCTGTGGAATCGCCAAACACTACTTTAAACATTGAAGAAAAAGAAGAGTAGCGTGAAAACTAAACAAATGCTCTATTCCGAGCCCTTGATACGTCATCAATTATTGGCACGTGATATGAGGAAGGTCCTTGCTGTATTACTTGCTTTGTTGGTTTTACCGGTTTTACCTCAAGTTGAAGCAGAGACAAATTTGCTAGATGTTGGAGTAATCGACACGTTAGACGATCGTCTGGTTCATACTTCCTTCTCCTCATCATCTACATTGTTAACTGTCACAAATACAGGGAACATCTCTGAGCATTTTTGGGGTAGTGGCCAACTGATAACTCAATGGTCAATCGAGCTTAATGTAACAGCCAATTCTGCGACTCCTGATGCTACCGGCTTACAGGTCGCAGTAGCCCATTCAGAAGGCGTCTATGTAATCAATACAGAACTTAGAATAGTCTCTAAATCTATCAATACTTCAAATTCTGTTGATTATGTCGTATGGGACACAGAGGGTAATATCTGGATAGGTTACTTTGGAGGAGAGCGCAGAGCCAAGGAATATGATAACAACGGTTGGACCATGACTGCCACTCCTACCCACAACACAGCAATGACTTCTATGACAATTATCTCAGAGGATAGAATCGTCACAGGTGGTAGAGACAACCTAGTGAAGGTATCTGGTCAAGATGGAATTCTACAGACCAGTCTATCGGATTTCACGTCTTATCCAAGTAAGATTATCAACGACGGCAATGGGAATATTCTGGTAGGATGCGCAAACGGTGATTTGTTTAGATATGATTTCACTGATTGGTCTATGGAGTCCACATCAATCTCTAGTTCACAGACTATTATCTCGATTAACGTAGGTGCTGGCGGAGAGATTATGGTTGGGACGCAGAACGGGAAACTTCACGTGATTAATGCAACAACTTTCACTGAAACCTCAGATTTTAATGCTGCAGGTAGGGTTATGATGGGAGTTTATGGTAATTCAGGTGAATTATACATCATTTCAGCTTTCTCTCTATCTTCCAAAATCAGGCTCTACGATTTGGATACAGATGGAGATGGAGTAACAGATAGCCTAGATTTTTTCCCTGAGGATTCAACTCAAAGCGAGGATACAGATGGAGATGGGTATGGAGACAATGGTGATGGCAACAATCCTGATGCATTCCCGCTCGATCAATCACAATGGTCAGATACAGACGGTGATGGGTATGGAGATAATTCGGATGGTAACCAATCGGACGCATTTCCAAATAATTCCTATCAGTGGACAGATACAGATGGTGATGGATACGGAGATAACAAAAACCAGCAGGGCGGAGATAGGTTCCCTGACGAGCCAACACAGTGGAAGGATACAGACGGAGACGGCTTTGGTGACGAAGAAACTGGATTTAATGGAGATAACTGTCCATACCAAAATGGATTCTCAACATTAGACAGAACGGGCTGCAAGGACTCAGATGGAGATGGTTATTCAGACCCTGACGAGAGTTGGACTACCGCTAATGGCGCAGATTTTGCCATTTATGATGACTCTCAGTGGGTTGATACTGATGGAGATGGATATGGTGATAACCTGCAAGGAAACGATCCAGATACTTGTCCATTGGAGTGGGGTAATTCTACTGAAGCATACGTTCCAGAAATGCAAAACGATGGTAGTATGTCTCTAACATTTGTTGTGATTGAGAAATTTGGATGTATTGATACTGATGGAGACGGATTCTATGATTTCGGAGATGACCTGCCAAACGATAAACGAGATTACCGGGATAGCGATGGAGACGAGGTCGGATTTAGTATGGATTATAATGACTCCAACAAACTTATTCAGACCAAAACCGACCATTGTGAAATAGTTCTGAACGATGTATCAGAGGACTGTTTAGGAATTAGAGACTCTGATTATCAACAGTATGTTCTCAAGCAAACACAGGATGGTAATTCGGTAGAGAGTTATTATGAATGGGTAGATGGATCTGATGATAATGCAGAATCCTCAAAGAGTGATGACTATGTTGACAAGGCGCTTGAAATTGCGCCAGTTCTTGGAATTGCATTCATATCTGTTGTTGCAGTTATCCTTCTAGTTGCAGCAATTGGAAAAGCGAGGAAGAGGAAAGAACTTGTCAAAACCTATGGCGTTCCTTATGTTTCTGAGGATAATAGCGCAGAAACAGAGGCTCTCCAAGGAAAGGCTGGGTTATCTGCTGTTGGAGGAGTAGAATCCGGCAAGTTTTGGGATGATGATGTTAAACCAATGTCAATCTCTGAAAATACAGAAAGTGTCGAAGATGGATTTGGTGATATAGATATCAAGTCAGATAAAGTGCAATCTGAATCGTTGGGTGTCATGGAAGAATCTTCATCCATTGAAGAACTAGCAGGAATTGAAGATGATGCTCAGTCAGAGGTTGAATCAGCAACTAAATCTCAAGAAGTTAAGCAGGAGCCAGTAGCACCACCATTACCAGCCGAGGGTCTACCCGAAGGCTGGAGTATGGAACAATGGAAATGGTACGGAGCACAGTGGCTTGCTAACCAAGAAAAGTGATCAAACCTTTTTGTGCCATGAAATGGGTAAACTCGACTTTAATTTGCCTAATTCCGCACCAGAATAAACAGACTCACCATCAGCTTTTATCATGCTTGTAATCAACCACAAAATCGCATTCCAACTTTTGTGGGCAGCAAATAATTCAATATCTCCCGAACATGCTTTGATAAGCATTTTTCCAGCATCACTGTGCTTGTCAAATATTGCATGGACAAGGTCCTGAGTGGATAATTTGTAACCGGACGGTTTCCAATCCATTCAAACACCTCAAATTTTGAATGGAGCTAAGTTGAGCCTTTGAACAAGATGCTCTGCGCTAACATCTGCAACCTCTTTCATCTGTTCTCTAAGAGAATCTAGTTCCCCATTCATCGTCGATAATTTGTAAGATCTAATCATCTCGGCGAGAAATGTATCAACACTTTTGTGTCCATTCATCGTTCTGAGTGTATTTAGTTGTCTGCGCACTTCATAACTTACACATACAGAGGTCATACCTTCTCCTGCTGCCATATGTTGTGATGGAACTTTGCACTACTTGAAACCCGCGTGAGATGAATACTTGTTACTGCATATTTCAGTTACACTTAGAACTCTCGGCCTTGTTTTTCCAATAGTAATCTTGGATGTTCAGTTACACCAAACTGCCTTCTCATTTCTAGAACCCTTTCATGATACTCTTTTGTCAAAGACCAATATTCTCTGCTGCCAGCTCCAGCACCGCTGTTACTAGGCTTGTTTAGGATGACAGTTGGAGCGCCCGTCCAAGCTGCCTCTGCAACCTTAGCCAGTCTTCGTATTGGTGTCTTGAACACCTTACGAGGAATTTTAGCCTCTACTTCATCACAAACATGGAGCGATAATTTGGATCTTTGGTCCACCATTGTCATTGCAACACCAAAAATCTTCAAATTGCGATTAATTCTCTTCTGAATCATTTTGACGCTATTCATTAGCATGCTGAAACCTTCTAGAGCATAGTATTCAGCCTGTACAGGAATGAACACCCAATTTGCTGCACACAATGCATTGATTGATAATAAACCCAAGGAAGGAGGCGTATCGATAATTATGTGGTCAAATTTGTCTATTACAGGCGCAAGGGCCTCTCTGAGCCTAGTTTCACGACCAATTCTATGACTTAATTCGATTTCTGCACCAGAAAGATGTATATCGCTTGGTAGAAGCCATAAATTGTCAACTCTCAAGTCATTTGGAATCCTCTTTGCGTTTTCATTACGCTTACTCCAGGCTTTCTTCATGGAGTTTGTAAGTTCTTCAGGTGATATCAGATATTCCTCCATCAAAGGTAGGTCTTCTCCCCCATCATTAACTAGTAAATCATATGCGGTTTTCTTTATTTTCTTCTTCTCAACGCCAAATGACGTCGCACAATTACCCTGTGGATCTAAATCAATTAACAGCACTTTAGATGGTGGAAGTTTGAATTTACTGGAACCCTTTGATAATGCAGCAGCAAGATTGACTGCTGTTGTTGTTTTCGCACATCCGCCCTTTTGATTAGCAACTGCGACAACCATCTTGTATGGATTCAATCATACCCCTCCTTTCCTTAACACTCGGTAAACCAGCCAGTAAAGTCCTCCCCTGTAAAGGATAGCATTTTGTGAGGAGCAATCATCCTTGTTGTATAACAGGTACGGGAACTTCGGAAAGTATCTTTCTTACAATGTGCATACCAGTGATTCCCCGAATCTTAGCCTCGGGTTTCATGACAATTCTATGGGATATAATCTGAAGTGCTATACCTTTGATATCATCTGGTATAACATAATCTCTACCATCTATCGCAGCCGCAGCGCGACCCGACTTGAACAATGATTGACTCGCACGAGGTGAAGCTCCGTTCACAACCCTATGGTCTTCTCTAGTTCGCTGAACAATTTCTACGATGTATGAAAGTATTGCTGGATCAACATGGACTGTTTCAAGAGCTTTCTGCATAGCAACGACTTTTTTTGGTGATGTTATTTGTTCAACATCGTGCTGGTCCTTTCCTCGAAGTTTTCTTCGAGCGAGAATGGCTTTTTCCTCTGCACGATCAGGGTAACCCATACTCATCTTCATTAGGAATCTATCCATCTGAGCTTCTGGAAGTGGATATGTTCCCTCTTGTTCAATTGGATTCTGTGTAGCAAGAACAACAAACGGTGCAGGTAGTTTGTGTGTGATACCTTCGATTGTTACCTGTTTTTCTTCCATTGCTTCAAGAAGTGCTGCCTGCGTTTTCGGAGGAGCTCTGTTAATTTCGTCAGCGAGGAGTATGTTGGAGAACAGTGGTCCAGCTCTAAGTTTGAATTCACCAGATTTTTGATCATACATGTATGTACCCATGATATCGCTTGGAAGCAGGTCGGGAGTAAACTGGACACGCTTGAACTTACATCCTAAGGCCCTTGCAAATGTGTTTGCAAGAAGGGTTTTTGCAAGTCCGGGAAAATCCTCTAGGAGCATGTTTCCGTTTGATAGAATTCCTACTGTAACTCTTCTCAAATTTTCATTCTTTCCGATAATTACTTTCGATACCTCACCCATTAGTGAGTTCGTAATAGACGAAACGGTAGCGATAAGGTCTTTTGTTCGGTGGTCACCTGTTGGTGCCCCTGTCTGGAATCCCGCATTCATACTACTAACCTCTCTTGGTACAAAACGACAACCAAAACCTACCATACTTCAAAGTATTGCGTCCCCAAGTCGTAAACTAGATGAGAATAATGATGAAAACTATCTCCCCCAAAAGTGGTCGTTTTTCCTGTGAAGGAGCGTAATTTGTTCTAAAATTTCTTCCTCAATGGGGGTTAGGTCTAATTTTCTTAGCCTTTTAGCATGGGATGCGGGAATATCTACCCAAAATTCGTCACCCTCATCTATGTGTCTGCCAACGGTTGGACCCATTACTGCGACAGCCAATTCCTCGCCTTGTCGTCCCTCTTTAACATCCTCACTACCTCTTGTTCTCAGGCTCTTTATCTGTCCGATTTGGGTTCCGTCGAGTTTCATGATTCTCTGCCCGATATGCACTCTACCACCTAAAACCCTCATACCTACAATTGCTGGTCCCTTGTTCCTGAAAGTGTGATCCTCGAGATATAGTAAGTGGCCAGGATAAACCAGATTCTCTCTTGCGGCAGCTTCGATACTTGCTTTTGTTTCTTCTCTCCAAGTTTCAAAGTCCTCTATTATCTTGTAAATTATGTCTGCATGTATGAATTTTATTTCAGCATCATCGCCTGATAATTTTGGCTGGACTTCTGAATTGCCTTTTACTGAAAAACCTAGGATTATCTGATTCAGAGGGTCTTCAGCACATTGTGCCGTTATGATGTCTCTCTTGTTAACTGGGCCGACGGTTGCCATGCGTATTGGTATCTCCAATTTTCCAAGCTCGAAGGCTAGTGCCTCAAGCCCCCCAACTGTATCAGCTTTAATCACAACACCGTCTTCTGCAATCCCTACGGAAATTGTTGCCTCTTTTCGAGCCTCTTGATTTGCTAAATCTTTAGCCTTCGTGGTGTTAGTCTGACGTAATGTAGTTCCAGCCAGAACGTTCTCAAGGCCGGGTGCAATAATTTTCAGACCACATGCAGCAACAGCCTTCTCACAAGCTTCCCATCTATCTCCTGCATCTCGCATCTCAGCCATACCTTTTGGTCTAAACATTCCTTTTATGTGGGTAGAAAAAGGTCCATCGCTGCCAACCAGTGTTATACTATCTCCGACGTTTAATTCGCCCCTATTTAGAATAACATCCACTGTCTTTCCCAACCCTCTCTCATCTTTCATTTCAAGAACTGTTGCCTCACCATTACCTAATGTGTCTCGCAATCTATCCTCTAAAAATCTCTCAGCGAGTCCAACTGTTACAGTTAACAGGTCTTGTAAACCTTCTCCGTCTTTAGCAGAACAGGGCACCATGGCCAAATTAGATTTGAAGTCCCTAATCTTGTCATACCTCTCAATATTGAATCCATGTTCGCTAAATTGTCCCAGTAATTTCCAATATTTTTCTTCAAAAAATTGTTTGACATCATCTCTTTGCTCTGACCATGAATCGATAAATGATCGCCCCTCTTTTGTCATCCATCCATGTATTCTGTCCACTTTATTTGCAGCGACCACAAATGGGGTTTTTTTATCCCTTAAAATCCTCAAGCTCTCGATAGTTTGTGGCTGCAATCCTTCCATCACATCAACAACAAGTATCGCAATGTCTGCGAGTGCTCCGCCTCTACTTCGAAGGCTTGTGAATGAGTGATGTCCAGGAGTATCGATGAATAAAAGACCAGGACTGTTGAAATCCTTTCCTCCTGTCATCATGGAGCATGTTTCATTAAGAATTTTTGCCGGTATCTCAGTAGCACCTATGTGTTGCGTTATCCCACCGGCTTCACGGTCCATAACACTAGCTTGACGCTCGCTACCAAGTGATCTGAAGTGGTCCAGAACACTTGTTTTCCCGTGATCGACATGACCTAACACTGAGACGATTGGCTGCCTCTGCCAACCTAACGTTTTCTGGGTTTCAGGCAGGGCCTCTTCCTCAATGTTATCCTGGTTATCCATATTAAATCCTCCAATTGGATTTTTAAATTTGCAATTAGGAAATTAATCACTCGTAAACCCAAGATTGACTATCCTGTTTCCAGTCATTGATTCCTTCTGGAAACCATAGTCCTAATTCGAATTCCGCAGTTTCTTGGGCATCGGATCCGTGAATCATGTTATATCCAATATCCATTCCGAAATCTCCTCTGATTGTTCCGGGAAGAGCTTCTCTTCCATTTGTTGGTCCAATTAGATTTCTTGCGACACTGATTGCATCCTTACCATGCCAAGCCATGCAAACTACCGGTCCTGATGTAATGAATTTAATCAGCCCTGGGAAAAATGGCCTTTCAGAGTGAACGGCATAATGCTCTCTTGCAATTTTCTCACCCGGGATGATTTGCTTTAGTCCTACAAGTTTCAAGCCCTTTCTCTCAAATCTTTGAATTATTTCTCCAACAAGCCCTCTTTGCACTCCATCAGGCTTGACCATGATATACGTAGTCTGCATAGATATTCCACCAATTCAACCGACTAACATACTCTATATGAGCGCAGCGATTGCAAACAGGAGTTTGTAATACTCAAATTCCGCCTTTTACATAGTGGCGAGTCCACTTTACAGTTCGAGAATTTCGCTTCAATTTAACGGCGTTCTTCCTAGCTTTACTATTAGCAAACCACTGGACAGTTCCGTCTCTTCTGATGAACATCAATCCAGTGCCTGGTTCAATTATCTCTCCCGAAAAACTGCAAATTCTTTGTTCTGGCATTTCATCACCTGTAATTCAGTTTGCGGGCTTCTCTTCCGGTGTCTCTTAGCATCAGAATATCGCCCACTCTTACTGGCCCTACAACGTTTCTTGTTATGATTCGTCCTACATCTCTAGGATTAGGTGCATCATTTACACGAACTTTTACTTGAGTAGCTTCTCCAGTCATTCCAGTTCTTCCAACAACTTCAACGACCTCAGCAGGCCATCCACCTAGTTCTTCCGACATTTTTCATCTCTCCAAGGCAGTTGCATTTTCAACTTGAAAGCCCTTTGACCAACTCAACGACTTCGCTGAATTTTTCTTGGGCGGATTTGGTAACTTCGAGTAAAGCAAGGGAAGCGGTTTTCACACCATTCGGCATGCCAGCTTCCTTTGCTAGAAATTCTTGGCTTGGGACGTATCCGTATGGTATTCCCTTTTCTGCGCATATCAAAGGAATGTGAGCTAGTAACTCGGGTGGATTAACATCCTCTGCCATGATGATGAACTTTGCAGTCCCTCTTTCAGCGGCTTTAGTTACCTCATTAGATCCTTTTTTCATTTTTCCGTTGTTGTTAGCCTGGACCATCTCGTAGATCTTGTCTGCGACATCGTTCGGGGTCTCAAAAGACACGTGTGCACTCATTGAAATCACTCTCATGCTTATGTGAAGCAACGCTGCGCACGGCCTCGCGAATATAAACACCACGGGTCGGAAGTAGATTTCCAATTTACTGGTTTTGCAAGAGTTGGCGGACACCTCTAGCCAATGCTGCACCGCCTGAAATTACCGCTCTACTGTTTGCAAGACTAGAAGTTGCATGAACTCCATCGACATGATTACTCAACCTGTCGATGGCTCCGCCAGTAAATAATCCATGAGTGCATGCTGCATGTACTTCGATGGCTCCCTGGCTTCTTAATGCATCAGCAGCCTTGCAAATAGTTCCCCCTGTTGCAATCATATCATCCACAATCGCTACAACTTTTCCTTTGACGTCCAAGTCCTTTGCTTTGTGAATTATGGTATGAGCATCAATTCTCACTTTTTCTAAATACGAAAAAGGCTTATTGATTGCTTTTGCTACCTCACTGGCTCTTTTTATCGCTCCTTTGTCAGGTGATAATATGAAGTCAGGAGAAATTTCTTTTTGCAGATGTTCCGCTATCTCTGGCATTGCAGAGGTGAAAGCGACAGGTATCGACATATCCTTTAGCGCTTCAGGAGCATGTAAATCGAAAACAACGATGCCATCACAATGGTCTGCTAATAGTTTTCCTATTGCTCTAGCACTTATTGCTTCTCCAGGCCTGAATCTCTTGTCCTGTCGTGAATATCCGAAATATGGAATAGCAACAATTACTCCAGATCCGACAGAATCTAACTTTTGTGGCCCAATTCCTTTGAGATTCTCCAATCTACCCTCTCTTACATCCTTCAAGGCCTCTAGTAAGAGCAGGGTTTCTACAATTCCAGCATCGGGAAATGTATTCGAAACTAAAACGACCGGTTCTTTTCGCACAGCCTCAATTGCGTCTTCTGGTATTCTGATGTATCCCTCGGAATCCGGAAATCTTCTGGCTTCAAGAGAGTGGTGTTCCCAACCCAACTCATTCGCAAGGTCTTCGGCAAGGCTCTGAGAGTTACTGCCAGACACCACTACCATGTTGTAGTGGCTCACAGGGGTGCTAAATGAGGATTCTCATTATCTATGGCGAGAATAAAAAGCACATTTTATCGATTTTAGCCTCTGAAAGTAAGGCTTGTTCATGGTGCGCGAGGCAGGACTCGAACCTGCGACCTCCCGGTTATCAGCCGGGTGCTCCAGCCGACTAAGCTACCCGCGCAAAGGTAAGTCAGCGACCGGCCATCCCATCATAAAGACGACGGTATGTATCACTCAACCGTGGCGTCGGGGTCATTAGCCTGAATGTAAGAAGGCAGGCCGAGTAACTTATCAAAAGTTCTTGAAAGGACGACTTCGTCCAGACGTTCTCTTGTTCTAGCAAGCGCAGTAATCGGTATGTTTATTGTTGAATCAATACCATATTGCATTTGAACTCCAATCCGAGTTTTCACAACTACTGCTCTATACGTTCTCTTTATCTTCACAAGCTCTGTAATAACTCCAATCTCCATTCCTTGATTATCAAGGACGGCTCTGTCCATCATTTCATCTGGTGCATACAATTTTTCATCTATGCGGACAGTGTTTCTCCATCTTCGTTGTAGTTCACGCATAGATTTGGATAATTTTACCGATCCATCATTCCTGATACTGTGGATTAATTCTTTGTGAAGCGGCGCTAATTCAGCCGGCTTTCTCATAAATTCATCAGCAACGCCAGGCTCTACCATAATGCGCATTGATCTAACTCTTGCTTCATTAGGGTGGTGTCTTTCACCGACAATCACCCCTACTTTTGTGTCATTTACATAAACATCCCTTTGGAGTAATTCCTGAATGTCATATTCGTTATTTTGCATCTTCCCATCTCCTTGACCATTTGTCTTTGGTTAATAGGGCCTCAACAGTGACGACTATTATACTTGACTGAAAAAAATAACACTTTTCCAATTGAGTTTGACGCATAATATATTCTAGGCCAATTGGAAAAATAGAATAATTTCGATTTTTATCGTCATTATAAAAATACATTCGTAATTGATGTCGCATAAAATTTGAATATGTCGATAAACAATGTAAAAATATCAATAGAAAATTCGAAAACGCAATTGAAACTTTTACGAATCATAAATTCTTTTAGACAATACTTTTAGCACTAATCGATGGCGATAAAAGTGATTGGAGCTACTTGTTCGTTAGGAGAAGCAGTCATAGACAAACTGCTTTCCCTTGATGTAGACGTGATTGCGGTTGAGAGAAGCCACGTGGTTAGAAATCATTCTGTGTTAAAATATACCAAATCTAAAATTTTTACAGAGGGAGATGGTTTCTCATTATCATTTGATAGTACAGAAGCAGATATTGTTGTCGGCAAAGATATAATTGTACATGACTTAATCCCAACCCGAATTGATAAGTGGTTAGCGCCGGAAATTGAACACTGGCTGGCGGGCCAAGAATACGTAGGTAGGCCTAGATTCTGGGTAAGTGTTTTGGATGCAGCTCATGCAATTGCCCACATAGCAAAAGCAGGAATCAAATTAAATTCGGTAGAAATGTGCGGAAGACGAGAATGGTCGTCACAGGATTCCAAGGCAGAATTTGATATGTTGTGGCAGAGAACGAATCAAGGGCAGTCTGGAGAATTTACTGCCGAGACTCTTTTTGGACATGAAATTGCAGGAATGGGACCTAAACCGATATCAAGTGTTGGGAATCAACGACCAGATCTAACCAAACTGCACGATACTCTAATTGAATTGACTGGAGATGGATGGAGGCCAATGGTTCAAATGCGAACAATGTTGATGACACTGATAGCAGATGTCATCACAACAGGTAGGGCTTAGTTATGGATATAAAACATCTCAAAATTTTGGATTCTACTGCAATTTGGGAAATTAATCAAGACGGCTTACCGGGAACGGGGATAGTGAGTGTGAAAGAAATCGAGCAACTGTTAGGATTTTCGCAGATTTCCCTTGGAGCATTTGTTGAAGGAAAATTAATCGGATTTGTTATCTGTCTGCCTCCTGAAACTCGCTATGGAAGTCCAAATTATCGATGGTTTAATGAAAAATATACTAATTTTTTGTATGTGGATAGAATTGCTGTTGCGAAGGAATATCAGAACCGAGAAATTGGATCCAAGTTGTATTCAGAAATAATTAGAATAGCCAACAACAAGTCGATTCCTATAACGGCAGAAGTTAATTTACAACCTCCAAACCCAGGCTCAATTAGATTCCACGAAAGACATGGTTTTGCAAGGGTTGGAGAATTAAAGAGTGGTAAAAAACACGTTGTGATGATGTTGCGAAAATGAATCTGTTGGTTAACGTGGTGCGAGAGCCGGGACTCGAACCCGGGTTCAAGCGTTGGCAACGCTCGGTGATAACCACTACACTACTCTCGCTAAGTAGACCATCGGATTGGAAGGGGGTATAAACGCTTGTCGGCAATTACTCGATTATCTCAAATGTTACCAAAGCCGCCAAGGCCACCTTCCTCGTCAGAACCTCTCATTACATACAAAATGCCTCCAACGATTAATAATAGTCCCAAGCCGATTCCGGCAATGATGGTCACCATCCCAGACTCACTTACGTCAACATTATCATTGCTAGGAGATTTCAGTGTGATGGACAATGATTCCTCTCCAGTTTGAGTTCCATATGAATCCATTGCTTTAATTCTAACTTCATATGTTCCTAAAGCGATGTAGGTCTTTACAGTAAGCTGTATAGAATAAGTTCCATTTCCATTTGATGACATTGACAGCCATGAATTTGACTCTCCAGGGGGCGCTAGAGAGTCTAAATTGGTCTTAACCCAAAAGAGGCCATCTGGATCTAATACTTCTACTGTAAGAGTGTATTCTACCTGATCATCGCCAACCTCAATTATCCTAGTTTCACCTACATTTATGATTGGCGCCTCATTCATTACCGTAACTTCTAGTTCTTGGTCACTGCTCAATGGTAGGTGATGTTGTCCAGAACTGCTGACCTTTTCCACAGTAATCGCAGATCCTTCGTTATCTACCATTCGCATTTTGAAAATGTGCTTTCCAGGACTCATTCCGTTTGGAATCTCAACCTGTCCTATCCAGATGTCTCCAACCCTGTTCAAATCGGTCATGTTCCCTCCAAAGTCTCTGAAATCCACGGATACAGAGTTCACGCCATGGCCGTCTATGACTTCTGCATTTACTATCATAACTTCTCCTCTGGAAAGAATTGTTGGAACAGCTTCAAAATATGTCAATCTAGGAGCTTGGTTTAGGACTGTAATATTCGCAGATCGATTGCTTGATTCATCAAATGCATCTATTGCTGTAATGTTTAATGGCAACTCTCCAAATTCTATCCCCATAACGTGTATTTCAGTAGTCCAAACATCGTCTCCAATCACAAGGTCGCCATTTAATCCTCTATCATTTAGTGCAATGGTCTGGTTAATTCCTATTGAACTCGCATCTACAATTACTCTTTCAACATTATAATCAATGTCCGAGACTTTGACCTCTAGATACCCAGGAGCGCCTCCTTCTCCTGTAACTACACCCTGGGCAAGAGAGATAGACTCAATAACGGGTTCACTATTGTCATATACAGAAATAATGGAAGGAGACAAGACTCTGTTTACAGATTGATTCTCGCTTAGGAATACGAGTTCTCCTTCATCTCCGAATTCTATTTGGAAATCACGATTTATCTCTACGTTTAATCCAGATAACGGCCCATCAATGATCAGGTTACCAGATGCATTTCCAAATACTCCTCCGGAATAGTTTCCTGTCCAAGAAACAGTATCCACAAGATGCCCATCGATTTGTACTGTCATGTAACCCCCTGTGGTTACAGTCAGTTCCATTCCATCCTGCTGATTTAATGTAAAAACATCTCCAGGTACTGAGCTAACAGGAGAAAACCCAGTCTCTCTGCTAACAGTAACATCTCCGATTGCATTTTCAACTGTTGGGGGTTCTGGTTGTGATTGTATCGGGGAGTTTTCGTAAATTATGTCGCCACTACTTGGATCAGGACCTGTCTGTTCCCAAACTGTTCGAATCGTTCGGTTCTCCCAATGAGTTTGTTTTGCATCATAAGACCAAGACTCATTATGATGTGCACCAGCTCCTAGATTGGAATTTGGAAGCGCAGATATCCCAGTAATGTTGAACCATTCCTCTTGGTGAACAATCACTACGTCATACATAACCCCTGTCTTGTTTGCTTGCCTAGCTTCCTGTTCAATCCCTCTAACTACTCCAAACGTGCCTTGTGCATCTCCAGTTATTCTGCCATCGACGTGCAAGTTATCAACAATAACTAATCCATCTTCTGATTCAGTGTGGAAGTCATGTACGGTTCCGTTGATCTGGACACTTGTATTTTCATCTGAATCAGACAATCCAAATGAACCATGGCCAGTCATTTTGTTAAACTGGTCAGTTCTAACTCCATCCTCCCACCTTTCAATCGATTCGAAGGTATCTAATGATAAGTCCATTCGAGACTCATTGTCTTGTAATGTCATGTCTGCAGTTGCCTCAAATTGAGTGTGTGATAGCTTTCTTGTGCCGTTAGAATCCCAGGTTTCGATAAGCAAAACCGCAACTTCACCATCTAAGTCAATCAAACTATCTTCATCTTCAGCAGAGAGTGAAATAGAGCCGTTAGCTTCTAGTCTGAAACGTTCGTCGATAATGTCTCCAATCATGCTTCGGTTAATCCAAGCATCACTAATTTCGCCTTGAATTTTGATATCTCCATCTTCGTTATTCGTGTCAAGTTGAATAATTCCACTTCCCCTAGCATCGAAAACCTGCCCAGTCATTATGCCATCCAAAGAGGTTTCATTTTTCCAGACAGAGGTTAGATTGATATCCATCGAGGTTATTCCTTCACCTGTGCTTGAAAGTAGCAGTAAAGTTCCATTACCCATCTCCCATGATTCAAGAGAACTTCCAATTCTTTGCTGCCACCCTTGTCCGTTGAAAGCCAGAATATACTTTTGGCTGCCGTTCTCGTTTTCCCACTGCTGGTCCATAGTCCATTGAGAGTTTAGTGTCACCTCATGGTCGTCTATCGGTTGCCCCCAAAACCCAACAGTCAGACTTCTGGAAACCTCTCCGGCAGATATTGTAATTTCATCTCCGTATGCTATTGTTGTATTGAGAATAATTTTCAGGTTCTCCTCGGTAGTGTCGTAAATTAAACCCACATCAAGAGGCTCGCCTGAATGAATGTGAGTCGCTGATATTTCTGATATGTCGACGTTACCAGAAATGATGTAGGCATGGTCATTAGTCCAGTCAGTTGTAATTGTGACGTTGTCGGTCTCGTTTGCGCTGGATAGCGGAATTGTGGAGGCCAGAAACAGTAGAACCAGTATAGTAACTCTGGCTTTCATGAACATAAGGAGGGCCTGCTCCTCTTCAAGACTTGTGTATCTCTGCTCATCCCCAATGGTCGGATGTAAATGCGTTTGGATTAACAGGCTTATCGCCCTCTCTCATCCAAATACTTCCTCCGTCACCGTATACATCACCGAAAGGATCAATCTCGACGACCTCGACTTCTCGGTTCATGTAGGCTTCAACGCGTTCTCTTAACTCAGGTTTGAATCTCCAGTAGTGAATTCTCCACTCTCTGCCATCCCATAATGTCGTTTCTTCTGACTCGGTAGTCAATAAGTCATAATCTTGAAACATGTAAAACAGGTTACGGTCAGTTGGTTCCAGTGCGTTATCGATTATTCTGTCATAAAAGCCGAAGAACCCTAATGCGTGCTCAGCCATTCCACAAGCTACTTCAGGGTCCATTTCCATATCGATATGCTGTCTAATTGCTTCTGTTAATTCAGCCATTGTCATTCCCATGCAATCACCTCGTCTCGAAAGAGTGTCCCTCGACATTCTACCCGATGAGTATTATCTATATTAGACACCGTCCCATATTAACCCAACGGTCATAACTTGCCAATCGAGCACTTCAAAGGTAGAAATAATCCCGATTGTAACATGGGTGAGGTTACTCCGGGGCCAAATTTCCTTGGCCTCCCAGATGTGAAAGGAGACCCAGATATCGTTATCGCTCAAGTCCCCTATGAGCTTACAACATCTTACGGCCAAGGAACAGTCAATGGTCCACAGGAGTGTATTGCTGCATCTCTTCAAGTTGAATTATATGATGACCTCTTAGATGAAGAATTACCGGCAGGAAAGATAATTCGAACTGTTGAGGCATGGGATGGAAAAGGAGCAACGCTCAATGAACAACTTGATGGAATATCAAAATATTCCAAAAGCCAATATGATAGCGGAGCATTCCCAATTTTCTTGGGAGGGGAACATGGGATGCTACCAGCAATATTGCGAGGATGTCCGCATAAAGTAACACTCATCCAAATAGATGCACACGCTGACTTAAGGCAAGAACTAGATGGTGATCCATATTCTCATGCATGCGCCATTTCACGTGCATTAGATGCCGGTGCATTAGGGGTTCACCAAGTCGGAATTAGGGCATACAGCTTTGGCGAATTGCAGACTATGAAAACGGATAAAAGAATTCATTCTACTTTTGCAAAGGATATATTCCATCCAATCAAGGGTAGTGATGTTTGGTCAGAATGGTTATCCTCGATTGAGAATATAGAAGGCCCTATTCACTTAACAATTGACATTGACGGACTAGATGGCTCTCTGGTTCCAGCAACTGGAACCCCAGTTCCTGGTGGATTGTCTTATTGGCATGTAATTGAAACAATTGAACATGCTTTTGCTAATTGCAACGTTATTAGCGCAGATATCAATGAAATCGTGCCACAAGCAGGAAGTCCACTTACACAATTTACGGCTGCAATGATTGCAACAAAGGTAGTTGCAGCCCACATAGCAAAAGGTAGGTGAAAATTTGACGCAGGGTGCTCATGTCATGTTAGATTGTACTGGTGTTGTTGGAGTTGATGGTTCCTGGATACTTTCCTTGATGGAGGCAGCAGTAGATAAGTCGGGAGCTCGCAGGGTACATTCACATATTGAGGAATTTGATGGAACACAATCACCTCCAGGTTTTGCATCAGTGATTCTGCTCGACGAAAGCCATGTCACTGCTCATTGTTATTCAGAGTCGGGGATGTTAGCAATAGATGCATTCTCCTGTGGAGACACAGATCCAGAATCAATAATCGAGGTAATTGAAGAAGGCCTTCGAGAAAAGTATCCAATCATGAAAATAAATCGCCGTAATAAAGTTGGACGATTCGTATCAGAGTCAGACACGGAGGGTATGCGAGAATTTGTAAAAAGGCATTTTCAACATTTTAATGCTGGTGCGCTTCGTAGCTGCGCAGAATCTTTAGATGAGTTTCTAAAATCAGGTGGTAAATTGATGTTGACACTAGCTGGAGCAATGAGTACAGCAGAAATCGGGCGCTCACTCGCACCACTTATCCGATCTGGAAAAGTTCATGCTATTACTTGCACGGGTGCAAATTTAGAAGAGGACGTCTTCAATCTTGTAGCCCATTCGAAATATAAGAAAATCCAGACATGGCGTAGTTTAACTCTAGAGGATGAAGCGGAGTTGCACAGAAAAGGGTTCAATAGGGTAACAGATACTTGTATTCCTGAAAAAGAAGCAATTCGCCATATTGAAGACAAGATACTTGATGAATGGAATAGCAAACCTGCTTTTCCTCACGAACATCTAATGGCAATACTAGATCATCTTGATGCGGACATACCTCGAACAGATTCTTGGTTAATCGCAGCAAAAGATGCAGGTATTCCAATATACGTCCCCGGATGGGAGGACTCGACATTAGGAAATATATTTGCAGCACATTGCATAAACGGTAACGTAGAAAGATCCGCAATTAAGACAGGTATAGACTACATGATTCATTTAGCAAATTGGTATAAGAATTTAGATAGTCCCATAGGATTCTTACAAATCGGTGGAGGTATTGCTGGTGATTTCCCTATTTGTGTGGTCCCGATGCTACGTCAGGATTTACAGCATGATGCTCCGATGTGGGCTTGGTTTGCCCAAATTTCAGAATCTACTATGTCATATGGTGGATACTCGGGAGCTTCTCCTAGTGAGAAGATTACTTGGGGTAAATTAGCCCCAGGCACTCCGATGCACATCATTGAGTCTGATGCCACAATCGTCGCCCCTATTTTGTTCAGCTACATACAGGGCTAATATTTCAATTGCAATATTGATTTTACAATTGAATTATTTAATTCGACATTGCAAAAAATCACTGATGATGGGACAAAAAATAACAGTCAGATTGATGATAGATTATTTGCTGGGTATG
>CESW01062305.1_pt1 | contig 23888 bp, 19 predicted proteins | sample 531171 | NCBI WGS metagenome assembly CESW01 (sample SAMEA2621859, study PRJEB7988) | marine metagenome | biome: marine biome (ENVO:00000447); feature: surface water layer (ENVO:00002042); material: "saline water (ENVO:00002010), including plankton (ENVO:xxxxxxxx)" | depth 5 m
TGTGAGCAGAACCTATACCTAATTTTTTCGGTCTTCTGATTAGAAATATTCTCTTATGTTTTTTTTTTTCTTTAAGAATATTTAGCACAGTTCCATCTTTGGAATTATCATCTATAAATAAGATATCCAATTTATTTATTTTTTTTATTTTTTTTACAATTGGACTAATGTTTTTAACTTCGTTTAGAACTGGGATGATTGTTAAAATTCTTGGCATAAATTTAGAAATTCATTTAAAATAAATATTTTAATGTTTGATGTGGATAGGTTAATACATTCTGAATAATAAATCTTAGAGATGTCACTTTGCATTAAAATCTTGTCATTATTCAAGACAATTATTGATGGTCTAAATATCTTATTTTTCTTTAAATTTTCAAACTTATTGCCTAGTCTATCAAACTCTTCTAATGGTATAGCAATAGACTGAACATTTAGAGGGGTTGTTTTATTTATTACCTCTAATTCTTCAGTTTTAAAATTAACTGAGTCATTAATAGTTTTAAGTTTACTTGCTGAATATCTGCCCCAAAAGAAAAGTTGAGTATTAGAGTTAAATAATCTCCATTGGTAATTTTTATTTTTAAAAAAATCTAAAAATAAATCTTTGTTTAAATTTAAAAATTTGAAAGTGTGAATTAAGTCATTCTCTATAGTCTCATGCTTTTTTGAGACTAATTGACCACTTAATGGTACAATGTTTCCTACTCCATTCATTGTAGACCACACCATAAGCTCAGGGCTAAATGTTAATAAATTAATATTATTTTTATTCATTCTTTTCATTAAATTAGAAGAATTCATAATGCCCTCTCTATAAGACAGGTAATTTTCATTTAAATTTTTTTTTTTAAAAAAATCGTAATAATAAAAATTATTAAAAAATATTAATGTTAATACTGATACAAAACTGAGATATTTAACTAGATTAAGAGAATTAATATTAAAGTTATGAATCATATTTGCAAAGTAAATAAATAAATAAATAAATGCAGAGAATACGATTAGATTGGTAAAATGATAAACTAATCCAGTTTGTGTGGATGCTATTATAAATAAAAAAGGAGCTACTACAGAGGATAAGAATATAATAAACACTTTATTTATAAGATTATAATTTGTAGTTTTTGTTCTATTTGAGTAATAATTTAAAAGTGATAGAAACGAAAATATAAATATAAATTTGAGTGAAAAAACTTTTTCAGACAAATATTTAAGTAAAATTATTTTTTTATCAAAATCTAGATCGATTAGATAAAGTCTTTCTTTATAATCAATTTCCGATGAATAAAGAAAAAAAATGAATGGCACAGATAAAATTAAAAAAGAAAAAATACTTACAATGTAGTATTTCATGTTTGAAATTCTCACCATTTCTTTTAAACCATAATAAATATAAATGAAAATTATAAATGATATGGCCTCAACAATAAAAAAATAATAAAATGAGGAAAATGAGATAGATAAAATTATAGATAAAATTATAAAATTTTTAAAATTAAAAACGTTTTTTGAATTTAAATTTAAAAAAAATAAAATATAAATAAAAAAAAATAAATTTACAATTAAGGGTCTTGGAAATCTCAAATTATAAATTTCGTAAATTGCTGAAGAATAAGATATATTACTTAAATTAAAGTATTGAATAAAACTTGGAATGCAAAAAATAATAGTTGATAAAAGTAAAATATATAAATTTGAAAAATTGAATTTTTGTAATATTAAATAAAATATATAGTAAAAAAAGTAAATACAAATAAATTCTAAAATCAAAATTGAAAAATTTCCAAAAATTAAAAATAATATAGATGGAATTAAAACTGAGTAAAAAGGAATTGGTAAATTTTTTAAACTATTAACTTCATTGTCATAAGATGGATTGAAGTTAAAATTAGAGAGAGCTTCACTATAAATATAATAAAAAAAACCATCACCTGGTGTATCAAAAATAATTTTTAATGAGATATCATCTTTAAAAAAATGATAGGATATAATCCACTTAAAACTAAATAATGATAATGTAATTACAAATATAAATATATTGATGTTAATTTTTTTATAATTATTGGTCATTAAAAAAATGATTTGATTTTAAAAAAATATATATGATAGATACACTCTTTCTATTGAAATAATAAGTATATTTTAATAGTTATTTGGTAAATTAATCAATGAAAATTCATACTATCTTTTTTTTATCAGAATTTGTTTTGGGTGGTGCAGGAAATTCTGTATATAAATTATGCAAAAATTTATCAAAAAAAAATTATCAGATATCAATAATTTGTGTCAACAAATGTTATTATAAAAAACTTTTCAGAAAAGAGGGCATTAATGTTTATGAAATAAATGCCAAAAGAGCTTTGTTCGCTTTTTTTAAAATAAAAAAATTATTAAGAAAACTTATTTCTAAAAATTACAAGTCTAACATATTTTTATCAAATATAAATTATTCAAATATATTAACTATTCTTTTTTTAAGAAGTTTAAAATTAAAGATATGCTTGATTGAAAGAACACCTTTTCAAGAATTAGATATTTACTATAGTAAAATGGACTTTATTAAAAAAAATATGATTAAGTTACTAATAAAAATTACTTTTCATAAAGCTGATGCGTGTATATCAAATTCTAAATTTATTTCTAAGATATATAATAAAAAATTTAATTTAAAATTTAAAACAATTTTTCCACCATCTTTTGATGGTATTTCAATATATAAAAGAAAATATTTTAAAAATTCTAAAATTAAGTTTGTTACAGTTTGTCGTTTATCAAAAGAGAAGGGTATTTCTAAATTAATAGAAATATTTTCAAAATATAAAAAAGAATTTAGTTTAGATATCATAGGAGATGGACCAGAATTATATAATTTGAAAAAATTAGCTTATAATATTCATGAGAATAAAAATATTAGATTTCTAGGAGTAATTAATCCTCTAAAAATTAAATTCTGTTTAAAAAAATATGATTATTTTATAAATTTTTCAGATTTTGAAGGTTTCCCTAATAGTGTTGTTGAGTCATTAAGTGTAGGTGTTCCAGTTTTAGCTTCTCAAAGTTATGGGGGCATAAATGAAATTTTATCAAATAAAAATTTTGGCTTAATATTCAATAATAGAAGATTATTGGAAAAATATTTGAAAGATATCTATAATAAAAAATTAATGATTAAAATTAATAGATCTCAAGTCATAAATCATTTGAATAATTTTAGTGTAAAGAAAAACATTGAAAATTATGATAAATTGTTAAAAAATTTATCTAAATAATTTCCAATTTCTTTCATACCATTTAATTGTATTTAGTAACGAAGTTTTTATATTATTAAATTTTTTCTTTTTTACAATTTTTTTTATTTTCAAATTTGATCCATGCGTTTTTTTTACATCTGCTTTTTGAAAACTCCTTTTATATATTTTTGGTTTCTTTTTAAAATATTTATTAATAAATTCTAAAATTTTAGTTATTTTTATAGGATTGTTTGAACAAATATTTACAACAGAAGTTGAAACTAGAATTTTGACATTTAGGAGTTTATACAAAATTTCTGTAACATCATCGATATAAGTAAAGTCTCTTGTGTGATTACCATAATTATTTAGATAAAATTTTGTTTTTTTAAAAAAAATTGCCTTCAAATATTTGTAGATAAGCATATCTGGCCTACCCCACTCCCCGTAAACAGTAAAGAATCTTAACCCAACACATTTTGTGCTTGAACCTTTGAAGAATAATTCAACAGTTTCCTCATTATTTTTTTTTGTCAATCCATAAATGTTCTTAGGTGAAATTAATTGATTTTCTTTTAATGGAAAATTTTTGCTTTCGCCATAAACAGAACTTGATGATGCGTAAAAAAATCTTTTAATTTTGTTTTTTTTTACTAATTCAATCAAATTAAAAAATGCTAATATATTGCTATTAATATAAGATCTTGGATTTATCAGTGAATATCTAACTCCTGCTTGAGCTGCAAAATGATAAACAATGTTAAAATTATTCTTAAAAACTTTTTTCAATTTTTTCTTGTCACACAAATCAAATTTGTAAAATTTAAAATGTTTATGTTTTTTTAAATCTTTTAGTCTAGCTCTTTTTAATTTTTGTGAATAATAATCGTTAACGCTGTCTATAGAATAAATTTTATGATTTGTTTTTACTAATAGATATTTACAAAAATTATATCCGATAAAACCTACTCCACCAGTAATTAGAATTTTCATATCAAAATATATATCAATTTTGTTCAAAAAAAGTATAAGTTTTATTTATGATTAAAATTTGTGTAATTGGTTTAGGTTATGTTGGATTACCAGTTGCCTTAGGTATATCAAGTAAATTTGAAACTTTGGGGTTTGATATTTCTAAAAAAAGAATCAAAGAACTTTCTGTAAAATTTGACTCGAATAGAGAATATTCTAAAAGCGACTTTGATCACAAAAAAATTAAATTTTCTAATAAGTCAAAAGATTTAAAAAACTCTGATGTTTACATTATATGTGTTCCTACCCCTGTTAAAAAAAATAATTTGCCTGATTTATCGCAAATAAAAAGGAGTATATCTTTTATAAGCTCCTACATAAAATCAAAAGATATTATCATTCTAGAATCAACAGTTTATCCTGGAGTGACTGAACACTTTTCTAAATTTCTAGAATTAAAAACTGGATTAAAAAATAATAAAGATTTTTATATGTGTTATAGTCCTGAAAGGATAAATCCGGGTGATAAATCAAAAAAAATAAGAAATATTAACAAAGTATTTGCTGTAAATACGAGTAACAAATTAATTTTACTTAAAATAAAGAAAATTTACAAATTTATCTCAAAAAGAATAATTTTTTCTAAAAAAATTAGAGAGGCAGAAACAGCAAAAGTAATTGAAAACACACAGAGAGACTTAAATATAGCATTTTTCAATGAAATATTGGTTTTATCTCAAAAAATGAATTTAAATTTTAATGAAATAATTAAATTAGCTTCAACAAAATGGAATTTTATAAAATTTCAACCAGGCTTAGTAGGCGGACATTGTCTACCAGTTGATCCATATTATTTATCTTATATTGCAAAAAAAAATAAGTTTAGAACTAATACACTTTTAAGTGGAAGATCAACAAATAATCATATGAAGAATTATGTGAATAACGAAATACTAAAATGTATTAAAAAAAATAAATTAAATACTAAAGCAAAAATTCTAATTTTAGGTATTTCTTATAAATATGGAGTATCTGATTTAAGAAACTCTTTAGGTTTAAAAATTTTTAATAATTTAAAAAATAAATACAAAAATACTTATTATTATGATCCATTTGTAAATATTAAAAATAAATTTACAAATCTTAAAAAATTAAAAAATTTCAAGTTAATAATTTTTTTAAGTTCAGGAAAAAAATATGAAACTGTATACATAGAAGCTATTAAAAATAATTTATTAATTTTAGATCCATTTAATTATTTTCTTAATGCATAATCAAATTAGATTTTAAAAAACTTGTTATGTCTAAAAATTTAATATTTACAGCTACTTATGATGAAAAAGATAATATCAGGGAATTAGTAGAAAAAATAAACGAATATGGTTTAAATTTAGATATTCTTATTATTGATGATAATAGTCCAGATGGTACAGGTAAAATATTAAATGAATTAAAAAGAGAAAATTCTAACTTAAGGTTTCTTATTAGAGAAAGTAAATTAGGCTTAGATACAGCGCACAAGTACGCGTATGATTATGCGATAAAAAATGGCTATGAAAAGTTGATTACAATGGATGCTGACTTATCTCATGATCCAGAAGAAATTCCAAAATTTATCAATTTATTAGACAAGCATGAGTTCGTTATTGGCTCTAGATATGCCAAAGGAGGTAAATGTGAAATGCCTTTACCAAGACTTTTCTTAAGTATAATAGGTAATAAAATTATCAAATTTATTTTAAAGATTGATTGTAATGAATTTACTACCTCTTATAGAGGTTTTAATTTATTAAAATTAAATAACTTTCATTTAAAGGAGGTTAAATCCAAAGGATATAGTTTTTTTATGGAAAGCTTATATCAGTTAAACAAGAATAATTATAAGATATTAGAAGTACCTATTTATTTTAAAAATAGAGCTGCTGGGAAATCTAAAATCCCCAAAATTGAAATTTTTAGAACCCTTAAAAATTTGCTTTTATTACAGTTTTTTAGTAAGTAGATTTTAGGAATTAGTTAATATATCATATAAATTTATTAAATTATGAAAAAAGCTAGAATATTATTAATAACCCCAAACTTAAAAGGGATAAAGGATGGTCTAAATAGAATACAGCCTTCTTTGGGGCTTATGACAATTGCCCAAAGCTTAATAAACAATAATCATATCGTAAAAATTCATGATACCGCACTGGAGGGCTGGGAAAATAAAGTTGACCTGGGCGACGATAAAGTTTTAATAGGTCAAAGTGATGAGGAAATAGAAAATGTAATAAGAGATTTTAATCCTGATATTGTTGGAATATCGATTTTATTTTCAAATTTAAACGAGTCAGGACATACAATCGCAAGAATTGTAAAAAAAATAAATAAAAAAATATGGGTTTTTACTGGTGGAAACCACATAACAAACTCCCTAATTGATTATCAACATAATATAACCCACCCAGGAGATGACATTCCCCTTATAAAAGATCTTGAAGACAAAAATATTGATTTAGCCTTAGTGGGTGAAGGTGATTTCACAGTTGTAGATTTGGTCAACAAAATAATTAATAATCAAGACATCACAAAAGTTCCTGGTCTTTTAAGACAAGTTTCAAGAGGTAAATATTACAATAATCCATCTGACAGATTAATGAATTTAGATAATTTACCAATTCCTGCGAGACATTTAGTTAATATGGAAGGTTACTTTGACATAGGGGCATTTCACTCTGCAAAATCAAGATCTAACAGGGTTTTAAATATTATGTGCTCACGTGGTTGCCCGGAAAAATGTACGTTTTGTACAACTCCTCAAATGTGGGGATCAAATGTAAGATGGAGAAAAATGGACGATATAATGTTGGAAATTAAAAATGGAGTTAAGGAATTTGATATTGGTGAAATTCAATTTGAAGATGACACCATAACGGCTAGGAAAAAAAATTTGATAGAATTATGTAATGGACTAGAAAAAATTGGATTACCATGGTGCACCCCAAACGGAATTAAAACAAATTATCATTTAGCTAATCAGCCTGATATGTTCAAAGCGATGTACGAGTCTGGATGCTATCAAGTTACTTTAGCCTGCGAAAGTGGTGTTCAAAGAGTTTTGGATCATGTTGTTAATAAAAGATTAAAAGTTGATCAAATAAAACCAGCTATAGAAAATGCAAAAAAAGCAGGATTGCTAGTTCATACATTTTGGATACTTGGTTATCCTGGGGAGACCTTTGAGGAAATGAATCAGACCATAGAATTTGCGCTAAGCACTGGAGCTGACAGTTTTTCTTTTTCAATTTTAAGTCCATTACCAGGCACGCCTATTTACAGAAAAGTGATTAAAGAAAACCTTTGGTGGGATGGTAAGTCATTAAATGATTTAATGTTTAGATCGTCTTTAGTAAAAGTCGACGGCTTCGATGGTCCAAATCAATTTGAAAAGTTCGTAAATGAGGCTAATCTTAAAGCTAATTTAATTTTGAAACAAAGAGATCCAAAAAGATTTGCATTCAAGTATGGAAAAGATGCAAATGAAAAATCCCTAATTAAACAAACTTAATTAAATTGAAGTGACTTTATTAAACTATCATTTTTACTGAATTCTTTGTCATCATAATACTTTTTTCTTGCATTCTTTATATTTCTAATTTTTGAGCAGTAAGTAGCATAAAATATCATTCTTGATCTTTTTGAATTGTTGTTTGATGATTTATGCGCACAGTGCCAATCAAATATTAAAATATCCCCTGCATTTAGTACTGCTGGAAAAAATTTAAATTTTTTAAGGAATTTTTTTTTTATGTTAGGAGTAAATTTATCTAATTTTTCTGTAACCTCAGTCCAGTTTTTTCCTAACTTATTAAAGTCCTTTTTAGACGATAAATATAAACACCCATTATCTCTGTCTGTTTTTTCAAGTGGAATAACTACATTTGTGAAACTATTAGAGTATATAGACCATCCTGGTTGTATCTTATTATTTTTGTCGCGCCAATAAAAGTGTCCATCAATATGGGGCACATACCCTTTGCCACCTGGGTACTTAAAGTTTAATTTATCTTTAAATAATACATTATTTTTTTTTGTTAATTTTTTTAAGAGACCAAATATTTTTTTTGAGTTAACTAATTTTTTTGCATCATTTAATTGTTCAGATATTTTCTCTATTCTTCTTAACTTTGACTTTTTTTCAATTTTTTCAAAATAAGAAAAGTTTTTTTCAAATTTTTTTTTCTTCCTATTTATTTTTATTTTTAAATTTTTTATTTGATTCTGGTTAAGAAAATTTTTTATTACTATAAAACCATTTTTATTATAAAAATCGTTTAGCCTATTAAATTCAATTGATTTGAAGTACATTAAGTTAAATTATATCTTTTGTATACTGAGTTAATTGCTTCAATTAAGGCTGAGTATAATATTGTAGATATCAATGTGTTAGAATAAAAAGGTATTGCGGCAATATAACAAATTAATAATCCATTAAAAGAATATCCATATGATCCAAGGCTCCATACACCAAAATTTGAAATAATATAAAAAACTAAAGAACCACATACTGCCCCTATAATTCTCATATAAATATTTCTTTGGAATAGATACGAGGTTAAACTAATGAAAATAATACTTCCCCATGTAAAAACTACTATGGCATGAAAACCTATGAATATATCTGTTATTATAAAACAAATTAGTAAGGCAGGTATAAATCTTTTTCCTAAAAAAAGTGGAACATAAAAACTTAAAGCTATTAAACTTGTAAAATTTGGTGGATGAGGAATAAATCTACTAGTCGCTAAAACTATAAAAATTCCTAATGTGATTTTTAAATAATTCATAAAATAATAGTATATTAAAAGGTTTAATTTTTTAATTAAAAATATGACCTTAAAATCTACGTTTTAAACCAAAATTAAAACTTCTATCCATTTGAGAATAATCCTGAGCAGTCTCGTATTTCTTATCTGTGATATTTACTATGTCAAAGTAGAGATCATAACTGTTAAATAAATTATATTTTAAGGATAAATCATTCACTAAATAACTCTCTAATTCTGCATCTGAAAAAGATTGGGATCCATTTCTGTTAGCATTTCCATTTCCATAATCTCTTGCTTTATCTGACCATTTTGTTCTTAAAATTAAATCTAGATTTTTATAACCAGGAAATTTAATATTTGTAATTAAGTTTATTACGTTTCTAGGTACTCTAACCATTTGTGAATTAACATTAGAATTATTAGGATTATCCTGCTCTGCACCATCATAAGTTTGAGTATATGTATAGTTTAAACCAAAATTTAATAAATCATTTAATTTGAAATTAGAAATAAATTCTAAACCTTGTGATTTTGTAGTGCTTGGAGAGTTTTGAGTTGTAGAACCTGATCCAGCTGCGTTATTTCCTGACCATCCCTCTAAGGCATCTTCATACTTAATGTTAAAATAACTAATATCTATAAACAAATTTGGATTAATAGTTTTTTCAATTCCAAAATCATAACTTTGACTCGTTTCAGCTTTTTTGTGCCCTATCGATCTACAATTTGCGCCACCAAAATTGCAATTATTTGCAGAATTCCATACATAAAACGTTTCATACAATGAAGGAAACCTATAGCCAGTTCCATATGAAGATTTTAACTTTGTGGCCTTATCATCAAAAACATATGAAATAGTAGCCCTATGAGAATCTTCATTTCCTGCAAATGAATGTTGATCAAATCTTGCTCCAAAGGTAGCATAAATATTATTTGTTATTCTACTTTGATAATCTAAATACTGAGATATAACGTGAGAACTTGAGTCTATCCTTACAGTTGAGTCTTTATTAAATCCCATTTGGTCGTCCTCTCTTTCTAGTCCAAACACAATACTATTGTCTAGATCAAAATTATAATTACCTTGGTATAAAAAAGCATATCTATCACCATAATAATTATCTTGCTTTGTGTTTTTGCTATTAGGGGCACTGGCATAAACTCTTTTTATATAAGTATTCGCTAGAGTAAATTTATTTGAAAACTTTTTCAAAGGTTTGTGAATTAAACTAATATTATAGGATCCCTCTAACCCATCTGCCTCCTCAGAGTGATCAAAATTAGGCGAACAACCAAATAAATTTGATAAACAAACTGCATCATACTGCAAATATGTTTCAGCAAATCTTGCATTACTTTTTAACTCAAATTTGTTTGAAAACTTTTTACTATAACTAGCTATCAATCCATTATTTCTATACCTATCTTTTTCATCATTGTGTGTCATTTGAGATATTCCATCAGTTTGAAATCTTTGAAGACCTAAATAATATTTGGAATTATTATTCCCACCAGAAAACGATGCTGATAGATTGTGTGTGTTATGGGAACCAGCGATATACTCTATATCTTTACTAAAACCTGATTCTCCCTGTTTAGTAAAAATATGTATTGTTCCTCCAATAGCACCACTACCATAAATCGAACTCTGATTTCCCTTCAAAATTTCGACTCTTGACACCTGACTTGTTAAAATATTATTAAAATCAAAATCACCCGAAACACTAGATGGGTCAGACATCTTAACTCCATCAATATAAACTGTGGAATATCTTTTTGGCATTCCTCTCAGCTGAATTGCTGAGGCTGTTCCATGTCCTCCACTTTGAAAAAAGTTTGCACTTGTTGAGGAAGTGCTTAACACATCTCCTAGAAAATGTTCAGTAGAGTTACTTAAAAATTTTTCATCCAATATTGTTACTGAAGTTCCAACTGTTGACAAAGATTGAGGTTTTTTACTTGGTGCTGTGATGGTAATAATTGGAATTTCCTCTGAATAAACATTTGTTATAAAAAATAGAAAAAATACAATTGCTCTTAACAGCATAATTAACTCCTTTTGAATCTAAACCTTAAGTTTAGATATTAATTTATGCCGTTGTAAATTTAATAAATAGAACTAGACTTTTCCTGGCCCTCATTCAACAGCGGACTAGACTGGGTGGCGCTCCGACTTTACGGTTGCAGGTACAGCAAATGAATTTCACACTTATTTCCCACCATGCATTTCAATCTGCTTAACTTATAATAAAATATTTACTTCGTTTCAACTAAATTTTAAATATCTTTTATTTTTTTTAATTTACTATTATCTGAAAAATCGACTATTTCGCAGTCTTGAATTTCTTCTAAAATTTTTTTTCTTCTAAGATAATTTAATTTTCCTTTTGTATCTCTACTCTCTGTAAAAGTAGAGTTTGTAAAAGACTCAAGTTTAAAATCATCAATGGCCTGAAATCCTTTAAAAGATACATTTAAAGGGAAATCATTATTAACAAAAAAAGCGTTATTTTTAAAATTATTAGTTCCAATAAAATAAAAACCTTTTTCTCTCATTAATCTAATTAAAGCTTTAAGAGACATGCCATAACATAATCCAGAATAATGGTAAGAATATCTTTCAAAATTTTCTATATTTGGTACTGATATATCGTAATTGTGTCCAAATACAGAGTTGTACTCCGCAATAAATAATTTTGAAATTTTTGGATCTAATTTTTCAATAACCCAATAATCTACACCATCAATATCTATACTAAATAAATCTATATCAAAATTGCAATTTTCATTTAAAACTTGTTTTACGTTTTCAGGTTTAATTTTTTGCTCTACTATATTTAAATCACCTTTCCAGAGATTTATATTCGATGAAGCTTTTTTTTTGAAATTATCAATACAATCGATTATCAACCCTCTTGAATGATATCTGTCATATAAAAATCTTGTATTAGCCTCAATATATTCACCAACACCGATCTCTACAAAATTTGGTTTTAAAATTTTAAGCTTAGTTAATAAAAAATCGATTATACCATCTTCACCATTTTGGGAATTTATTTTTAACTCAAATTCATTAATACTTTTCCCATTGTCATATAAATTTCTATTACAAAGTAAACTATTTAGTCCAATATTAAAATTTAAAGAGGTAATAAATTTTTTTTTTATATTAAAAATCCTGAAAAAACTGATAATAATTTTACCAAGTAAACTGTATATCTTATTCATATTGGTTTAAATTACTGATTAAATAATTTTATTTATTTTACTATAAATATTGATTAAATAAAAATAATATTTCAATTTTAAAAGAAGTGATCAAATCTATATTCAAATCATTTATAACACTTTTTTATCTAAATTTTCTTTTTATTTTTAAAAATAAAAAAAAAATAATTTTTTTTTATCACCCAAAAAAAAATCTTACATTAATGCATACCTATTATTACGAGAGTTTGTTTAATCAATTTCCAAAACAATATAAAATCATTTATGGACATAGCTGTGATCATAATATTGGTAAAAATTATTTTTTTTTAAAAGAGAGATTATTAAAATATTTATTTAATGTAGATTATTTTGTTTGTAATAATATTTGTGATTATTTTTCAAGTAATTCTATAAAAATTTATATTCACCATAATATTTACGACGATCCCTGGGTTTCCTCTGAAAAAGAGGAAATCATGTGTAAAAGACTTTTAAATTATAATTATATTCTTGTGTCTTATGAAAATTCACAAAAAAGAGTTATCGAAATGTTTAGAAAATACAAATTAAATAATATACCTAAAATCTTAGATACTGGTTATTTCAAATTAGACTATTTTATGAAAGATAGTAAAAAAAATTTTTATGATAAGAAAGACTCGATACTCATTGCTCCAACAGGTATCGATGGTTTTCCAGAGCTATCAATCATAAAAAAGTTAGAAAATATTATAAATGAATTAATTTCTCAAACTAATTTTAAAATTATTTTAAGACCTCATCCAAGAGATAGGGCCAACCCTCAAATTCTTAAAACTAAAAATATCTTTTCAAATGAAGATAGATTTATATTTGACATAAGTGAAAATTATATTGAAACCTTTTCAAGGTCAAAATTAATGGTAACTGATATGTCAGGAACCGCATACACTTATGCTTATATAAATTTATCTCCAGTAATTTTTTTTTCTATGTCAGAAAATTATTTATCAAAAAATGGTTATAAAAATCATGATTTTTACGTAAACAGAGAAAAAATTGGTAAAGTTATCTTAAATGAATCTGAACTAATAAAATCAATTAATTTTCTAATAGAAAATTCAGATAATTATAATAAGAAAATTTTACAATTAAGAAAAAATATGAAATATTTTATGAAATCTAAAGAGAGAGTAATAGAAATCTTTGATGGATTTAACTAATTGTTTTATCAACTACTTTTTTCCAATTTAAATAATATTTTTTTAAATTTAAATCGTTCTCTTTAGAAGCTTTTTTGAAGTTATTCAAATTTTTTTTTGGTGAATAACTTTTCCATAGTTTATCCATTAATTTTGACAGTTGCACAAAATTTTTTAAGCTAAAATAATAACTATGTGGAACAGCTTGCTCCTTATGAATATTAATATTTGATAAAATTGATTGTTTACCAAGAGATCTTGCCTGCTCTAATGAGCTATGTCTTCCCTCAAATTTTGAAGGATTTATTAGAGCAACTGAGTGGTACATCAAGGATAAAACTTCAGGATAACTTACCAAACCAATATATTTATAATTCAAGTCTAGATTATTTTTCTTTATGTATAAATTAATTTCATCAAAGTATAATGAATTCCTATGATCATTTTTGTTTCCTGTTGATATTACCTGAAGATTATTATTTTTTTTGTCTTTTAAATATTTTAAAGCTTTGAGAACAACTATATGATTTTTATGTGACCAATATTGGTTTGGTAAATAAAAAAATTTATCACCAGTATGAAACTTTTTTTTCAAAAAATTTAAGGAAAAAAGTTCATTTTTTTTTGGTGATTTAAAATAAAATTGACTTACTGCAGATTTTGAATGTGCCTTTTTTGATAATGATTTTAAATCTTTTTGGGCATCATAACTGCTTAACAAAATTTTTTGGGAATGTAATGAGCATAAAAAAATATTGAAGTTTCTAAGTATTCTTGTTTTAAAATTAAAAAACTCTGGATAGTGTAAATATTGAAAATCTGCGATCCATGATAAACATCTAATCTTACTTTTTTTACCAGTGAAAAAATTGTAAGCTAGTGCATTACTATGTGAGATTAAATAAATTTTATTTTTTATAAAAAAATTATCAATTTGCTTAGATTTCCCAAAAATCAAAATTTCAATTTTGTAAAATATTCTTTGCAAAACTCCTTTATCAAAAATGTCTGTTTTAATTATATTAACATTCTTAAATCCTTTCAAATCATTTAGATTTTGAGATTTTCTGACGATTAAAACTGGTTGTATTTTGTTTTTGGAAAATTTTCTTATACATTCAATAAAATTTTCAATTAGGTTTGTACCTCCCAACCAACTTTTAGGATTATAATTAAGTAAAAAAGCAACTTTTTTCATAAGAACTTAATAAAAAATTTTCAATGCATACATTTTAAATTTTATCATTTATTTTGGTAAAAAGCTCATTTGCTAATTTTTTGGGAATTTTTTTAAAATTATTGATTAGAACAATATCAGGTTTTTTTGGAAATTCTGCTTTTAAGTTTTTTCCTATAATTTTATTTTTTTTATTTTTATATATTTTTTTTTTTCCTGCTGAAATAATATGTTCTATATCAGATTTTATGTATATTTCTAAATAATTGTTTATTGAACTTCTATTAAATTTTCTTAATTTATGGAACATGCCAACGCCTGCAAAAATAATATTTATTTTTTGATTTGTGATAAATTTAAATAATTTAGTAAATATTAATCCATTATTTAATCTTCCTTTAAGTGTATAATTATGGAAATTTAAAATATTTCTCAAATCATCCCCGTTAAAAATTATAGTGGGTCCATATTTCTTAATAATTTTTGGTTTAATTAGTTTTGCTAATGTTGATTTTCCCGATCCTGACAGACCTGTTATCCAAAACAGAATTCCTTTTGATTTTAAAAAATTTTTTTTCATTTATTGTGGAAAATCATTAGTATCGAATCTCGGTAATTCGTAAGCTTTATAGTTTTTTAATGGTACTGACGCTACTTTAGTTGATAAACCAATAAGACAATTATTTTTTTTTAAAATTTTAAGAGTTTCTTGATTATAGCTTCCATATGGATAACACATGGTAAATTTATCCGTTATTACTTTATTTTTTCTCCAGAATTTGACGGAATTTGTTATTTCTCTAATCTGTTCATTTTTTTTTAATCTCCCAAGCCAATAATGATTATAACCATGAAGCCCTATCTCATTGCCAGCTTTTAATAATTCTTTAATTTGTGACAGACTCATATATAATTTTTTAGCAAAAGACCTAGTGTCATTTGATACGTATTTTTTGAATAGTTGGTCACAGATTTTTTTTCTAATATTTAATGGTAGTAAAGACTGTAAAAGTTGTTTTATATACATTGTTGTATTATCATCATACCTATTCTTATATTTTATTTTCTTTAAAATTGTTTGGAAATTTAAAGAATTGTCACCTTTATAATAGTTATATCTCTTCTCAATAAGTTTTAGGGTCTCAACTTTATTTTTACACTTAGCCAAAATAAAATGTATTTTATTGACATCTAATAAATCATTTTGTTTTGTTGTAATCACAGGAGGAAAGAAAGAAGCATTTATTTTAAAATCATTTAAAATTGGATAAACATAATTATAATGGTCACAATAACCATCATCAAAAGTTAACCAGCAATCATTTTTTTTGAAATATTTTTTACCTTTTATGATCTGATGTATTTCAAACGGATTTAAAATATCATATTTTGATTTTAAGTACTTTATTTGAGATATGAATTTTTTGATATCTAAACCATTGATTCCTTTATTTCTCAAATTTTTAAAATCTCTCACATAATGGTACATTATAATTTTCATAGTTTATCTTTCTGATAATAATTTGAAATTTCTCTAGAATACCCATTATAAAATTTGAAATATTTTATAAAAGGATAATTTATATTCAATTCTCTCTCAATATCATAGCTGAATTCATAGCTTGAAATTAAAGTCTCAGTGTCTTTAAAAGAATTTTTATTAATTTTTTTTAAAATTTTAAAAGGTAACTTTGTTTTTTTTTTATTATTAATGTCATCATTGAAATTCTTATAGGGTAAAAATCCAACTATATTTAAGTATTTAAATTTTTTAATTTTTTTAATTAGAAACGAAGTTTGATCGTAAGTACCAAAGAGAATTACTTTTTTATTTTCTTTTTCCCATTTAGTAATTTGCTTTGTTAAATCTGCATAAGGCTTATCAATTGTATTCCAATAAGCAATTTTTTCTTGTTCTCTGAAGTATTTTTTTTTATTTTTTTGCTTATATTTTTTAGTTAATAAACTTAGTGCCTTTTTTTCGTCTAATATTATTTTTTTGGATCTATCTCTAACAATCTTGTGTTTTATTAATTTATTTATAATTTTTGAATTTATAATACGATTCCCTAACACTAAATAATCTATGTTGCTATTAAGCATTCCTATTATTGCATCCTCTGGCGTTTCTACTATTGGTTCTCCTGCGTCGTTAAATGATGTATTTAAAATACAGCCAACACCAGTAATTTGTTTAAATTTTTTTATCAAATTATAGAAAATCTTATTTTGATATTTATTTACCGTTTGAACTCTTGCTGTACCATCCACATGAGTTACTGATGGAATAAGCTTTGGATTTAAAACTTTAGCAACTAATAACATATAAGGGCTTGGATTTTTTAATTTAAAATATTTTTTATAATCCTGCTCTAATACAGCTGGAGCAAATGGTCTAAAACTCTCCCTATGTTTAACTTTATTATTAACAATATCTTGCATTTTTGGATTTCTACTATCAGCTAAAATTGATCTATTCCCTAACGCTCTTGGTCCATACTCGCTACCATTTTGAAACCATCCAATTATATTCCCATTAGATATATGTTTAGCTATTTTTTCTAAATTAATTTTTTCACTTTCGATTTTATATTTTCTTAAGACTGTTTCAATTTTTTTGTCACTATATCTAATACCGGTATATGCATTTTTTAATTTAAAGATTTTTCTAGTTTTTTTTATTTTAAATTTTGGATGGTTGTATAATGCCCAAATACACAATCCAAATGGTATACCAGCATCAGAACAGGCTGGATAAACAAATATTTTCTTAAATTTTGTATTATCAAAAAGTTTTTGGTTCGCTACTGAATTAAGTGCGACACCACCAGCTAAACATATATTTTTTGAATTAACTTTTTTTGCTATTTCTTTGCCTAAATGAATTAAACATTTTTCAGTCTCTTCCTGTAAATCAAATGCTATTTGACTCCATTTGTTTTTCAAAATATTTGCTGTTTTTGGTCTTTTAGGAAGTTTAATATTTAGTTTTTTTATCTTTTTTCCTCCTGAAAGACTCACTATATCAGAAAATGGTGCTCGCCTTAATATGCAAGAGTAATCAGTAACAATACCATTATATTTTACCTTGGAGAAATCAAGTATGGATTTAGATCTTCCACCAAATGGTGCAAGACCCATTGTTTTTCCTTCACCACCAGTTCCAAGATTTAAACAATCTTTTGTTATTACGTTATATAAAATTCCTATACCTCTACCTTTATATTTATCAATTAAATTTATCTTATTATTCTTTCCCTCATAAAAGCTATTTGTTTCGAGGTCAGTTCCATTCCCATCAACTATAAGAATTGCTGAATTTTTAAAACCTGAAGTATAATAAACACTGGCTGCATGTGCCAAGTGATGATTAATTTGTACAATTTTACTTTCTGAAATTCTCAGAATTTTTTTTAAATAATCGAATTCTTTTACATTATAGGATGGGCCTGACCGATGCCATACTGGCTCTCTAATAATATCAGATACAACTAGATCAATTTCATCAACTGATTTTATGTTAAAATGATTCATACAGTATTTAATTGAGTGTAATGGAAAAGTGTATGGATGTTTCTTTCTTATTAGTCTTTCCTCTGAAATTGCAACATAGTCATAACTACTTTTATTTTCCTCAGCCTTGATAATGCATGCTCCACTATCCATTGTAGCAAAACATTGTATACCTAAAATAAATTTATTTTTACTTGATTTGCTCATTTTTATTTTCCTCTTTTAAATATCCATATTTGTTAATAATTTTTTCATAAGGACCACTGTCGATTATTTCTCCCTCTTCCATTACATATATGAGATCACAAAATTTGACTGTATTATTTCTATGTGAAATAATTATTTTAGTTTTGTCTTTCATTCCTTGATAGGTTTCATCTAAAATTTTATTCTCATTATCAATATCTAAGGCGCTTGTGGCCTCATCAAAGATTAATATTTCTGGCTGATTATACATTGCTCGTGCTATACCTATTCTTTGTTTTTCTCCACCAGAAATTTTAATACCTCTTTCTCCTACTTCGGTTTCGATTTTATCATATGAAAACTCAACAAAGTTTTCTAGTTGAGCAATTTTTATAGATTTCCACAACAATTGATCGCTAATTTTATCCTCTGAAACTCCAAAAATAATATTGTTCTTTATTGTATCATCTAACAAGTATATATCTTGTGGGATATATCCTATTTTTTTTTGCCACAAATTTTTAACTTCAGTAATTTCATTATTATCTATTGATATCTTTCCCTCTACTGGATCAAGAAGACCTAAAATTATATCTACTAGTGTACTTTTTCCTGATCCAGACCTACCAATAATTCCAACACTTGAGCCTTTTTTAATATTTACATTAATATTTTTTAAAACTTTTCTATTGTTAGATTTATAATTAAAAGAAATATTTTCCAACTTTATCTCATTCTTAAATTCAATATTTTCACGTTTTTGATTTTGCTCTGGTTTTTTAATTTCTCCATATTTTTTTAAATTTTTTATTTCTCTAACAATTAAGTCAAACGATGGTTTTCTAAATCTCAACGTTGTTAATGATGCAGTGATAGCATTTAATCCTGGTATAAATCTGATTACTGAAATTGCAAACAAAGATATTGTCGGTATGATCGTATCTGGTGATCTTCCTAAAAAAATAAGTACTACACATACCACTGCAACGGAAATAAGAGCTATTACTTCAAGAAACAGCCTAGGAGTTGATGTAATTAAATAACTAAAAAAGTTTATGTTTTCTACTTCATTATTAATTTTTGAAAATTTATCGAAAAAAAATGATTCTCTTTTTAAAATTTTAGTTTCTTTTATTAAGCCCAAACTTTGGTTAATAATTTTAAATTTTTTTCCTAGTAGTTCTTGAAGTTCAATTCCTCTTTTTTTTAAGATTTTTCTGTAAGAAAGGTAAAACAGACCCAAAGGAATACCTAGGAATAATAAAGAAAAAGTTGAGACGTATGGGTCAGTTATTAACAAAAGTATAAATATCGAAATTAGTACTACCAACTCCCTGATTATGGTAATACTAGAAGTTATATAGTTAAAAGATAGTGAAACGTCAGACTCAATTGTTCTTATCAAAATTGCTGGGTTTTTACTAATATGCTCTATATAAGGTAAGTTTATATAATATTTAAAAAGTTTTAATGAGATTGATCTTCTCAAATCTTTCAATACTAATCCTTGAAAATAAAGAATTAAAAAAAGATACAAATTTTTAATTAAAAAAACTAAAGCTAAAATTGCAGCTGCAAAAATTGTTACAGTTGAGTATTCTAGTGTGCGAATATAATCAACATTTATATAGTTTGATAATATATTTAAAAATTTATCTATATCTATAATTACAATTGCAAATGCTGGAATTGATCCAATACCAATTAACTCAAAAATTGGAATTAATAAACTTCCAAATAATAAAAATCTTAACTTATAATTTTCTTTCTTTTCAAATAATATACCTAAACCTTCAAGTATTTTCATTTATCTAAAATTGAGATTAATTTTGGAGTTTTTATTTTTCTGTGTTTTATGCAATAATCATTAATTTTATCATTAAATGTTTCATAAATTACTTTTAGTGTGAGTGGAGTCCACATTGAAGTAGTCCATATTTTTCCACTTTTATTTTGTGGAATTCCTTTCAAGCTTAAATTTGATTTAAGATATTTATTGAAAAATTTTGGAAATTCATCAGAAAAATCTTTAACAGTTCTACAAGCATTATCATGAATACCATCTTGTTTATTTAATTTTACAGATGTTTGATGAATAATGTCTCCTCCATCTATATCATCAGTTATGTCATGAATTGTCATTCCGGTATATTCTGGCTCTAACAAATAGGTCGGCCAAAAATGTGTTGCTGTTCCTTTATATTTGGGTGATAAGCCACCATGAATGTTCCATTTATTCATTTTTACTTTGTCAAGTAAGTTCTTTGGCAGTATATGACAACCATATGTAATTAAAATATCTGTATTTTGATCCTTAAAAAAATTATCTATTTTACTACTAGATAAATCTTTTGGTTTTATTTCTAAAATTTTGTTTATTAACGATTTTGATTTTGAACCAGCATTTTTAGAAAAAAATTCATTCTCTGCATTTTCTCTTTTTTCAAAATGAAGATCAAATAATTTACTTAAGGTTTGATCGCTTGTATCTTTAGAAGGTATTTTTTTTTCATCATCTTCTATCACCCAAGTTATTTCACAATCTACCTCAAGAAATTTATCTACTAAATATTTGTGTCTTGGACTGTTGCCAGTTATTAATGTAATTTTCATTTTGGTGCAATTATCAAATTTTTTTTTAAACAAATTTTAAGAACTTTACAAATATCTTCAATTTTGTAACCAGAAACATTAGCCAAATCTATAATATCATTATTTCCATCTGCATAAGAAAGAATGAAATTTAATATATTTAACTGAAGTTTGTTATCTAAGGTATTATCATCAGATTTTTTACGAGTATATATTGAATTAATGTTCGGATATAATCCTCTCTTACCTAATTGTAATTCACAATTTCCTTCAAATCTCTTTAATGGAAATACCATTTCATATATCTTTAAAATCTCCTCTATCTGGTTTATTGATGCTTCTATTTTGCTTATATTCATAAATTTTTTATTATCTCCACTTGTATGGTACTGATAGTACTCTCCATAAACTGTCCTTGAAATTTGACCTATGGGGTAATTATTTTCAGCAGAACAATATTGTCTTTCATCACTGCCATCTGTTGGATCAAAATCTCTGATATTAACTTTTTTTTTTTTTGAAAAATATTCGAACAATTTATCAATTTTTGAGTTACTAATTCTTGACTTTTTAAAAGAAATTTTTTTTTTTGGTCCCCCCAAGCAAGTCAAAACAAGACCAGACTCTAGTTTTTTATTTAGAATTTCTTTATGACTATTTATGAAGCAGATAGAGCCAATCGTTTCAGGGTTTATCAAAAAATAGTAATTCAAATTTCTTGATTTCCAGTTTTTAATCTTATTAAAAAGACCTGTCAGAACTAATGGCCCACTTAATTCATTGTTAGCCATACTTGGGTGACACAGATATGATGAAATTAAAAAAATTTTATCAGTTTTTCCACTTAGTTTTGCTAATCCATTTCTCAAATATCCCTTTTTAAAATTTGATTTAATTACTACTTTATATTTTCCTTTTTTTAATTTTTTTCTTTGACTGTCCTTAATACAGAATCCCCAATTTTTTTGATAATAGCTTGTTGCGTAAGGAATAAGATTCGGATATTTTTTTAAAGAATAAAGGTGTTTTTGTAATTTTTTTAGTGATACCACATTATTAACTGGTTTTGAAAAATTTAATATGTGCAAATTATTTTTTTTAAAATCTATTATTTTTTTTTTATTTTTTATTACATATGCATCAGTTATATTCCACTCCTTTGGCACAACCCAATCAAACACTTTTTTACCTGATCGATATTTAATTATCTTAAAATTTATATATTTCCTTAAAATATCTAACGATCTTGAATATCCATTTCCAGTTATACTTCTGCAAATTGGAAATAAGTCATCAAACAGTTTATTTAACTTAAATTTATCCACTTTTTCTCAAAATCTGATTTATTTAATATTTAATTCAATTAATTTTTTTATCTGATCTGTAGAAAGAAATTCTTTATTATTACCTGAGCTATAATTATTTAAATAGTTAATAGTTTTAATTTTATCATTTTTGTATTTTTTTATTAATTTTTTGTTAATTTTGTGTAATTGGATTGAGTCTGGTAATATTACATAGTATTTTTTTAAATTTCTAACATTATTCATTTCATTAGAACTAATTAATTCCTCGTGTATTTTTTCTCCTGGTCGAACTCCAATGAATTTTATTTTAGAATTTTTTGATATTGCTTTAGCCAAATCTGTAATTTTTATTGAAGGTATTTTTGGTATAAAAATTTCTCCGCCTACAGAGTGTTTAATTGCATCAAGTACTAAGCTTATACTTTGATCCATAGTTATATTAAAACGTGTCATTTTCTTATCAGTAATATTTAAAATACCCTCTTTTTTTTGTTTCAAAAAAACAGGAATTACAGAGCCTCTGCTTCCCATCACATTTCCATATCTGACAACGCTAAATGATAAATTCCTATTTCCAACCATATTATTTGCTGATACGAACAATTTTTCAGCACACAGCTTTGTGGCACCATATAAATTAACTGGTGCTACCGCTTTGTCTGTGGAAAGCGCTACAACTTTAGAAACATTAGAATCTAAACTTCCTTCGATTATATTTTGAGATCCAATAATATTAGTCTTTATGGTTTCAAAAGGATTATATTCTGATGCGGTAACTTGTTTTAAAGCCGCAGCATGTATTACGATATCTACGTCCTCCAAAGCTAGTTTTATTCTATCTTTATCCCTAATGTCACCTAAAAAATATCTTAGAAATGGAAATTTTTTTGAATTAAATTTTTGTTGCATATCAAACTGTTTTAATTCATCCCTGCTAAATATAATTATTTTTTTAAAACCTTTGAAATTTTTTATTAAATGATCAAGAAAGCTTTGACCAAAAGATCCTGTGCCACCTGTAATTAGAATTGATTTATTTTTAAACATATTTCAAATTCTTATACATAATGTTCAACTATTGAACAATAGAAAATTAATGTTTAAATTACTTTGCTTTCTGTCTTATGATAATTATATTAAACAATATTCATGGCTAAAAAAAAATTTCTTGCTATCATTACTAGATTTGAAGACATAAATTCTATAAAAGTAACATGGAAATATTTTTTAGATAAACTTTCAAATAATTTTGAAAAAGTGTATTTTATTTCTTCTGAAGGACTTGAATTTTTTCCAAGATATATAAATCATAACTTAAATGATATTAAAAATAAATTACCTATTAATTTTGAATTATTTAATCCCAAAAATACAAAAGAATTTTCTAATTTTTTAGATGATAAAGATCTAATTGTTATTAATCATTTTGGGAAATATTTCAGTTCTATTAAAATACATTATTTATTAAAAAAATTTGATATCAAGCAAATACAAGTCACATCTGTTGGTCAACACAATTTTTCAATGTTTATAGAGAATACAAATTTTGTAAGAAAAATAATTTATAAATTGAGAAAAAAAATTATTCCTAAATTAGTTATACTTTTAGGAAATTTAGGTTTAATTGCAAAAGTAGATATTAGATTTATAAGTAATAAAGCTATTTTAAAAAAAATATTTGGAAGTAAATTTAAAAAATTTCTTTA
>CESW01024678.1_pt1 | contig 23828 bp, 12 predicted proteins | sample 531171 | NCBI WGS metagenome assembly CESW01 (sample SAMEA2621859, study PRJEB7988) | marine metagenome | biome: marine biome (ENVO:00000447); feature: surface water layer (ENVO:00002042); material: "saline water (ENVO:00002010), including plankton (ENVO:xxxxxxxx)" | depth 5 m
GACGTCACTCCGGTAGATCCCCTTGACACGCAAGGAAACCTGCTCAATGGTACATATGAAATTACAGACTCCAACTCTGTAACTAAGGACAGTGAGATAGTTTCCGTATTCACCAGCATGACCTTAACTATTTCTGGAGGTTCTGCAAGCGGTGGTAACTACTCTACAACAAACTCAGATAGCGACGAGATCTGGCCAAGCTCAGGTACATGGACGTTCCAGAACGGTGACAAAAATAAAATTCTTAGAAGCGACGGCGTTTCGATGAATATATCATTGACAGAATATAACCTCCTCACTTCCTTTAATACCACAGGTGGTATTAAAGACGGTAACTGGGCATTTCTATTTACCAAACTATAAAAGACCATGAATAAGATATTAAACTTTACTAACATGAAAAAATCGATACTAACTATCATTTTATCTCTTTACTCAGTTCTATCATTCTCTCAGGCAGCATCTAACTTTACTGGTGCTGTTGACGATAAGTGGTCAACAGCTGGCAACTGGTCAGCAGGCATTCCTGTAGCCGCAACAAAAGTTACTTTACTAAAGTCTGTAACATTAGATGTTGACGCGACTATAAAACAGCTAAAAACAACTGCCTCGTCAGATGCAAGTGTTGTTGTAACAGGTGATGCTGGTAAAGTTTTAACTATCACTGGAACAGGTGTAGGTCAACCAATACAAATTGGAGGTACTGGAAAACATCTAGACCTAACTGGAGTCAGTGTAGATGTGAATCCTGGTGATGGAACAGAAGCACTTGCAATTAATGGTGCAAACAGTAACTTAACTCTTGGAGAGTTTTCTTCAAGTCAGCATACCAACATGTTTGCCCAAGCTGGTATAGCAAATCCAAGAACAATCACCTTGAACGGTGCTTATACATCAACTAAATGGATACAGTTCAAATCTAATTCCACTGTTGTTTTTGGTGAAAATTATGACCCTACTAACCATACAAATCAAATGAAGTTTCTCGATAATGCTCAAGGCCCTGCAAGAGTGACTGTTAAAGGGACCAACTGGTTAAAGGCTGGATTAAAAATTATTGCGGTAAAAACTGGAACACTTACCCTTGATGGTGAAAATGCAATGAAGGGTTCGATAGAACTTCAAACAACTGCTGGAATGAACCTTAATGTAAATAAAAACCAGAGTGCAAAGACAATAACCATGGGATCTGGAACACTAACCATCACCATGGGTGATGATGTTACCTCACTAGCATTTGCAGACAATTCAGCTGCAAACTGGGGTACTGGTAAAATTGTAATTAGCAATTTTAAGGATGACGTCATAAGTTTTGGTACTGACGCTAACGGTCTTACCGCCGAACAACTAGCTCAAATTGATATTGGAGGTGGACAGGTAGAATTAGGATCTGATGGCAAGCTTGCTGTTGTTAATAATGAAGTTGCTGCATCAACATTTAATAATGCTACAGGAGATAAACTTTGGTCAACTGCAGGCAACTGGAGCAACGGAATACCTAACGTCTCAACTGCTAAAATAATCCTTACCGACTCCATGATTTTAGATACTGACTTCGAACTTTCACAGATCAAACTTGGTGGTGGAACCGGAAACGTAAAGGTAACAAGCAACAACGGAAGTACACTTACCATTAACGGAAAAAATGTAACTGCATCAATTCAAAATAATAGAGGTAATTCCTCTCTAATTTTAGATCTTAAAGTCGTTATCAATTCGACCGACGCATTTGAAAATATTCAGGCTAATGCTGCTGGAACATGTTCGGTAGTGTTCGGCGAATCTTCTGAGCTGACTACAAGTGTGTTAACAAAATTACTTGCTCAAAACGATAGGACAATTGTTTTCAACGGCTTGGTGAAAGATGCGGAGGGTGGAATACTTCAAGTTGGAGCTGCCTCAGAAGTTATCTTCGGTAGCACATCAAATTTCCAACTTGAAACTGATATCGTGCTCTTAGGAAATAATACAGTTCTAACATCTAATACTGCCGATCAGGGGAACTTTATCAGTAGCGGTTTTAAGATTAAACCTGATAGTGACAAAGGATACGGTCATGTTGTTACCCTTAACGGTAAAAATACATTCAAGGGAAATATATTAGTAAAAGATACAGCTATCACATACAACTTTAATGCTGATCAGACAAATATGGGTACCATAACTATGGGTGCTGGCAATTTAAACCTTAGGATTGGGAGCGGCGGAGTTGATACAATAGCATTCGCTGATAATTCATCTGCTGACTGGGGAAATGGAAAAATAGTTGTTACTGATTTCAGTGACAATGTAATTGGTTTTGGAAACTCTAATTCTGGTATCACTAAGGCACAATTAGCTCAAATTGATGTTGGTGGAACTGCATTGAAACTTAGTTCCACTGGTGAACTTGAGTCGTATGACATAGCAAACGAGAGACTTTTAATAACCGGTGTTTTAGATGGCGATCTTCCAGGTGGATATCCAAAAGTTATCGAGTTGTACGCCGAGACTGATATTTGGGACTTAGCAAAATACGGAATTGATGTAGCATCAAATGGTAAGGCAAGTACAAAACCAGATTACTACTTACAATCTGGGAGCCTTGCAGCAGGAAAACATTACATTATCGGTAGAAAGAGTGGTGCTGGCCAAGGTGGCTTTGATGATTGGTTTGGAGAGGCAGCAGATATGTATACCAATGGTAATACTATGAATGGTGATGACGCAATTGCTCTATACAAAATAACTAGTTCAGACACTGTTAATATTGATGTAGCTGGGGCTGTAGGAACTGATGGTACAGGTGAACCATGGGAGTATATTGATGGTTGGTTATATAGAAATCATGCTACAAAAGCAAATACAACATTTAACATGGATGACTGGACAGCATGTAAAAAATGTGCTGATACATATACTAAAAATTCCGACATGGCTAAGCCATTTCCAAAAGGAACATATATGCCAACGCTCCCTGAGAAACTAATGATTACTGGAATTTTAGACGGTGACCTTTCAGGTGGATATCCAAAAGCTCTTGAATTATATGCAGTGACAGATATTGCCGACTTATCTAAGTATGGAATCGATGTTGCATCTAACGGTAAAGCAAGTAGTAGTTCAACTATCGATTATTACTTAGATGCTGGATCATTAACAGCAGGCAATTTCTACCACATAGGTAGAAGAAGTGGTGCGGGACAAGGTGGCTTCGATGACTGGTTTGGAGTTGCTGCGGATATGTATACAAACGGCAATACTTTTAATGGAGACGACGCTGTCGTTCTCTACCACATCGATGGCTCCGATACAGTTACAATGGATGTGGCTGGTGCACTTGGTACTGATGGTACAGGTGAACCATGGGAATATACTGATGGATGGTTATACAGAAAAAATGGTAAAGAAGCTAAAACTACTTTTGCTGTGACTGACTGGACTGCATGTAAAAAATGTGCTGATACATACAGTAAAAATTCTGACATGCCAAACCCATTCCCTTACGAAGGATATTCAAGTGACACATCCCCTACCTCTGTATACTTACAAGCAAGTGAGGGTTCTGTTGATGAAAGTGCTGGAACATATGCAGTTTCTGTTTTAATAGCTGACCCAAGTCCAGATTCAGCAACTGTTGTACATTTTGTTTACACGGGCTCCAATCCATTTGATATAGATAACTTTACAAGTGATACACTAACATTCCCTGCAGGCTCAAGTGCAGCTCAAACTGTTAATATTCCTATAAAGAATGATGATACCCCGGAGGGAGAAGTAAGTCACACATTTGCACTACAAAATCTATCTGGTGGATATCAATCAGCATTGAGTTCTCCAAACACCTTCACTCTAACAATACTAGACGATGATTTAGGTGAATTTAGTATGGTGTTTAATGAAATGCATATTGACCCTGCTAGTGATATAACTGGAGATGCAAATGGAGATGGCACAAGAGATGCAATTGCTGATGAATTCATAGAACTTATTAATAATGGTTCATCTGCTTTTGATCTAAGTGGTTATTACTTGACTGATAGTGAAGAGCCAAATTCTGCAGCTAGACATTTATTCCCTGAGGGAACTATTGTTGATGCTGGTCAGGCAGTTGTTGTTTTTGGTGGAGGTATACCTGTTTCACCTACTAATTTTGGTGGGGCAATTGTTCACACTGCATCTGAAAATAATGGTGGAGTTGCGCTAGGAAATTCTGGTAGAACAGTTATGGTCAAAAACTCTGATGGTTTAACAGTATTAAGTCAAGCATATGACGCTGCTCAGGGTGGAATAAATCAATCAATCACTAGAAGTCCAGATATTACAGGAGCATTTGTTTCACACTCAGGAGTATCGGCTGCAAATGGTGCTCTTTTCTCACCTGGTATGAAACTAGACAGTACTAATTTTTATGATCATACTAGTACAAAAGTTCAATTCCAAGTCTTGAAAGGTGCCTATAAAGAAGGTGAGGATGCAAGTTTCACACTAGGAGTAACTATAAATGGAGCTAGTAGCACAAACGCTACTGAAGTTACAGTCGCTTCTTCAGGTGTAGGTAATGGAAACTTGGGAGATGTTGATGGGTTTACACCTCAAACGATTACTTTCGATGCAGGTAGTTCAGCGACTCAGTATGTAACTATTAATATTACTAATGATGATTTAGAAGAAGGCAACGAAAATATAGAGTTTGGATTATTTACGCCTTCAGGTGGAGATAACGTAAGTATAGGTTCACCAAGCAAATTTATGTTGACATTATCGGATGACGATGTTTCTAATCCTTTAGTATTAAACGAAGTGCTAACAGATCCTCCTTCAGATGACGCTGCAACAACTGATGTTGTTGAGGGTGATGCTAATGGAGATGGTACTAGAAGTTTCTCTGATGATGAATTTGTTGAATTAGTAAATACTAACTCCGTTGGATTAGACATCAGTGGATATACAATTTATGATAATGTAGGATTAAGACACACATTTGCTGAAGGAAGCTTCCTAAGTGGTGGTGGCGTTGCACTTGTATTTGGTGGAGGATCTCCTACTGGTGAATTTGGTGGTGCTGATATTGTTACTACTGCAAGTGGAGGTAGCCTAGCCTTAACTAACACTGGAGATAAAGTTGTCATCAACGACAAAAATGGTAATCAAATAATTGAATTTGAGTATGGAGGCTCTACTACTTATGATGGAGGTTCTGATCAGTCTTTAACGAGGGATCCTGATCTAACTGGTGATTTTGTACTACACACTACAACTGTTGCAGGAGGAGTCTATTCACCTGGAACTCAGACAGACGGTTCAGTATTTGATGTAGGATTAAACGACCCTACAACAATTCAATTTGCTCTTAGAGAATTTACTTTGGCCAATAACGATGGAAGTTATGATTTACAAGATTACAGTATTGAAGTTGCAATATCTAATCCAAGTGCAACCATAGCTACACAAGCTCAGGTTGTTTTCACTGCAAGTGATAATGGATCAGCTGCTGACTTAAATAACTATGTTGGTGAAGTTATAACATTTGGTTCAGGAACAAGTGATTCTCAAAACTCAGTTGTGAAGATCACTAATGCAAATATTGCATTAGGTACAAGATACGATTTTGCACTATTAAATGTTAGTGGAGGTAATGCAGCAACAATTGGAGAAAATTCAACATTTACTCTAATAGTTGGTGATCCTGGATCTGTTCCTCTAAGTATTGAGAACGAAAGAGCCGGTGTAACCATATCACCAAATCCTACAAGTGACTTTATAAATGTGAAAATTGATAAAAATAAGGTGTTGGAGAGATATTTTGTTACTGATATGTCAGGAGCATATCTTGAGACAAAAGGTGTTAACAAAGTTGTTGATCACATTAGAATTGATGCAAGAAACTTTAATAATGGTCTCTATATCTTAGGTCTTAACTTTGAAGGTGAATCAGTCAAACTGAAATTTATTAAGAGATAATAAATTTCTTTTTGAAATGAATAAAAAAGGATCTTTTTAAGATCCTTTTTTTATTATTCTAATTACCGATTTTTTATTTGCAGATTCTGCTAGAAATATATAAATACCATCTGGCTTATCAGAAAAATTAATCTTATAACTTTTTTTCGATATAGTTTCTTTTTTAATAATCTTACCCTCCAAAGACATAACACTGAATTTTTTGTAATTAAGATTATCAAAATTAATATTTAGTGTTTCCTCAAATGGATTTGGTGATAGGTTAATTGAATTAATATAGCTAAGATCTACAGATAAAGGAGGTGACTCTATAACATTTATTGTTAGCTGTAAATTAGATTTTAATACACCATCAGAAACTTGAATAACCAGAAGGAAAGAGTTATTAATATCGTAATCTATCATTTTTCCATCTAACACTATAACGTTTCCTTCATCATTTATAGAAAAAATATTTTGATCATTTCCAGAAATTATGCTATAAGATAATGAATCATTCTCCGGATCCTGTGAAATGATTTGTCCTACTAGAATTCCATCGTTAGGAAATTCATCAATATTAAAAATTGTATCACTAACTATAGGAGCTGTATTGACAGGATCGACAATATCATTACTAAAAATAATCTCAACTGACACAGGAAGATGATCTGAAGCATTATGTAAAGCATCAGCAATATCTTGAGATACGGATAAATTTGGCAATTCGTTTATTGCCATGTTGTAATGTTTTCCGTCATTCCCTAAAACATTATAACTATTCTTTAATACAAAATTTTTTTTGCTAGTAATTAGAGAATCTGAAAATAAAATATAATCAAATCTATCATCCAATCCCCCACTTGCTCCCCCACCAAACTGAGTAGTCCTAGGTGACTGCGTGTGAGCATAAGCAAACTCTTCATTATTATATTTTCCCTCAACCGTTATGAGATCATTGAATTTACCATAACCCGTTGAGGTCTCCTCAAAAAATTTTCTATAAGCTGGTTCGTCTGTTGAATAAATATTAAAATCACCTGCTGCAACGTAAAAATGATCATTATTCATTTGTTTCGTGTAATCCATAAGGCTTATAACTTGAGTTTCTCTTCTTATCTGATTAGATGAACCCTGACTTGCTTTTAGATGCATATTAAAAACATAGAATAGTTTATCAGTTTCAATGTGTTTTAGTCTATAAACCATTACATCTCTTGGATCCCCAATAATCTTAGACGTTGAAATAATTTCAAATTTATTTTTATTAAAAAAAAGTGCTTGGTCTATGTCATGATCATCATAAAATTTAGCTGATATAAATTTATTTTGGCCTCCATGGTTTAATACATTATTTAAAAAATTGCTTACACCAGAATTGTTTGACAATTCCTGAGCTATGTATATATCTGCAGAGAGCTCATCTATTATCTTTTTAAAATAAACGTTTCTATCAGTATCTCCATTGAATCTAAGAAGGTTATATGTTACAACTTTAACTGTGTCCTGGCTGAAGGATGAACTTACTATTAAAAAAAATAGAATTAATAGATTTAATGAAAACTTAGACTTTTTACCTATTGATGATAACAAACTTTTTTCTTTTAGGATTTAAAATCCCAAAGTTATTAAAAAAGATAATATATAGACCATCCTCTAGACGAGAAGTATTAACTGAAAATTTTGATTTGTTTAAATAATAGCTTTCATAATTCATTATTTTATTACCGTTCTCATCATAAATTAGAAAGTGTGGTTTTTCACTAAAATTACCTTCAACAAATAATTTATTTGATCCTACAGACGGAAAAATTTTAATATTCAAATCGTTCTCTATACTCAAGGGTTGATTTGGTGAATTTTGAATTTCAGGAAACAGAAGTTTTCTTATTTCTGACTTATTGTAGAATACGAAACTGTCATGACCAACACCATTTAATGTATACAGCTTATGATTATCACCCATATCTCCGAAAAAATATTTTAGGTAGTTATTGTAAATAATTGCTCTCTCAAGTCTATGATCACCCTGAAACATTGCAGGACAGGTCTTATCTAATGATGACGAATTAGGATTGTTATCTCTTTTACCTACACCATATGAGATGCTTCTTCTCTTGTATCTGTTAATTAATGTATCTACATGAAAATATTTCATATACTGATTCATTTGGTGTAAACCATACTTATAATTATTATATGTTCCACAATTTGTATTTAAGGGCTTTTTGAATTCATCAACTGAATCATCTAATCTCCTCTCATCATTAAAATATAAATATGATGAAGGAGATGCAACTAGATATTTGAACTCAATGTTATATTCTAATTCTAAATCTTCTTGAACTCTGTTTGAAGCTGCATATCTGTTAACAAACTGACCACCTCCTGAAAAACCAGTGAGCACGATTTGAGTAAGATTGGGAAATTTTCCACTATATATTATATGAGTTATGATATTGTCCATCACCTCAAAAGAACTAAAAGACTCATCTCTTGGATATGCACCTGATGAGCTGGAAGGTGAACCATCCATCCAAGAAGCACTTGACCAGTAAAGATGATAATCATCTAACCCATTAGCTACTAGTTCTTGTGTTCCAATAAAATGTGGTGAAATAATTAAAGTCTCAAGATATTTATTTTCAGAGTTTGCAGCCTGAATTATTGCATTTTGTCTTTGCTCAGCTGTTCTATTATTACCATGTAGTACAATAACTAATCTCTTAATATTATTATTAGTAAAATTTATATTAGATGGTGAAAAATATGTGATTTTATATTGACTCTCACCAACATACAGAAATTGGGGTGATACAGGTTCTTGACATAAACTATTATGAAAAAGAAAAAAAAGTATTAGCGAAAAAAAATATCTCATCGATTAATTCTTGTTGGCTCAAAGAATCCAGGAATTGGAGATGGAGTATTTGGGTTTGCATCAATTTCAGACTGTGGATACAAAAATCTTTCAGGTAATTTATCTCCACTATTAGGTAACAATTCAATCCTGTATGATTCATTTCTTGTCCTTCTGACATCATTAAAACCTTCAATTTGACCATAAAAGGTTATATACCTCTCTTCTAAAATTTCTCTTAACAGAGCATCTTCTTTGGAAATATTATCAACATTTTCAATTCCACCATTCTCAAAATCAGACTGTATGTATGGATTGTATTTCATTGATAATGTATCATACCCATTATTAAGATATCCTCCACCTGACATGTAACCCCTAAATTCATTTAAATGACTTAATCCCGTATAGAAGTTTTTTGATCTAAGCCCCGATTCAGCAAGTGTAAGCATGTTTTCAGAGTATGAGACCAAAGGAAAACTATTAGATCTTGAAAAGTATCCAGATATATAATTTGGTCTACCAGAACCCGAAAAATAAAAGTTATATCTAGCAGTTTCATCAGTTTTAGTATTGCCTCTATATATTTGACTATTATCATCAATTATTTGCACAATTTTTGAGTTTTCAGATGTAAGTTCTGAACCTCTTGACCCTGTAAAAAATTGATAAAATAAGTTTGAGTTTCCTTGTACTTCACCATGTACAGCCATCATACTTTCACTTGGAGACTCAATACCTAACTTTGCATAATTGTATGCCTCATCATATTTTTTTGTGTGCATGTAGAATCTAGCTTTTAACGAATTTGCTACTTTTATCCACTTTTGAGAATCACCGTTAAAGAAAATGTCAGAACCGTTAGAAGGTTTGTTAATATCCAAGGATAACTCTAAAATAGCTTGAGTTAGTAGTTCTTGAACTTTTTCGTATACTTTGTCTTGATCCTCAAACTCAGGAGTGATAAACTCTATCTTTCCTGCCTGATCGAAAGGAATATCACCGTAGAGTGACGCTGCAACACCTAGACCGTGTGCTTGAATCACTTTTGATATACCAGTTATTACACCTGACCTGTCATTTAATGATGCTTTTTGTTCAACTACAATCGCATTTCTTAATGAGTTTATGAAAATATCATTCCATATAGCAGTAAAATCACTAGCCTCAACAAGATAATTGTCAAAACCTTCATGCTGTCTATCAGTGCCTCTAAAATATCCAGACCAAATACCAGCTCTTCTTGAAGTTGCGCCTTCATGAAATAAAATTGTTCCAACCATGGATCCAGTTAATACTAAATCCTCAGGAGCTTCTGATGGACTGTTAGGATTGATATTTAAATCATCTGGTAAAAGTGTATCACAAGATACAATTAAAAATATTAACATGTATTTTAAAATTTTTTTCATACTAATAGTTTAATGTAATTTTAAAAACATAAGATTTTGTTCCTGGATTATTAAAATAATCAATTCCTCGAGTTGTACTCACCTCTGTGAGATTTGTATCTGGATCGTTACCAATAAAATTCGTCCATATATGAAGATTCCTTCCGGTTAATGAGAAGTCAATAGAAGATAACTTTGTTGATTTTTTAAATCGTGGACCTCTCAATGAATAAGATAAAGTAACTTCTCTAAGTCTTGTCCAGGATCCATCTTCAACAAATTGTTCTTGAACTCCACTAAAATAACCACCAATACCTCTGTACCAAGACTCTGTAAGAGCAACATCTCCCGCACCAAAATCGTGAACTATACCTCTAAATGAAGTTCCTGAGGTAATTAACCCTCCATTATAATCAAAAAGATCTTTCTGAGCTATAGTCTCAACTCCTGAATCTCTGTGCCTACCATAATTTAAAAGAACAGCTTTAGTTCCAGCATAAATATCAGCTCCTTGATAGGTTTCAAACAAAAAATATAAATTTAAATTTTTCCATGTAACGGTTGTACCTACACCGCCTTGCCAATCAGGATGGGGGTCGCCAATCACTCCATTTTCTGGGGCTAACGTCGGGAAACCGTTACTATTTAAAAATATAGTTCCATCATCATTCCTTGAGAACTTTGTCCCCCAAAAAACACCAAGTGGATATCCTTCAACAGCTCTTCCTGAGACAGCAGAAAGACCACCAAGTCTTATAGATTCGACTCCTTTTAGATCTAAGACTTTATTGCTGTAATAACTCCAATTAGCAGTGAGATTTATTTTAAAATCCTCTGTCTGAAAAATATCATAACCTAAATCAACTTCCATTCCCTTATTTTCAATTTTTCCAGCATTAGTAAAAATCTCATCGTATCCAGATGAATTAGCAAGGGATAAATTAAAAAACACGTCATCTGTTGTATTATAAAAATACGAATAGCCAATTTTGACTTTATTATCAAAAAACCTAATATCAGTACCAATTTCGTATTCTTTTTTAATTTCTGGACTTAAATTAGGATCTCCCAAATCTTGTGATGGAGTAAAAGATCCGGCACCAAATAAGTCCGTGGATAATGATCCTCCATATGAATCAGAGTAATTCGGAGAAACATAAATTGATTGTGTATTGTAAGGTGGAGGCTCAACCCCTACCTCTCCATATGCTAATCTTAACTTACCAAATGTTAAAACTGGAGAACCTAGGAATAAATTAAGTTTGGAAAATTGCCAAGCTAAATCTACGGATGGATAAATAAACACTTTATCTGCATTAGGACCAATAGTAGAGGATGATTCAACTCTTAAATTTGAGTTGACAAATAACATATCAAATAGACCAATATTTCCCGAAAAATAGGTTGCTGCTGTTCTCATATGTCTATCGAAGTCATCAATATTAGTATTCTCTGGTTGGGCATTAGAAAAATCTTGTAGATCAATAGGTAAGATAAAATCTCTTATGTTTCCACCAATTCTGAGATATTTTCTATCGTTTAAATTTGCACCTAGAGTTATTGAAAGGTTTATCTTATCACCGAAATCAAAATTTGATCTCGCTATCAGGTCAGTATTGAAGACTCTGTTATTTGTTATTCCATCTGTAAAATATCCCTGCCCAAATGTTGAACCAACAGTTCCCGGTTTAAAATATTGGGAAGTTCTTGACTGATAGTAATCAATACCTGTCCTAGAAATAATACTTAACCACTCAGTGATTTTTAAATCAAGTTGTATATTAGATAAAAACCTTTCAACTGAATTTTTATTTTCTTGGTTATTAATAGTCCAATTTGGATTATTAAAACCGGCATTAACTCTACCTCCTATCGGATTTCTATATGATCTGTGTCTATTCTGAATCGGTGAAGAGGAGGAGGATTGGTAATAATCTCCTACATAGCCTGAATTATCAAAATCAGCAGGTGTTCTCAAAAGACCTAAATATAGTCCAGTTGAAGATGCTCCTTTTCTAATCCTGTCAGAAACTGTTTTTGAGTAAGAATTTTTAAATGTTATTTTAAACCACTTCCCTAGCTCTCTTGTGCTATTAAATCTAACTGTAGTTCGCCTGTAATTACTATTGCTTCTTATAATTCCCTTTTGATTTAGATCACCAATACTAAAATAATTAGTTCCATTTTCACCACCACCACTTACACTTAATGTATTTTCAGTAAAACTGCCGTTTTGAATAATTTGATCAAAATTTGAATCATCATAAATTCTTCTACTATTTTTTAGCAATACATTATAATGTCTTATCCCATTTTGATCGATAAAGAAGGGTCCAAAGGTATCAACAATATCCTCTGAATTATCTCTCTCAGAAATTTTGTCACCCCAAGATCTGGTTGAATTAGGATTAAAGGATCCATTATCTCCCTGACCAAAAGTGGATTGAAGAGGGTGTCTAGAATTAATCTGATCAATAGAATATACAGATCTAAATGAGATCTTAGGTTTGTCTCCTTTTTCACCACTTTTTGTTGTGATATAGATAACTCCTTTTGCAGCCTGACTACCCCAAAGAGCAGCGGCTGATGCACCCTTTAATATCTGAATGGATTCAATATCGTTTGGATTTATGTCGTTGAGTCTTGATTGAGATACAACACCTGAGGTAGCTGAAGAACCAGTAGAGTTATCGATTGGAACACCATCTAATATTATAAGGGGTTGCAAAGAAGAAGTAATTGTGACAGGGCCTCTTATCTGAATATGAGAACCTGCTCCAGGATCTCCTGAGCTTCTTGTTACCCTCAGGCCTGACGCTTTTCCAGCCATTCCATTAATGAGACCCGTCTCTGCTGATCTTGATATCTGCTCCCCCTCTAGTTTTGAGGCGGTTAATCCTAATTTATCTCTTTCTTCTTTAAAACCTAGAGCAGTAACTACTACTTCACCAAGCTCAGTTATATCTTCTTCTAGATATATAGAAATAATTGACTGATTTCCAACTGAAACTTCCTGAGAAATAAAACCAACAAATGAAGCTACTATTTCATTGTCTTCTTCAGATAGATTTAATGAAAATGATCCATCAATAGAACTAATTGTCCCTACATCCTTTCCTTTTACCATAATAGTTACACCAACAAGTGGTTCTGAATCGTTTGATGAATAAACCTTTCCAGAAACTGATTTCTGAGAAAATGAGTTGAAAGTAATAACAGAAAAAGCAAAGAAAAAAAGATAAAAAAGGCGTGACATTCTATACATACTAACTAAGTGATCAAATATAGCTATTATATTAAAATAGCCTAACATTTATCATATTTTTAAATAAATAACAAAATATTATTTTTTTTATATTATTTATACAAAACTTATTAGGTTTTTATCACTATCCAATATCAAAAAAACATTAAATTTCAATTTAAATAAATTTTTTATAGATTATTAAAAATAGGCCTCAATCGTATAGTTTTCATCTTTTTATATATAAAAAAAAGCAAATTTTATTTATTAATTTTTTTTTGTTACAAAAAAATCGGAGTATATATTTGCAATTATTATAACAGCCCAAAATGTTACTAAAAAAGAATTTACTTACTGATAAATTACGCAAAGACAAGTGGTGGATTTCTCCAATGCTTGTGCTTTTAGGTCTACTAAGTTTTGTTGTATATTCCACATGGGCTGCATGGCAGGGAGAACATTTTTGGTGGAGCGGTGGTAACGAGGGTTTTGGGGGTTACCTTTCGCCTTTTTACTCCCCTACTGTTTACATAGATCCAACCAAACCAGGAGTTCCGCCGATGTATCATTCTCTTTTAGGATCGTGGCCTGAATGGTTAAGATGGTTACCTGGACAATCACCTGCTTGGTTAATTTTAATATTTCCTTTATCGTTTAGGTTTACCTGTTACTATTACAGAAAGGCTTATTACAGAGCATTTGCTTTAAATCCACCAGCTTGTGCAGTTCAACCTATCCAAGGTGTCCCTTCCAAAGTATCCGCAATTACCAATGGTAACATCAATGCTTTTAATTCAGGTGACAGATATGATGGAGAGAGAGGACTTTTAATTTTTCAAAATATTCATAGGTACGCAATGTATTTTGCTGTGATCTTTATATTTATTTTAAGTTATGATGCCATACTAGCTTATTTTAATGATGGTAGATTAGGCTTTGGAGTTGGAACTTTCGTTCTCACCATGAACCCAATTCTTCTCGGTTGCTACACTTTTGGTTGCCACTCAATAAGACACCTTCTTGGTGGTAACCTTGACTGCTACTCTTGCAGTGTTTATAAAGATAAAGTCACTCACAGCAGCTGGAAAATTGTTACATTTCTTAATAGAAGACACCAATTATTTGCCTGGTTAAGTTTAGTGTGGGTTGGTTTTTCAGATGTCTATGTAAGACTTGTTTCAATGGGAATTATTAACGATATTAACACTTGGGGAATATAATTATGTTGGATATAACAGATATTAAAAGATTACAGTTCGATGTTCTAGTGATAGGAGCTGGAGGCGCAGGGCTATCCGCAGCTATCGCAGCTTCGCAAGAGGAAGGAATTAAAGTTGGATTGGTTTGTAAATCATTGCTTGGAAAAGCACATACAGTAATGGCAGAAGGTGGCATGGCAGCTGCTTTAGCTAATGTAGATGAGAGAGATGACTGGAAAATTCATTTTAGAGATACAATGAGAGGTGGAAAGATGCTCAATAATTGGAAGATGGCTGAGATTCACGCAAAAAATGCACCTGAAAGAGTAAGGGAACTCGAACACTGGGGTGCCGTCTTCGATAGAACAAGAGACGGACTTATAAATCAAAGAAACTTTGGGGGACATAGATATCCGAGGCTAGCACATGTTGGCGATAGAACCGGACTTGAGATGATAAGAACACTCCAAGACCATGGTATCCATCAAGGAATTGATATTCAAATGGAGTGTACTGCCTTAGATATACTAAAAGATGATGAGGGCAAAGTTTCTGGTATAGTTTGTATGTACAGAGAAACAGGTGAGTTTATAATTTTTGAGACTAAATCTTTAATATTTGCAACAGGTGGTGCAGGTAAATCTTGGGAAGTTACCTCAAATAGTTGGGAGTATACAGGTGATGGATATGGAATGGCTTATGAGGCTGGTGCCGAATTAATTGACATGGAATTCAATCAATTTCATCCTACAGGAATGGTATGGCCTCCGTCTGTTAAGGGAATTCTTGTTACAGAAGGAGTTAGAGGCGAGGGAGGAATATTAAAAAATAGTGAAGGAAAAAGGTTTATGTTTGATTATATACCTGAAAAATTTGCCAATGAGACAGCTGACACAGAGGAGGAAGCTGCAAGATGGCTTGATGGTGACAAAAGCGCTCGAAGACCTCCTGAATTGCTTACAAGGGACGTTGTTGCAAGAGCAATAAATACTGAGGTCAAGGCCGGAAGAGGTTCAGAACACGGAGGAGCTTATCTAGATATAGCAACTCAGAGATCTTCAGAAGACATTAAGAAAAAGTTACCATCGATGTACCATCAGTTTAAAGTACTTGCTGAACTTGATATTACTAAGCAACCTATGGAAGTGGGCCCAACCTGTCATTATTTTATGGGTGGCATAAAAGTTGAGGCAGAGACATCGATGACAACTGTAGATGGACTATTTGCTTGTGGTGAGGCTGCAGGAGGAATGCACGGTGCAAATAGGCTTGGTGGTAATTCTCTTTCGGATTTACTTGTCTTTGGTAACTTGTCGGGTATAAAAGCAGCAGAATATTCTAGGAAACTTAAGAATATGCCTAAAGTTAACGACGAAGATATCAAAAGAATAATAAAAAGTGCCACCTCAATACTAAACAGAGAAAAAGGTAATAATCCGTATTTAATTCATGAAGATTTGCAAAAAAATATGCAATATAATGTTGGTATAATAAGAACTAAAAGTGAAATAGTTGACGGTATCGAGAGAATAGAGAAGATGAAAAGTGAGTTTAAAGAAGTTAAGGCTGCTGGTTCAAGCCAATTCAATCCAGGATGGCATGAAGCTTTAGCGCTAAGAAATCTTTTAATATCGTCCGAGGCTGTTGCTAAATCTGCACTCTTAAGAGAGGAAAGCAGAGGTGCTCACACAAGAGAAGATTATCCGGATGAAAATAAGGAATGGTTGGATTATAATATTATTAATAGGAAGGGAGAGGATGGTAAAATGGAAACAATTAAAGAGAAGAGAGGTAATCCAGATTCTGAATTAAAAAGAATAGCTAACTCTTCCATTGAAGAGCTTGAAAATGAAGTTAAAAAAGATCACGAAAAGTTAATGCCAAAAGTATGAGTTTAAGAAACTTTAAAATTTATAGAGGTGACGATGAGAGAGGTGAATTAGTCAATTATCAGTGTGACGTCACTGAAGGTATGGTTGTACTTGACGTAATTCATAGAATTCAAGCAGATCAAGCCAATGATCTAGCATGTAGATGGAATTGTAAGGCTGGAAAGTGTGGATCTTGTAGTATAGAAATTAATGGAAAACCAAGACTTGGATGCATGACGCGAATGAATGAGTTTGAGGAGGACCAGACATTAACAATAACTCCTTTAAAATCTTTTCCTGTAATAAAAGATATTGTGACAGATGTTTCGTGGAATTATAAGCAGAATCAAGAAATAACACCATTTACACCATCTGAGGAATCTAAAAAGAAAGATTTTGTGATGATGCAAAAAGATGTTGACAGAGTTCAAGAATTTAGAAAATGTATTGAGTGTTATCTATGTCAAAATATGTGTCACGTAATTAGGGATAACGAGGGAAAAGAGAATTTTTCTGGCCCAAGGTATATGGCAAGGCTTGCGAGTCTAGAAATGCATCCAATGGATACTGCAGACAGAATAGAAGATGTAAAAGACAAACACGGTTCAGGAATGTGTAATATAACAAGATGTTGTACAGAGGTATGTCCAGAAGATATTCAAATTACTGACGATGCTATCATCCCTCTTAAAGAAAGAGTAGTTGACAGATTCTATGATCCTGTGATGATGCTATTTAACAAGATTTTTAGTAAAAAAGAAAGACAAAAAACAAAATCTAAAGTTTCATCCTTTCTAAAGATGTTTTTCTAGTTTCTGGCATTATCATATAAACAAAAAATAGCTGAATTACCATCATCCCACCAAAAAAGTAGAATATTATTCCTGGATTATTTCCTAACAAATCGATCACAAAAGGAGTTAAAGCTGTAATTAAAGCAGCAAAAACCCAGTGAACTCCTGCACCAAACGATTGGCCTTTAGCTCTAACTGAATTAGGAAAAATTTCTGAAATAAATACCCATATTACAGCACCCTGACCTACAGCATGTGACGCAATAAATAAAAGAATAAAAATTAATAAAGTATCAGAACTTAAATTAAAAATGAAACATGAACCAATTGAAATTAAACCAATTATATAACCTATAGAGCCAATATACATTAAAAATTTTCTTCCAAAACTATCAATAAGTCTCACTCCTACAAGTGTAAATACAAGATTTATAAATCCAATAGATATAGAGCTCATCAATGAATCAGATGTACCAAAACCAGCTGACTCAAGAATTTGAGGAGCATAATATAAAACAAAATTAATTCCAGATAGTTGATTAAAAAACGAGATGAGAAAAGCTAACTTCAATTGTTTAGAAAAGTTTTTAGAGAAAAGAGATTGATTATTCTGCTTAAACCCTAATTTAATTTCTTCAATTTTTTGTTTTATACCCCTACCAGAGTACATAATATTTAATATCTTCTCTGCTTTATTTTCTTTGTCAGCAAATAATATTAACCACCTTGGACTCTCTGGTATCTTAATTATTGATAAAAGAAAAAATATCGAAGGTATTGCTTCTACACCTAGCATATATCTCCAATCCATACTACCTCCAAATCCTTGAAGCAAATAATTTGAAAAATAAGCTATTAAAATACCTAATACTATATTGAATTGATATAATGCAACTAATCTGCCTCTATTTTCTTTACTAGAAATTTCAGATATATATGTAGGGGAAGCGACGCTCGATGCTCCTACTCCAAGACCACCAATGAATCTGAAAAATGAGAAAGAATACGGATCCCATGCAAATGCAGATCCTAGAGCTGAAATTAAAAAAAGTAATCCGATGATCAGTAATGTTTTTTTTCTTCCTAATTTATCACATGGATAAGACCCAAGTAAGGCGCCAATAACTGTACCCCAAAGAGCCATAGACATAATAAAAACACCGTGAAAGAGTGGCGATGTATTCCACAGCTCTCTTATTGGAAGATTTGCTCCAGAAATTACTACCGTATCAAAACCAAATAAAAATCCTGATAAGGCTACAGATATGGACCATAAGAAAATTTTTTTCTTGTTCATATTAACAATATTTTTACCAATATTAAGTAAAAATTACCAATGTTATTAGGAATAGATCTAGGTGGAACTAAAATTGAGGGAATTGTTTTAGAATCAAAAGAAAAACCCATAGAAGTGATCAGACATAGAGTTGACACTGAGGAAAAAAAAGGTTATCTACAAGTAATAGATAATATCAAATCACTAGTAGAATATATTGAGAATAAGATCAATCACAAGTTCGACAAATTAGGAATTGGCACTCCAGGAACCCTTGATCCAGCAACAGGATTACTGAAAAATTCTAATTCTCAATGTCTTAATGGAATGCCTCTAAAAAAAGACTTATCAAAAACTTTAGACAAAACTATTTTAATTCAAAATGACGCTAATTGTTTTGCCCTTGCTGAGACTCTATTAGGATCAGTTAATGATCAATATCCTAATGCCAAGAATGTATTTGGAATAATTATGGGAACAGGTGTTGGCGGCGGAGTAATAATTAATGGCAAAACTGTATATGGAAGTCAAGGTATTGGTGGAGAATGGGGTCATACAATAGTGACTGATAATGGTGAAGAATGTTATTGTGGAAAAAGAGGTTGCGTGGAAACGGTTATATCTGGAAGAGCACTTCAAACTTATTATAATAATATCTCTGGAAGAAAATTAAAATTTGAAGAGATATATGCCACAAAAGATAATGATAAATACGCCAAAGAAACATTTGAGAGATTAATTACTTATTTTGGAAAAGGATTGAGTAATGTTGTAAATATCATTGATCCAGAGGTAATAGTCCTTGGTGGTGGGCTAAGTAATATCAATGAGTTATATACTGAAGGTTATAACGAACTTAAAAAATATGTCTTTAATCCTACATTTAGTACTCCTATCTTAAAACCTAAACTTGGAGATAGTGCTGGTGTTTATGGTGCTGCACTATTGTAACTCAATGACCATATCTTGATTTTGTAGCATTATAATTTTGAGTAATCTCATCTTGAGAAAGTGTTTTAGTGTACAAATAAACAGCACCTATAGATCCAACAAATATGTTATTGTTGTCTCTCCAATTTTTTCCAATAATAAAATTATCATTTCCATAATTTACATTCAGAGGTGATGTTGATGGATTAATGTTATCAGATACTGCATTAATATAATATCTTCCCGATGTAATATCTTTTGTAAAAGTTATAAACTTCCAGTTACCATCATTAACTGATGTTTGAGTTGTATTACTGTTACCTTGTGAGAAACCGTGCGCAGTTGAATAATCCCAAAAATTGACTTTTCCTGATGATATTCTAAAAATAAACTCTTTCTTAAAGTCCGATGGTGTTCTTGACAGACTTAGAATAAATGCATTTGATGATGAAGTTGTTTTAATCCAAATTGAAATGGATATATTTGAATGTGACATATTATTAAGATTACTTGATCTTCGATATATATCATTATTAAAAACAAGAGAGCCTCCAGCATCAGAAGAAAATTCCATAGTTCCAGAAAACAATGACAAATCATTATTATTAGATGTTAAATCGTTCCAGCTTGATAAATCATTTTGATTTAAAGAGTTAGGATTAGAAGCATCTAAATGAAGAATTAGATTTTCAGAAATAATACTTTTTTTACTATGAATTGAATGAGAAAAAATTAGATTTTGAGATATAGAAATATGAACATTAAATAATAAAACAAATATTATTAGATTTGATACAATGAAATTTTTTTTAACATTCATTCTAATTACATCATTAATTTCTAAAAACTTCTCACAAGATATGAAAGAAGAAGTAATTTTAAAAAACTTAGGATGGCACGGAATATACACCAATCTTAATGTAAGTGTTTTAGAAATGGGAAAGCAAACAAGTATATACAAGGATGACAATAAAAAAATTGGTTTACCAAATAAAGGAGAAAAAAGAATTATTTTTTTTGGAAACTCAATAACCCAAAACTGGAGTGTTTATACAGATTACTTTAAAGAAAATAATTATATAAACAGAGGAATATCGGGACAGACTACATATCAAATGCTTTTAAGGTTTAGAGATGACGTAATAAACCTGAACCCATCAGCAGTTATTATTCTAGCAGGAATAAATGATCTAGCTGGCAATAATGGTCCTGTTACAAAAGAGGAAGTTATTGATAATATTAAATCAATGGCAGAAATTGCAAACGCCAATGGAATTAAAGTTTTTTTAAGCTCAATACTACCAACCTATGATTTTATATGGACTCCAGGAGTATATCCAGCTAATGATGTTGTTTCAATAAATGATGAAATTAAAAAGTATTGTGAAAATAATAACTCAATATATATAGATTATCACACTTCAATGAAGGATAAAAGAGATGGATTAAAAGATGAATTCACCTATTGGGTCGAAGAATTAGAAAGATTCGATGGAGTTCATCCAAATAAAGAAGGATATATTCAAATGGAAAAAATAGTTTCAAAGAAAATTAAAGAAATTCTTTAATCTCTATTAATTCTTTTAAATTCTGATAATACCTCTTCATACTTATTTTTAGATATATTGTATGTACTTATGTGAGTATTAGTTGGCCTTGACGTCGTATTATATAATTCCCAACTCATATTACCTAACCTCCTTTGAACTGATGGTGGTGAGCCAGAAAATACATCTGCATAGTTTAGACTTCTTGTTCCTGTTAATACCATTTTTAAATCCATCATCTCTCCCCTCTTGATATTTATTTTTTCTAAATCAGATTCAGAAGAAAGATTTATAGACCTATTTATCTCTCCATCCAACTGATTTATCATTTCATCAATATCATCAACAAGATTATTTACATTAGAAATTAATTTATCAAAATTGATTTGGAACTCGTATAGAATCTCTCTCTCCTCTAGAGTTGATTTACTTCCAATCTGAACAATATCAAATGATTGAACCTCCGTTAGCTTTTGAATTTTGTTATCTTCAAATTTTTCTATGTGGACATTGTATTTCCCTGGCGGCACTAATGGCCCAGAAAAGTTATTTTCATCTAAAATATTTATTTGCGAATATGTTCTAAGGTCCCAATATATCTCATGAAATCCTTGAGATTTATTTGAACTAATTCTTCTAACAACTTTATTATTAACATCAGTTATAGTTAGGTATAGTTTTGGTAATTTCTCCTTGGCCTCACCTTCAAGCTTTTCGGATGTTGGATAATTAATTATTTCTCCCTTATTAAATTTGGAAAACTCCTCTTTCTGTCTCTCTTCAAACTTTGAAAGAAGACTTTTTCCTAAATAATAAGATAACTTAGCTCCATAAGGGGGATTTGGTGATGTGAAAAAATTATGTCCTGTTGCAGTTTTCTCTGGAGCTGCAACTACATATTGATAAGCTGATTTTACAGAAAATAAATGTGCCGATTTATTTTCAATTAATTTTGAATATTCTCTTATTGGAGAATAGTCATCAACAATATAAAATCCACGACCAAATGAAGCGGCAACTAAATCATCCTCACTCTCTTGAATTTCAAGATCTCTAATTGGTATAGTTGGAACATTTTTAAACTCATTCCAATAATTTCCTCCGTCTATAGAAAAGAACATTCCAAATTCAGTACCTAAGAATAAAAGATTAGGGTTAAGATGATCTTCAACTATTGTCCAGACGAAATTATTTGCTGGTATATTAGAGGATATTGATTTCCATGTTTTGCCACCGTCTTTAGTTACTATTAAGTAAGGTTTAAAATCACCGTATTTATGGTAATTAAAAGAAACATATATTGTATTTACATCATGTTTTGATGTAATTACATCTGTCACATAAGATTTCCTTGGTACTCCAGGAAAGTTTTCATGTTTCTCCCACGATTTTCCATTATCTCTACTTATCCTTACTAATCCATCATCGGTACCAACTACTAAAAATCCATTTTTTAATCTAGATTCATCAAGTGCAACTATTGTACCAAGAGGGGAAGTAAATACGTTTTTAAATATGGCATCAACACTCCACACCTTGCCCATTACTTTCATCTTATTTCTATCTTCATTTCTAGTCAAGTCAGGACTTATTTTTTTCCATGTATCACCTCTATCATCACTCTGAAATAAGAAATTAGCTGCAAAATATAATCTATCTGAATTGTGAGGACTTATGACTAATGGAGCATCCCAATTCCACCTTAAAGCTGCCTCCCCTTCTGATGGTTGGGGCTTTATACCAATTCTCTCACCATTTGATTTATCATACCTCATTATACCAGCATACTGTGACATAGTATATAGAATATTTGGATCAGTTGGATCAACTCTTACTTGAAAACCGTCGCCTCCGGTTGTTACAAACCAGTCACTATTTCTAATACCCGATCTATTTTTAGTTCTTGAAGGACCCCCAAAACTATCATTATCTTGAGTACCTCCATACACATTGTAAAAGGGTTTTTGATTATCAATTCCTACCCTATAGAGCTGAATAATAGGTAAGTTATCTATAAACCTCCATGTCTTCATTCTATCAAAACTCTCATATATACCCCCATCACAACTAATCATAATATAGTCAGGATCGTTCATGTCAAATAATATATCGTGACTGTCTACGTGCTTTGTATCTTCAGGAATTCTTTCAAATGTCTCTCCTCCGTCCTCAGTAACATAAGATCTCATATCGACTGAATATATCTTATCAAATTGATGTGGATCAGGAAAAATTTCAACATAATACTGAGAGTCAACTACTTGGTAATCACTCATTTTTTTCCACGTCTCACCATAATCATCAGACCTGTAGAAACCTTTTGTTTCTTCTTTAGCTGTAATAAGAGCATATACTACGTTTGATTTTTGTGGAGAAATTGCAAGACCAATTCTTCCAATATCACCTCCAGGGAGACCAGTTTTAAGTTTTTTCCAGGTCTGACCTCTGTTGTCCGATTTGTAGATTCCACCTTCTTGACCACCAGCTACTAATATCCCAAAATGTCTTCTTCTCTGATAAGTACTTGCATATAGGATATCATTGTCATTCTGATCCATAACAACATCGGAAATCCCAGTATCATTTGAGACGTGTAATATTCTATTCCAAGACTTACCTCCATCATTAGAATTATACAAACCTCTTTGACCTCCTGAACGCCACAAGGGACCTTGTGCAGCAACGTAGATGTTATCTGTATTTTCGGGATCAATTATGATTTTAGCAATATGTTCTGAGGTTTTCAGGCCAACATTTTTCCATGAATTACCAGCGTCTATAGATTTATAAATAC
>CESW01095010.1_pt1 | contig 23741 bp, 16 predicted proteins | sample 531171 | NCBI WGS metagenome assembly CESW01 (sample SAMEA2621859, study PRJEB7988) | marine metagenome | biome: marine biome (ENVO:00000447); feature: surface water layer (ENVO:00002042); material: "saline water (ENVO:00002010), including plankton (ENVO:xxxxxxxx)" | depth 5 m
CAGAAACTAGCCCCTCCATCAAAACTGGTAAAACAGAAAATACCTGCAAGTTTGTTGTAGCAATAGTAGACAGCAGTTTCGTAAATTGTGCTACTCGTAACCTGTCCAATTGTGCCATACCAATTCGCTAGACCAGGCTCTGTCCAAGGACCTGTTGCTAATTTGATATGGTCGTTAATCGGCGTGGTCCCCGAATCATGTGGATTTCCTAACCATGTTTCTCCATCATCATCACTCCAACAAATCCAGGAGGTCTCCAGACCTATCATTTGAACATTGAATATCCTATCTGTAATCGGGTCAACCCAGCCATACGGGTCACTTGTGGTTGGAGAGCATTGAATGGGATCTTGCTTTTCCTCCCAAGACCCACCATAATCACAGGATCTCATTACTTTTTCAAATGCGATGAAGAATATACACCCTGTTGATGTTACTCCTATACTGGGCTCAGCAGCGTCCTCTCCAACACTGGAGGCGAAAAATTCCATATCGAGTGGCGCAACATCAACTGGCATACCCGTAGAATCAGTTACGAAAACGGTTTTGTCCTGAGCAGGAATGACACTTTCTTCAATTTCTAATTCTTCGTCACCTGAGAAAACGTTGAATAAAACAGTTGAAGACAATAGAAGTATGACTAATCCTATGGCTCCTAATTGAGGTAAAGTCACGGGACCAATTTTTTTACTATCGAAGACTGGTATTGTGTTTTCATCTTCCATTAACTCAGCATCTAGGATAATTTCTTCAGACATTTTTCCCACCTCATTAAAATATTTCAGTGGCCCTTTGGTCTGTCATAGTCAGGTGTTAGTCTTGCCATAGCAGCCATATGCTTAGAGGAACCTAAAAGCATGTATACAGGCACTATGAGTGTAAAAATTGCCAACACGATGAGAGTATACAATCCCCACGGTTTAACGTCTTTGAGGAAGACTATCCAGGACACCCATATTATTGAAAGCCACATTAAAGGAGACCATCGTCTAGCCAAAGCTGAAAACCTAGCATTTGCTATTGAAGAGTTGTATAAAGATCCAACCTCCTCTTCGGTAACCAGTCCCATTTCTAGGCCACATCGTACACACACCTGAGCTCTTGGACCATTACCATGGATGAATTGGTCCCGGTTGTAAGTGCCATAACAGTGGCGGCACGTCGGCATAATTACCCGATATTACATTCGCATTTCAACCATGCGCTACCCGGTTTAGAAAATTTATCAAAACGGACATACCATTTGGTGAGCCTATCGATTCTGGATGAAACTGAACTCCGTAAGCGTTGTCTTTGAAAATTTCCATTGGAATAGTTCCGGTTTCATCAGTGGCGCTAATTGTAACCTCACCATCGCCTTGAAGCACTAACGAGTTGTATCGCGTCATCATATGCTCTCCTTTTGAAAGTAAACCACTCCCGTCTGCAATAATTTTCGACGGAACTCCGTGAACTGGTCCAAGTGGACTTCTAACCAGACTCATACCATTTCTAATCCCGATTGCTTGGTGTCCGAGACAAATTCCCAAAACAGGAATATCAAGGTCTGTGGCATGCATAGTAACATCTGAAATTTCTGGTCTACCCGGGCCAGGCCCGATAACAACAGCATCATGTGTAAAATTTGGAATATCTCCTCTTCCGTCAATAACCTCTACATTGCAACCCAAAGTTCTCAATGCATGTATTATATTCTGAGAAAAGGAATCTAGATTGTCAATAAAAGCAATATTCAAATCAAAAGTTTCCGCAGATTCAAATCTTTTCTGTTCTAAATACAACGGATAAATTCCCAAATCTCCAACCGCCATTGGTTTATGACTCGGTTTCAACCAACCACAAGCCCTTCTCAATGCAGCTGCTTTCCATGTTGCTTCCGCAACCTCCGCTTCTGGATTACTTTCAATCGTGATTCCTCCACCAGCTACAACGGTTCCTTTCCAACCTTCTGTTGTGAATCTAGCTTCAAGTGTTCTAATCATAATATTCCACATTGAGTCTCCACTATGTACGTCTATCCAACCCATTGATCCTGTCCAAAACGATCTTGGACGCTTTTCAAGTTCGTCAATCGCCGCACAAACAACTGTTTTGGGGCATCCGGTAATACTACCTCCGGGAAATAGAGCCTGAAGTGCTGATATGCCGTCCTTTTCCTCGTCTAATATACCAGTTATTTGAGAAACTAGGTGCTGAACATTTGAGTATGCTTCAACATCAAATCTTGATTGAAATACCGAACCAGATTTCGATACCAAGCCTAGGTCATTTCTTTCAAGGTCCACTAGCATTCTATGTTCAGCCCTTTCTTTTTTGTCATAGACTAGATCTCTGCGTAGAAGAGATTCCTGATCGATATCAGAGCCTCGGGGTTTAGTTCCCTTTATTGGGGCGGTCATTATCCGTGAACCTTCGGTTTCAACCAGAATCTCTGGCGAGGAAGATGCTAGAGCAATTCCAAGGTCAGCAGCTTCAATAAATCCGCTAAATGGTGATGGATTGTTCACGGATAGTCTGTGAAAAATTTCTGCTGGATCCTCACCGAGAGGACCTTCCCAAGTCCGCCCAAAGTTTAGTTGATATAACTCTCCATCAACGATTGCCTGCTTTACTGCCATAATCGTCTTTGCATGTTCATCGTCATTGTGCGAAGAAGTTTCTCCTTGAACTTGGATTGATTCTGGTAAATCCGGATAAACTATCTCATGTTCCTCCCATTCATCAACTAGCCATAATATTGCAAGTATTTCCCCCTCCCTTGGAGGATGTTGTAAGGCAATTGGTTGAGTCCATTGTAGCAAATCGTATGAAAGGGCACCAGCCCAAACAGAGCCTTCAGGAGTATGAGGTTTTAGTGATCTGAGCATAATGTCAATTGAATTTGCATTGATTATTTTTCTTACTACCCATCCATCATTAGTCTTTGTTTGTAAACTTGCATTCATCGGGGTTTTAGAGTGGGTTATGATGGTATTACCCCCTAGCGGTGAGTGGTTTACTTGGGGATTGATTTTTGGTTGGGTAATCACTAATCTTTTCGACATATCTTTTGCAAACAAACTACGTTTTGCAAGATGTGATTTTGGCCCACCAGACAAGAGGAGGATTCTATCTTCTCCAATTGACTCTAGAAGTTTATCTATCATCGCCAATCACTCCCGAGCGCATCTATACAAGTCTGTTGTAAACTATCACTACCATCTCCTAAATCTACTCCATCAAGTATAGTTAACCTAGCAGCGCCCATTCCAGAACCTAACAATACGAATTCCTTTGCACGTGCAACCATTCTTTCATTCAGCCGACCTTTGCTAATGATGAAACCAGCACTTTCTATCGCAGGCTTACAGACTTCGAATGTTACGGAATCTACTCCTCCCAACTTATCATCACTAATCCAAACAACACCGTCTTCATCTAAAATCAGAGGCATCACTCTATCCCCATCAACAATACAGAATTCGTGAACTAATAACCCAACATCAGCGCCTCTTTCAAAAACCTGAGAAGTAATCCTTTGATATTCATCCCACTCCCCATGTTTTGTACCCATTATTTTTCTAGCCCACCTCGGGGCAGGAAAGGTAAATCCTTCAGCTTCCATGTGTATTTCCTGATAGAATGGCTTGCTGGTTATGTCTACACCGTACTGACTTACCTTTACAGTGATAAGACCATCTAAGCCGTCAGGGAATTCAATTTTCGGAATTTGTATACCTAATATTGCAGCATGCTTCTTTAGCCTCTTTGTGTGATAATCAAGGTGGAATAACTTCCCACCCCTTGCTCTTATAGTAGTAAATACGGCACTCTTCGGTCCCTTGTTCATGTAATCACAACAGGTCGTCTAAGAACGAGGTATCTACCTCGGGTTCCTTATTTGGCTGAGACCATCTTTGTGGTTGCTGTATATCTTGTTGAATATTCTTATCAGCAGTCTGGTCTATGATTGGTTGCTGTTTTCGCATCATTGTAGGTGGAGGAGAAGCTGGGGCTTTTGCTTGACTAGCAAAGCTTCCTGGGCTATCCCATCCATCTCCTGATTGTATTCCCCAAGTAGCTTCTTGTAGTTCCCATTCGCTATTACGACTCGATTTACTCCCTCTCCCTCTAACAACGAGTAATAGAAGAATCAAGGAAATTAAAACAAGACCCGCTAGTAGTATATTTTCGGTGGTAAGGAGGTCGCTTAAGTTAGTTGAAGAACTACCTTCGTCTCCATCGTCTGTGTTACCAGAAGATCCTGCAGGGTCTATCTTTACAGAATCAATTTTTTCTTTAGATATGGAAAATTCGTCAACAAGCGAGATACCGACCCACCAAGATTGCTCATTACTCAATGATGGGAAGTTGTCGTTAGTAATCAGGAAAGAATTACCACTATCTTCATCGACACTACCTACATTGATTGCATCATTTATTTTGTTAAATTCGATACTGGATATGTAAATTGAATACAAGCTAAAATCTAGGTAGTCTGTTGGATTCCACGTAACAAGAATTGAATCGTCCACCCATTGTAAATTAATCCCACCAATTTCCGGTAAGTCTTCTCCTAAGCTTTCAACATCATTATCTTCTGCAATCGTTGTTGAAACTACTAATGAGTCAAGATATGCATTTCCTGACCAATCAACAGGAACAACAGCGACAGTGACTGGTGTTCCGGGTAATACGGGGATTTGCCTATCCAACGTCTCGATAGTAAGGGGTAAATCTGGTAACCGGTCCAGGGTGGCTATCGGTGATTTGATAATACCAGTCGGTCCGACAGAAGTAAACTCGAAGCTTGCGGCATAGATATCGTAATGAGAGATGTCGCTTGATTCAGAAAGTGAAAACTCTAGCATTACAGCAGTCCCATCATCCTTCGGTCTATCATAGAGATTTAGATTTGTTAATCGATTTGGAGGGGTGTTATCCTCTAGATTGTCAATTGGAGTAACGGTTGCTGTATTAAGAGAGTCAAGGTAGACATTACCATTGATATCATGAACAGTAACAGTGACATGTAATTCTACGTCGGGTATGATTTGTCTTGGTATTGAAGTCAGTAAAGTATCGCTTCCATAAAGGGCGGTATTTATTGTTAATTCTAGCGGACTTTTCTCTGTATCAATCCATTGTTTATTCATGACGATGCAACCACATATTCCGGGTTCTGTTCCACCAATTTCCCAAATTTCAGTCAAATCGCTTAGCGGGAACTGTGAAGTCCATATCACGTAATAATCGAAATCATCAATTTGAGAGGGATCCCATGAGATTTCGATTGCAGTTCCATCATCATTAGGATAATCCCACGCAGTGAGTTGTGAGATTCTATCTGGTATTGAAGCACCTTGATTGTTATTTACATAAGGAGTAACTTCGAGTATAGTTACATCGCCAAGGTCTCCGTTTAACCATTTATCAAATGCGACTGCTCCTATCCAATAGGACTGGCCATCAATCAATTGATCCTCGCCTATCGAATCAACTATTGTCGTGTTTGTCTCACAATCTGGAACTACAACCGCTTCAGTCATACCATCGACATTCGAAGGCGGTAAGGGATTCACATCAGTATCAACTGGGGTCATGTAAACAACAACATATGCGCAGTCGGATGCAATTGAGTTCTCCCAGCCGATTTGCACTCTCCCACCATCATCATTAGGAACATCTTCAGCCCAAACTCCTTGAAGCTTGGGCGGGGGCACACCATCATCAATTCCACCAGTAGGCACTACTGGGCCAATTACTATTGCATTTGCCAAATCTTCCTGTCCCGCAATATCAACACATGTTAACGCAAGCCAGTGCGGTTTACCAGCCTCTAGAGTTAGAATTGACGTGTTTCCAGATTGTGGTAAAATTTCAGTATGGACACTCATTCCAAGTGCGTCACTTATTTCGGTTGTTGATGCGTATACTCTCGTGCTCATTAGGTCCAAAGCACTGCATCTTGACCACTCTGCAAGCACCTCTCCGTCTTGAGCTACGAATTGTGATCCAGATTTTGCAGTCACCCATTTTGGAGGTATTGGGATTTCATCTGTAGAGATTGCAGGACCAAATTGAGAAGACGGAGTTCCTAGCCTTCCATCGTTATATTCCACTACCACAATCGCCCAATATTCTATTCCATCTTGTATCTGTGATCCTGAAATTGAGGTTACTTCACTCTGCAATCTAGAATGAAGACTTACTGAAGCGTCTGGGTTCCTAGATTGTAGATCTGCGGTAGTTGGAGGAGTTGTCCATTGGCCCTCATTTAGATAGATCAAATATCGAGCAAAATCGTCATCATGAACCATAGTCCAATTTGCCATTAAGGCAGATCCTCCGTCATCAGGCCTGTCCCATAGTGATATGCCCTCAACAGGAGTTTCGGTCCTGTACCAATCGTAACTTAGTCGGGCCATTAGACTTCCATTTGAAGGAGAGGATAATTGTAGATTTACGTGACGTGTTCCATTTAGGAGGATACCATTGTCAACAACATATTGCATTGAAGATGCGAATGTGGGGTCATTTGACATATTCAATGTTGCATTCCATTTCATTTCTACTAACTTAAGCCAAGTTGCAGCATTATCGACAGGAGAGGATAAGGTCAAAGGAACAGTTTGCATTATTATTCCGTGTGAATCACTTACTCCGCCCTGCCCAAGTTTAACAGTATTATTTTCGTTTACTAAAGCAAACTGTTGGTCTGGATGGGTGTAATCTGTAATATCTTCAAATTCTAATTGGAGACCTAAGGATAACGGGGCTGCCCTCCTTAGGGTCGTCGAATCCATTTCTTCGCCAGTGGTAAAGTCCCAAACACGCATACCACTTGATGTTGAGACAGCTACTAGCGAGTTTGATACAACACTACCACCCGTTGCACCAAATGCAGGATATAGGTCGTGGACGGCATTACCACTGGTTCCAGCATGTAGTACAGTTGCACCGTTATTGCCAGTTGCAATTAGATAAGAACCGTCAGAGCGCATTCTGTAGACTGGCCAGTCTTGCATTGAGAATATGTTAACTCCAGAATTGAATAGTCCATTGCTTGCAGTCCAATGTATAATTGGACCAATTGTTGTTGAGATGTGTATTCCTCCAATATCGGATGTAACAGCTGTTACAGCGTTTGAGGGGAGTTGGTCAAACTGGTGCTGAGATATGACGGACATGTTTGCAACATTCAATTGGGTGATTCCCGGTCTGTCGGTGCCTTTTCCGTCGTGAGAGATGAATAAACTGTTTTCTGAGACTGTTGATGAACCAGAAGAACCGCTGGTTGTTTTTCCAACTAGGCCCCATGCAGATGTACCCATTAAGCCATTTGAAGTTCCATAGTTTGTGAATGAATCTGAACTTGAATTAAATTCGCTTAATCCACTCGGAGTTGTCATCCATATGTTGTTGTTAAATTCTAATAAATTCTGAACATAGGAAATCGGCAACCCGTCAAGAGCAGTTAATGCTGTCTCCCAACTATTAGTAGTAGAATTCCATCTTGCAACACCATTATCTGTTGCGATGTAGACCATTTCTTGTGCACCATTGCTGGATGAGGTAGTAAGGAATGCATTTACGTTGTTGGATGGTAATCCTGCTAGCAATCTTCCGGCGGTATAAGTGTTGGTTGTTGTGTTAAAAATCTGGATACCTGCCGAGGAGGAACCAGTTCCCTGTAAGCCGATATACAAGTCGTCTCCAACCAATTTCAATCCATCTTGAGAATCGTGTATTCCAGTGGGTAGGGTTACTAAATTGCCGTTTACTGTATCTAACAACCTCAGTCCACGATTATTGCTAGAGAGGTATAGGTCAGTTCCAGCAAGTTTGATGTCTGTTACAATAGCATTGGAGGGGATGCTCCATCCTTTTTGCCATTCAACCGAACCGTCCGCTAGTCTGATACCTTGTAGAACACCAGATCCAGTGTTTTGCCAAGATGCAGAAGCTGCCCATAAATGGGTTGAATTTCCCGCCATAGAGGTTACCTGACCACTAACCAAACTCGGTAAAGCATGAACAGTATTCTGTCCGGATTGGCCAAGCGTGTCTACATGTGAATATCCGGAGGTTCCCCCTGCTTGCCCGATTAACCATTGAGTGCCCAGCCAATCAATAGATGTAACAGGGGCTCCAGGAGATAGAATGCTAGCACTACCAACAGTTGCTCCATTTGCAGAAAGAAGGACATATCCTCCTCCGATTATGTTATCTCCCTCATCACCTATGTCATATCCAACTGCGAGTTTACCATTTGCAAACTCCATCGCCCCCCACCAGACGGGGTCAGATGGTATGTTATGACTCGAAGAAGTTAGACTTGTTAGCCATTGATCATTATTGTAATCATATCTTGAGATTGGCTCGGAATTATCGCTGTATCCTACATATAGAATGTTGTTAAAATCATCACATGCTACAGCTGCAGCATTACCATCATCTAATCTTGTAGAGGTCGTGAAGGAGGATTCTACAATCCCATCCTCTAGGTCGAACCTTGCGACACCACCATTGTTGGCATTTATGGAAACATGAAGCAAATCTCCACACATAGCCATTCCGATTGGATATCCATTTGGAATACCGTTTTGTCCAGTATCCCATGAAGTCCAAGCGCCTGAAGGGTCAAGATGCATTATCTCTCCGTCCAGACCTTGCCATCCTCCACTTGATGCGGTTCCAACGACAAGATCGCTACCGTTAGTCCACATTTCATAGACTGCGTCATTTGCCGAATTGGGTAGACCTGAACCGGGAGTCCAAGTGGACAACCATTGCTCAGAGGTTTCGTCGAATCTTGCGATACCATCTTCAGTTGCGAAGAGGGTTTCTCCGTCAAATTCTACAATTTCCCGAATTGGGAGTTCAACATCCTCCCATTCACCCATTTTTGTGCCGTTTGGATAGTATGCCTCTAGACGTTCTTCGCCCCAAACTATCCATTCGATTCCATTCGAAGAAATATGCGATGTTACTCTATCTAGAGAACCACTTGGTAATAATTCAGCCTGCCAGGAATCCGATGTAAGGTTGTATATTGCTACACCACCGCTTCCCTGTGTATTCCACCACTGTCCACTTGCAACTGACACATGCAGCAGGTTGTCAATGATTTCCAACCCGTAAATGTCTCCTCCATTTTCATCTAATTGGGCTCCAACATCCAAAGAGGATTTTGTTGAAAAGTTTACAATATCCAACCTAAACACATTATCTGAAGAATATTGCTGATGGTAATACATTGTATCTCCATAAATAGTTAGGTCATATGGCTCCCCGCTACCTGGATACATATTCCCCGTCAACTCGATATCATAAACCTCAGATCCAGTTGTTACATCTATTAGTTGGAAACCATCTTCTCCTCCAATCCATATTCGATTTGGATTGATATCAGCTACTAAACCACTGACAAATTCGTTACCATCGTCGAGAACATTATCTTCAGTCCAAGTTGGTAGCCAGATATTGTTGATTATATCATATCTAGCAATCCCTAAACCAGAGAGCCCAATGTAGGCGATATCATCGATTACTTCAACCACTGCATTGTCTGTATCCTCTCCAGCTTCCCAAGTATCTACAACATTGAAAGAGGTCTTGTCTATAAGTCCAACTCCATTCGTTGTCCCTCCAAAGACCGTTGTGTTATTCATTCCGATTGCGTAAACACCCCAATTCGGCATTCCATCCTGCGCATTGACACACTCTTGTATGGTAGTTTGTACGTATTTACAGACTCCAATGTTAGTCGCAGAATATGTTGTTGAGCCTTCGAAAATGAAGTCGAAATGTTGATCTGGTCGTAAATTCCAACTCCCGCCTATCGAGAGTTCGGTTGCGGAGTTTCCGTTCCACACAACAGCACCATCACCAGTTCCGATGTATAGGCCTCCAAGTATTGTGTTTTCTTCTAGAGCATATACTTGGTTACTTGGAAGAATCTCCGTTGAGCTTGGAGAACCCCTATCTGGAGTGACAGTAAGAGGAATTAATATCTCGCCTGTTGAGAGGTCCTTCCTTGCTACTCCATATCCTGGTAGACCCATGTGCAATATCTGTGGGTTTGTTCCATAAACGGCGACAGGTGCGAAATCGACATCATTTATTCCAGTTGAGACCCAAGAACCAAGCCAAGTATCGTTTTCAAGGATGTATCGATTTAATCCATCTTCATTCGTTCCGAAATAAGCAATTCCGTTGTGTATGGTCACTCCTGTTATTTGGTCACTGCTCAAATCACTATTGTCTTCATCCAGGATAATTGTTGTTTGTGATGACATATTAACAAACGATGCCCCTTGATTAGGGTGAATAACCACCATTAGGTTTCCATCAGCCGCAAAGTCAGAAATATCATCTGACTGCAAGCCGTCACTCACTCCCCAAGAGTTGACTATGTTCCCAAGAGGATCAACTGCATGTATGCCATTACCATCTGTAGACACGAAAACATCTGAGCCATTGTGTAAAATTCTTGTGATACTATCTCCCATATCAACGGGCGGTAACCAACGTGCTTGTGAAAGAGAGTAACGGTCCAGCATGGAACCGCTTCCTGAATACAATATTCCGTTAAATTGCATCACGTCATTAATCTCTTCAGAACTTGGGCCACTTCCAACAACTAAATCCCCTGCATACATTGGAGAGTTGCCTGGTTCTAATTTAGCAAATACAGCACTGCCATCAGACACTAAAACCGTATCATTCAACGGACTTCTAGCGCCTGACGATGGCCAATAGAACATGGTTTTACCTCCGTTGTAAAGGCCAAGCGTTGTTACATCAATTTCAGAAGTAAAAATCCCAGAGTTTGAGTTGTAAACATGGATTGAAGAATCGGTTAAAATTTGTAATTCATTGCCTGTATGTGCCATTCCTTTTACATCATTAGAGGACAACCAATTGCCATCATTCCAAGTAGCCAACCAGAAATTGCTTGTTAAGTCCCTTCTGGCAATACCTGCATCTGAGGATGAGATCATTAGTTGATTTCCAGCAACTATCAAATTGGTAACAAAATCTGAGTGCAGATTATTTGCGGTTGACCAAGGAGATAGTGCGCTCATAGACACAAGGTCCCACCTTCCTACCCCACCTCCCGACAATGCAGTGTAGATTATCCCTGAGTGTTCAATAGATTCGGTAGGGGTGCCTTCAGGCCAGTTATTTGTGCTACTAGACAGTTCTAAGGTCCAACCTGCATTTGCGCTATTGATGGTAAAAATACCGGATTCGCTGAAAGCATACAAATCTCCGTTGCTAGTGATATGGGTTAATGTCCAAGGCTCACCCAAGGGCTCATCAGGCAAATTCTCAACCCATGAGCTAGAATCTAGGTCCAAAGAATTAATTTTTCCATTCGATGTTGTAACTAGAAGCCTATTATTCAAACTATCCATCTCTAAATCAATGATTAGGTTATCATCTCCCAAATCTTGAATTTCAAATAAATCAATAATGTGAGGAGATGTTTTGGCATCTAAAACTAAGACAAATGTCTCTATTGCGAGATATAGTCTACCATCCACAGGGTGTATTTCATAATCGCTAACAAATACATCTACTGGCTGAAGAGATGTAAAAGGGTCAGCGGGAGATAACGCCTGCAGAATGAAATCAGTGATCTCTGTCCCTGATGGAAGAGTCACCGTCGCACCAACATCCGCATTGGGGCTTAACCGGCCTTGGTGTGGATTGCTCCCGTCAAATCCGTTGGTTTTTCCTAACCAGCCATTTCCTCTCCAGTCAAATAAAACCTGACCTGTGTTCGGGGAGAGCAGAAGTGGTTGCTGAACCATTACATCGTCAGAACCATCTGCCATAAATTCCATTGAGATATTACCCAATATTGCTCCAGGTGCGAAGTTTAACATCCAATCTGCTATTGCAGATTTACCGTTAATGGGGTCCGCTCCCGTGGCGTCAAGTTTTACCCATCCGGTATCTTCTATTCCTTGTTTTGGCCAAATTGTGGTATTTACGGATTCGTGAGCTGAAGCAATCGGTGTGGAAAGAATAGGGCCGAGAGAAGCAATCAGCATTATACCCACTAGAGTGAGTGCTCTGGAGCCGGATTTCCACTGGCTCGAGGTCTTACTCACACTGTTCATACATTGTAGCCGGGTTTTATTGTATATGAAGCGAATGCTCTTATGTTAATTTCGTGATTGTTTTATTTCTGACATTTTCGCTGATTTAAAGCCTTCTAAAAACCGATAATCCTTTCAAAAAATCACACAAAGGTCAAACACGGCCTAACACGAGCAATGAGTTAGGGAAAGAGATGGACGAGGATTGGCGAGAGAGGGCAATCAAAAAAGAGGCCTTAGAATACCACGAGGCAAAACCAAGAGGGAAAATCAAAGTCGTTCCGACAAAACCTCATACTACATCTCATGAGTTATCTCTAGCGTATTCGCCAGGAGTTGCGTATCCTTGTTTGGAAATTGCTGAAAATCCAGACAATGCTTACAGATATACTTCAAAGGGAAATTTAGTTGCTGTAATTTCTAACGGCACAGCGGTTCTTGGTTTAGGAGACATAGGAGCAGTAGCCTCAAAACCAGTTATGGAGGGAAAGGGACTCTTGTTGAAAACCTTTGCAGATATAGACGTCTTTGATATTGAGATCGATACCGCTGATGTTGATGATTTTGTGAAAACCGTTTGCAATATTGCTCCAACTTTTGGAGGCATTAATCTTGAAGATATTAAGGCGCCCGAATGTTTTGAAATAGAGAAAAGGATATCAGAAGCCACAAACATACCAGTAATGCATGATGATCAGCATGGTACAGCAATAATCACTGGCGCAGCATTACTAAATTCTGTTGAATTACAGGATAAAAAATTATCCGAAATAAAGGTGGTAGTCGCCGGTGCCGGAGCGTCAGCAATTGCGTGTGCATCGCATTACGTCGCTTTGGGAGTAAAACGGAAAAATATCACAATGTGTGATTCAAAAGGTATAATGACCACCAAGAGACAAAAAGCTGGAGATTTAAACGAATACAAAGCTGAATTTGCGACCGAATGCGATGACGGCTCTCTAGCAGACGCAATGGTAGGAGCAGATGTACTTCTTGGCCTCTCAAAAGGAGGTCTGGTGAGCGGCGAGATGGTTTCAAAAATGGCAGATAAACCGATTATATTTGCATTAGCTAACCCAACTCCTGAAATTATGCCTGATGAGGTAAAATCGATACGTGACGATGCAATAGTAGCAACTGGCCGTTCAGATTTTCCAAATCAAGTGAATAATGTCTTGGGATTCCCATATATCTTTAGGGGTGCTTTGGATGTTAGAGCAAGAGATATTACACAAAAAATGAAAATGGCTGCAACCAAAGCGTTAGCACAGTTAGCAAAGGAGCCAGTTCCAGATTACATAGCGCACGCATACTCAGGCGAATCGATGCAATATGGGCCAGATTACATAATACCCAAACCATTTGACAGACGGGTCTTGATTTGGGAAGCCTCAGATGTAGCCGAAGCGGCTGTTTTAGAAGGGATAGCTGCGATAAAACCAGAGGACTTTGATAAGCAGAGGTATCGTGAGTCACTCGAAGCAAGACTTGGTATGTCATATTCTGTAATGAGAGGTGTGTTCAATCAAGTAAAGGGGCGAAAGAAACGGATAGTATTCCCTGAAGGCGATAATGAAAAGGTAATTAGAGCAGCAGCACAGTGCATAGAGCAAGATATCTGCGTCCCGATTTTGTTAGGTAATTATGATAGCATTCGTAAAAAAATGGAATCTTTGAACATAGAATTTGAATGTGAAATTACTAATCCGCGATATGATGAGAGAAGAATCGGAAATTATGACTTAAAACTATTAGAAAATCGAAGTCGAAAGGGAATGACAGTAATTGATGCACAAAGGCTATTGAAAAGTCGTCCATATTTTGCTGCTCAAATGGTTGACTCAGGAGAAGCTGATGGTTTCCTCGGCGGTGTAAGTAGGAATTATGCAGATGTGTTACGTCCCTGCCTTGAGGTAATCGGTAGCAATGATGACAACCATTGTGCCATAGGTTGTTACATGATGGTAGTTAAGGGAAGGTTGATATTCCTAGGCGACGCAACTGTAAATGTATATCCTGATAGCAAGACCTTAGCTGACATAGCAGTCCAAACTGCTAAGGTTGCTAGAAGATTTGGAATCGAGCCTAAAGTTGCAATGTTATCATTTTCAAATTTTGGTAGCAGCCGAGCACAAAGATCTGAACGCATAGAGGAGGCAATCGATATTGCTAGAGGGATGGATCCATCTCTGAGTATAGACGGTCCAATGCAAGCTGATACGGCACTGAATATGGATATTCAGTCAGAGTATCCTTTCATGGACTTTGATGGACCAGCAAATGTTCTTATCTGTCCGAATTTGGCTTCTGCAAATATCGCTTACAAGTTGCTAGAACAACTTGGAGATGCTGAAACTACCGGTCCGATTTTGGAAGGCTTAGATAAACCAGTACAACTACTAGCAAGAGCAGATGGTGTAAGACACATAGTCAACATGGCAGCAATTTGTGCGCTTGATGCAATAAGGCAAGAATCTTACTGGACTAATCTTTCAACTGAATAATTTCACCGTTAGAATCCAAAGCCCATGTTGGTCGTTTCGGTCTCCAAAACGCTCCGGTCACAAAACCTGCACATAGTCCTCCAAACAGAAGATTAGCCCAACCATCCAATGCGTATGAGTTGAAACCTCTTAGAATTGGTATGGTAAAACTTGGAATTATTCCTAAAATTGTGGTCCAGAAAACCTCGCTTTTGATGTTGGATAATAGATTTGCATTATCTGGAACTTTTGGGACCGAGCCCTCTCTTTTTGGTGAGACTACTATTCTGAAACCTACCTTTGGTAACGGGCGATCACCCGGCGTAGTTACACAAGCAAAAACCCCTTCCCGGGTTGGATGAGCCGATTGTGATGCTCTGTGCCCTGAAAGTGGGCCAATCATATCTCCAATTCTCGGTCTGCCATCAAGGGGAGCACCTCGGTGGTTTCCCGTCGCCTCATCAGCCAGTAGTTCAGTCCAACCTCTTGGGAGTTTAATTTGACTTCGTGCGGCTTCCCATTCAGACTGCGTTGGCCTGCGAACTTCATCATCAAAGTGTTTTGACAAAATTTTGCATACATTATCAATTTCATCATTTGTTATCATATCTTTCAAGCCGTTACCCGTAGCCTCTTCACCGAGAATTTGTGCGTATTCAGCAATTGTGATCGGAGATTCTAAAATCAAAAATTGCGGTAGCTTGACCCTATGTCTTGGGCGCTCACTTGCATAGACCCACGCACCCCTATCTTCTCCTAAAAATACGTCACAGGGCTCAATTTTAACGAATTTGAGGCCGAACGGGCCCTCTTCAAACCCCATGCTTACACCCTAAGGGTAGCTTCAACAGCACGATACCATTTCATACCAGCTTCATGCTCTTCTAATTGAGAAAATTGTGAATACGGAGATATTGATCTAACGTAACCAAACGCAGCTAAGTCTACAAGATCTGGCGAATCGCCCCCGAAGAATTCCTTTTGTCCAAATTCTTCCGTAAATTCGTCTAACAGGTCATGCCACAGTTTCTTTGGAGTTCTTCCATCCTTCTTCACTCGTTTCTTCGCAATAATCCCCCACATTATTGGGAATCCTGCCCAAGCATAGAGTCGTTTTGAAAAGAAGCCAAAGTTTTCCAATTTTGATACGCTTGTGGTTGTTTTTAGTGCTGAGCCCAAACTACCATACAGAATCGGAATAGTAGCTTTTGACATATGCAAATCAACCCATTCCATCCATTTGTCTCGACGTTCCTTATTGTCACTAGACCATAGCTTACCCTCGTTGTGGACAGAGTCAATGTGTTTCATAATCGGTGTGGAATCAATATGAATCTTATTCTCCGCATCAATCCAAATTGGGACCTTTTTCCACTCTGGTGCGCTTGGCAGTTTTTTGCTTTTCATTGGATTTACTTGAATTCTTTCATGGTCAATACCAAGGTGTTCCAAGAGTCCTCTTACCTTCCAACAGAATGGACAGGTATACAACATATACAGTTGTCCAGCGTTTCCCATATTCTTCTCGCAATTGAATCACCTTCATGATTCATCCGGATGCACGGTTCCATCTGGCCTCCAACCTGGCTTCCAGAAACTAAGATCATCTAGCCATTGAGAAAACTCATCATCAGTAGAGTTTAGCAGCCTGTAGGCTCTAAGATTGAGCCCTTCAAGTAATGAATCTTCCATAACTCCTTCTGTATTTGCGTCCTTCCATTCTCCTACCATCTGCCTTATTTGTCGTCGAGCTTCTTCGGGTGCATCGAAGTTTCTTTCGCATACTTCTTGTAGATCTGAAAGCCAAGACCGTGTATCCCTACGTATGACGTCGGGTATTTTCTGGGTTCTATCTTTTTTCTTGAATGGCCACCATCCCATGGAGTCTGCTAGAGGTTTATGTCAATAGTCTTGGGGTTGAACCATGTCCGCTAAACATGGGCCGGGTTATTGTTCATCTACATGGCAGACCTTCAGAAAGTAGGATGAAGGAACTGATTGAGTACTATTTAGCAAGGATTAAACCCAAAGTAAAAATCCAATATCATGATTCTAAGATTGGAGGTATGGCATACGTATCAAACCTCCCAAAAGACACCATAATCCTTGATGAAAATGGCGAACAACTGTCTTCAATTCAGTTTTCAAAAAGGTTTGAAAGATGGTCTCTCAGTAATAGGGATGTAAATTTGGCAGTAGGTCCTGTGGACGGTTTTCCAAAGGATATTTCTTTGCAAAAGATTTCGTTATCAAAAATGACCTTTCCTCATGAATTGGCAGCGGTTTTATTGATGGAACAACTTTACAGAGCAAATGAAATAATACGAGGCAGTTCTTATCATAGAAATTAACAAAAATCAATTATGAGCCTATCTGTGCACATACCATGGAGACATGGTGGTTTCTAGTTCTAGAGTTCGCCTTATCGCTATCACTAATCTTGATGAGTAAAAGACAACCCTTCCCTGGGCCCTCGAGGAGATATGGTCTAGTTCTGCTAACTTTTGCTGCCCTATTTTTGTTAGGAGAGAGCGGCCCTAGGCCAACAGAAGTCCAAGTTCATCTTCTATTCCTATTGATTTATGGCTCTCTAGGGTTGTTGAGAGGTGTCCAGAATATGTTAGTCTCAAGAGATGAGGTAATTGTAGCTCCATTCGCTGGAATTATGTTTTGCGTTGCCGCAACAGCCATGATGGCTAATCAATGGGAAACATTGACTGTTGCCGAGGAGTATGCTGCATTTGCAACAATCGTCGCATTAGGTGGAGGCCAAACCTGGCTTGTCTTCAGGGGATTGTTGATCGGCAGGCTACCAATGGCATGGTCTAAAGCAGGGATTGTTGCACTGGAAAAGGGACAGATTTCTGGAGATCACGGCGCTATCCAGTGCTTTGAACGCGCTTGGGATTTAGAAGAAGAGCACATTAACCCTATGGCATGGTCCGCACTTCATAGGATACATGATTTCGTTGGAAATGAGAAAGAGGCTGAGCACTGGGCAAAAAGGCTTGCAGAGTCTGGCGGGCAAGAAGCTGTCGCCAAGGAATGGATAATGGCAATTGATGACGCTTTATCTATGTTAAATCCGCCCCAGTAATTCTATTCCTGTATTAAACAACTGTTTAAACTGCACAAAACGGGGTAGGCTTTATGTGGGTAAGATACAATTTATCAATATGGTTAATCAAGAGGATGCCGAAGACTGGGCACTCTCTACGGTGTGTTGGTACGCTGTTTTCATTTGGTTTGGAGCCTCTTTGTTTTCTCAATCCCTGTACATGGCCCTCAATGGTGAGCCGTATAACGCTAATATGATTCTAGAATCTGCTGGACCGTTCGCTTGGATATTGATAGCAATCGAAATCTTAGTTTGGGGAATTGTAATTCTATTTTTTAGTCGCAAGGTTATACACCGATTTAAGGACAATCCTGCCGAAATAGGTTATTCAGACAATCCTTCACCGCAGAGTTGAATAATCCTCTGTGCAAAAAGAGCCTCTGTGAAAGAAGGTTGGGACAATACTCCTCTAGCAGGCCAGCCGATGTCCGCTGAGGATTTAATTGATGAAATGGCATTGTTAGCATTACCCGAAAACGGCATAGTTGTTACAATCGATGAGGCGAGAAACTCATTAGTTGAAGTCAAAAAGTGCCTTTCCTGTCTCCAATCCATTCAAGATTTAGCTAATGACTTAACCTCTGAATTAGAATACTTGGTTGGAAAACTACCTCCATTTGATGAGCATGTAACAGAATATGCTGATGTATTGGGGGAGTTGGTGACAGAGTGGCAAGAGATTACTGAAAGGTTTGCCTCAACAGGAGCAAATATTGCATGTTTTGACCCCGGATATGCCGAATGGTATGGAGTCGTTGATGGACATCTAGTGCTCTATTCTTGGTGTGAAGGGGAAGAAGATATTGAATGGTGGCATCCTTTAGATTCGGGTGTAGATGGCCGCAGACCTCTTGTTGAAGCATAGGTTGGGACGTACATGGTCCGAATTACTAGGGTTCATACTGGGGGCGGCGATTTAGGCGAAACATCACTTGTTGACGGTAGTCGCGTTTCGAAGAGCGATAAAAGAATTGAGATTGTGGGAAACTGCGATGAGGTCAATGCCTTGCTGGGTATTGTTTTGATGGAATGTATGCGACTGCCTGACATTCATTCAGATGGGCGTGAGAGAGTGGGAGTAAAAGATGTCAAGCGCGTTTGCGCGCCTCACTTGCTAAGGCTTCAAAGCGAGTTATTTGATTTAGGAGCCGAATTGGCTTGTCCGATTGATAAAATTCCAAAATACATGCAATTGGTTGACAAAGAAGATTCGGATAGGCTTTGCGACGAAATGGATAACTGGATTGAGGAACTTCCTCCCCTAGAGAGTTTCATTCTACCTACTGGATCTGGTCCTGTTGCTCAAATGCACCTTGCAAGAACAGTAACAAGAAGACTGGAGAGGTCTATGGTGAGTATGAAAGATGAAATTAGGCCATTAGCACTCCAGTATGTCAATAGACTCTCGGACTGGATTTTTGTTCTTACTCGATGGGTGTCTTTGACTTTGAAGGAGGAAGAAACTCTCTGGATACCTAAAGGTCGAAGATAATTTGAAATGAGAAAGTAATTTTTCAATGATTAGGTTTCAATATTTTCCAACTGACTCCATATGCGAACGTGCAGCTGCTAAGACACCTCTACTCTCTTGATGAGTAAGTTGGTTCATTGCACTATCCCAATCCAACCACAGATGTTCTCTGTGCTCGTGGCTTAAATTAACGGTCATCGTCTCGGTTTCTGCGATATACCAAAAAACCTGTTTCTCTACCTTCTTCCCCTTGTGTTTGAAATTGTATGATGTCCTGTATTCAAAATCCAATATGAACTCAAAATCTTCAATCCCAGTCTCTTCTTTGAGTTCTCGTCCAGCGGTATCAAAGTTATCTGCATCTAACTCTTCTACATGACCCTTCGGAAAATCCCAGTGCCCCTGTGGATATTGAAGAAGAAGTATAGAGCCAAAATTGACTAAAACAACACCACAAGAGGTCTCCATTGGATACTCGGAAATCCCCGATGTATATGACCAATGCTGAAACAACCTACATATTCAAACAATATATCTTGCAGGACTGTTTAATGTCACCTCTCGATGGCATAACTAGGGTTATTGCAGACTCTGATCTTGATGGTTTAATCGCAGCTGCAATTCTCGTATCTGGTAAACCGGACCTGGAGGTTCACTTTGCCCATCCTGCTATATTGCGGGCAGGAAGTTTAGATCACTTAATTAACAGACAAACAGCACTTTGCGATCTTCCATTTCATCCAGATTGTGGGCTTTACCTCGACCACCACATGACAAATAAACCATCATTAGAAATTGAAAAACAATTTATCGCAGCTGGCGGAATATGCGTTTGGAGAGACACCCCTTCTGCGGCAAGAGCAGCTTATGATTTTATGAAAAATGAACTCGATTTGAGCCACTTGGAAGAAATAATGCCAATTGTGGACGAATTAGATTCTGGAGGTATTTCGTATGATGATTTTATGCTAGATGGGCCCGTGCTCAGACTCTCTAGATCGCTGTCTTTAGCTGAGCCTGAGCATTTACAGACCGTGATGAAACAATTCTCATTAGGGTTACCTCTCGATGACATTTTAGAGAGTCACAAGGACAGGTTAGATAATCTAAAGAATGAGAGAAATTATTTGGAAAGTGTAGTTAAGAAGAATACGGTTATTATTGACAGAATGGCTATTTGCGATCTAAGTGAGAATGAAATTAGATCAAATGGTTATCTGATAACAGCACTAGCAGGAGATGAAGCGCTAGCTTGCTGTGTGATTCACGGATACCTAGACGGAAGCATTGACAATCCTGATAGACCAGCATTGGGAGCCTCATTTTATGCCAATTCATTTAGATCTGAGGAAAATCGCTTCGACCTTTCAAAACTAGCTACTGCGCTTGATTCAACAGGCGGAGGTCATGCAAATGCATGTGGTTGCAGGATACAGGCTAGGGACTCCTCAATAGGAAAACTAACACAACTCGACAAACGGTATAATATCGAAAAATGGTTGGACCTGTGGGCCGATAGAGAAATAAAATTACTGAAAAATTGACATTTCTTTAATTTATACATGTAATCAAATAGTATGTTTGTTGGGTTGAGATTATGGAAAGCGTCACAGATCCTGAAAAAATCAGGCACAGGGCGTTTTTCAAATTGGGATTGTTCGCTTATGATTTTAGGGTTCAAGTACTAGCTGGGGGAATCCTGACATGCCTTCTATTGGGTAGTCTGATAACTATGGGTCCCGATTGGGCAGAATCATGGGGAGAAGGTGATCTTGAGTCGGTAGAGGCTGGTGAAATAGTCGAGGATGCATTTTTTGGAGAAGACGAGGATATCCAGCGTTTTGTGTTTCTAGTTCACCATGATTCCCTAGATGACTCTTCGGAAGAATGGCAAGATGCTGTAAAAAGAGCACTAATCAAGTTTGAAAATAAACCCGACAATATCGTGACTATCAACTATTCATGGAATCAAACAGGAGAGGAAAGGTCTGATTTTGTTTACGAAGATGAAAATGGATTTTGGGCTAAGAATATTGTCAACATAAATCTTGATCGAAAAGAAGCGAAGGAACTGTATGCTGAAAATTACGAATATATTGTGATTGATTCCGAGTTTGACAGTTGGAGAACCGGAAATGTTGCTATCGATGTAATCTTTGACGTAAGAATACAAGAAGACCTAATAAAAGCAGAATTAATTTCTGGGCCACTCACATTGATTATTCTTGGAATAGTTTTCGGGACTTTAATAGCCGCAATACTACCTCTTGGCGTTGCGTTTTTGACGGTTTTATCCGCTATGGGAATAACTATCTGGCTTTCCAATAATACAGATGTAACACAATATGCTCTTAATATAATTACATTAATTGGGATTGGAGTTTCAGTTGACTATTCGTTATTCATGGTTAACCGGTTTAGAGAAGAACTCAACAGAGGCCGAGATATTAGAACATCTACGGCAATGACAGTGGCTACTGCTGGTAAAGCGGTCTTTTTCAGCGGAGTAACAGTAGCAATAGGTCTGATGGGGATGTTGTTTTTCGAAAATACCGGCCTTCCCAGTTTGGGAATTGGAGGGACCCTTGCAGTTTCTGTTGCTATGATATTTTCAATACTTGTTCTTCCAGCCCTACTGTCCATAATCGGTAGGGGGATGGACAAGCAAAATATCGTTAAGATTACAACGAAAAAGAATCGCGTTTTTAGAATACCCAACAGATTACCTATTGCTTTTAGCACAGACAATGATGAGGAAGATGGCCTGTGGTCAAAAATAGCCAACACAGTTATGGAACGTCCTTGGGCAGTTTTGATACCTACTTTGGTAATTTTGCTCGGGGCAGGTTTACCATTTTTGCAGGCTGATTTCTCTATCGCATCCAGAGATGCATTACCGCCCGATGATGAAACTAGAATCGGTCTCGAACTTATGGACGATAAATGGCCCAATGAGGCCGTAAATTCAGCCATGGTAGTTTTCGACTTCGATGGTGCAGACCCCCTCTCTGAGGAAAATATTCGAGTGATGTTCAAATGGATGGGCGAGCAGGTTAACGATTCTAGAGTCATCAATGGTTTTGGATATGCTTTCCCTCCAATTGAAAATTTAACCGAGTCCGCGGTGGTAGAATTCTGGACTACTCCTGAAGAAAACCTAACAACAGAACAAATAATCACTCGAGAATACCTCAGATCAAGTTTCATTTCAAATAATGTAACCTACGTAGTCTTCTCACTCAGTGGTCCAATAACTAGCGAAGATGGTAGAGGATTTGTTTATGATGTAAGAGAAGATAGAAACGATTTGCTTGCTAAATTAGTCACTGGAGAAAATTCTAGGGTTATGGTCGCAGGATTTTCCGCCTACAGTTTGGACGTCTTAGATGCAATAATAGAAAATCTGCCTATTGCGCTGGCTTTCATATTCATATCCACAATTGTTCTTATTTATCTTCAGGTTAAGAGTATAATTATTCCAATTAAGGCTATTATAATGAATATTCTTTCAATATCAGCATCATTTGGAATGCTAGTGTTTGTATTCCAATGGGGTAATGGTGCTGAGTTGTTGAATTTTACACCTCAACCCATTGAAACAACTAACCCAGTAATCATGTTCTGTATTGTGTTTGGTCTTTCAATGGACTATGAGGTTCTCATGTTATCCAGAATTCATGAAGAATGGGAGAATACGGGGGATAACACGCTTGCAGTTGCAAATGGATTGCAGAAAACCGGGCGACTAATTACAGGAGCAGCTGCTATTATGGTGGTCGTATTCATGGCATTTGGATTATCCTCGGTTGTAATATTGAAGCAAATTGGATTAGGTTTGGCATTAGCCATTCTCCTAGATGCTACTATCGTAAGGGCCCTTGTAGTTCCATCAACAATGCGTCTGATGGGCAAATGGAATTGGTGGACTCCTCGTTGGCTTGGAGGCTCTGATAAACCTAAGGAAATTGATGAAACTGAGGAATAAATATTGCCACTGGAACTTAGAACGGCATCCTTGCGATTAACAAATCCGCCGGTGGCTCTAAAGCCGCCCGACATACGGCTCATCTCGGAGAGGTGATTGCACTGCAAGAGAATAACTTACTATCATGCCTAGACATAGGTATGAAAAAGCATTCTCCTCCGTCCACCAGACAGAGATTAGTGGCTAAATCTCCTGAGTGGGAGATGTTAGAAAGACCTTGGAAGTCTCTCCTTTTAATAGCCTTGAACGAGATTCAAATTCCAGGTGGTGAGGATGGCCCCTCCGGTCAGAGCATGATTAGAACCCGAAGAAGCAGAACTAGGCGAGGCAGCAAGGGTAGCGCAGGTCCAATGGAATGGCTTCCAAAGGCTAATGAGGCGATAATCAATGATGGTTCCCCAGAAGCTTACAGGTTAGCAGTTTTGTTGATTCGAAAAACTCTTTTTGAAGATGATTGGGATGAAACCTGGGATTCAATTTTGACCGATTTGAGAGAATCTGTAAGCAAAGATGGGGTTCACCCTGTATGGTTGAAAATGGCTGAAGCAACGCCTATATTGGCTCAATTTGCTTCATTTCCTACAATCGAGGT
>CESW01038203.1_pt1 | contig 23713 bp, 23 predicted proteins | sample 531171 | NCBI WGS metagenome assembly CESW01 (sample SAMEA2621859, study PRJEB7988) | marine metagenome | biome: marine biome (ENVO:00000447); feature: surface water layer (ENVO:00002042); material: "saline water (ENVO:00002010), including plankton (ENVO:xxxxxxxx)" | depth 5 m
GGCACCATGCCCTTGCTCAAAAAAGAAGATGTCGAATTTGTTGAGCACGCAAACACCGAACCATTGCGTGAAGAATGTGCACATTTCATGGAGTGCATCCAATCCAGAAAACAACCTCTAACCAATGTCCAATCCGGTATTGATGTTTTAAAAGTTCTGCATGCTTGTCAAAAAAGCATCCAACAAAATGGAGTACCAGTTTCCTTGTGAGTGATTCCGATCCAATAAAAATTCATCCATCCGCAGTCGTGGATGAGGGTGCAGTCATTGGTGAAAGTACGGCCATCTGGCATTTTTCGCATATTTGTTCAGGTGCCGTAATTGGAAAAAGCTGTTCGCTTGGGCAAAATGTGATGGTAGCTGATAATGCCTCTCTTGGAAACAATGTTAAGGTGCAAAACAATGTGGCGATTTACGGAGGAATAATCGTGGAAGACGATGTTTTTCTGGGGCCTTCTTGCGTACTCACAAATGTGACCAATCCAAGATCACAAGTCAGTCGAAAATCTCTTTTCGAAAAAACTCTGATCAGGAGAGGTTCATCTATTGGGGCCAACGCGACCATCGTCTGTGGAATTACTCTCGGTCGCTACTGCTTTATCGCTGCTGGTGCTGTAGTCACAAAAGATATACCAGATTACGGGTTGGTCCTAGGCAACCCCGGTAAATTATCTGGCTATATGAGTCGCCATGGGCACAAGCTTACTTTTAACGAGTCGGAAAGGGCAACATGTCCTGAATCTCACTTTGTCTACGAAAAAGTTGAGGATCAGGTTCGCTGCCTAGATTTGAATGAAGATGAGCCTTTGCCGACCGAGCTTTCTATTGGTTCACAGTATTATGATTCCTTTAAGAAATAGATGAGCGTTGCCCTCATAACTGGAATTACTGGTCAAGACGGCTCCTACCTCACGGAATTGCTCTTGGAAAAAGGCTATTTGGTGCATGGTATTGTTCGCCGATCCAGTTCGATGAACCGTTGGCGGATCGACCACTTGGTCCAAGATGAAAATATTTATGGGAAGTCTTTTTTTTTACATTATGCTGATTTGTCTGACGATGCTTCTCTTCGCCGAATTTTCTCCAAAGTAAATCCAGATGAGGTTTATCACTTGGCTGGTCAAAGCCATGTGGCCTTGAGCTTTGATATACCTGAGCTTACTACCTATGAAATCTCAAATGCGACCCTTAAACTGCTAGAGATTTGCCGGGATCAGGCATTACAGCCCAAAATATACCTCGCGGGTTCCTCAGAAATTTTTGGTAACGCAAAAGAATCCATTCAGACGGAGGAGACTCAGTTTAATCCAACCTCTCCCTATGGAGTATGCAAGGCATTCTGTGTGGAAATGGGTAAGGTCTACCGATCTGGATATGGTATACATGTATCGAATGGCATTCTCTACAATCATGAATCTCCCCGTCGAGGGGAAAATTTTGTCACGCAAAAAATTGTTCGGGGTGCGGCATCGATTGCCCAAGGCAAGGCTGAGAATTTAGAACTTGGTAATATTGATATTGAGCGGGATTGGGGCTATGCACCTGATTATGTTCTGGGTATGTGGATGATGCTCCAGCAGGAACACGCTGATGATTATATTCTAGCAACTGGAGAAACGCATAAGCTATCTGAATTTCTGAAAATTGCTTTTAAATACTTCGATTTAGATTATCAAAAATATGTCCGAGTAAATGAAAAATTCATAAGACCCAATGAACCCCAAAGACTTTGTGGAGATTCTTCGAAAGCAAAAAATGTTCTCGGTTGGAAGCCCTCAATTAGATTATCTGAAATCATTAGTAAGATGTGTCAAGCAGCGTCAAAACATTTATAATTATGCAATTCATTGACCTAAAAACTCGTCACCAATTGATTGGAGACAAGTTCAATGCCCGTATTCAAAAAGTTATGGATCATGGACAATTTATCCTTGGTCCGGAAGTTCATGAGTTGGAGAAAAAACTGGCTCAATATACCGGTTCCGAACATTGTGTTACTGTGTCGAGCGGTACCGACGCTTTATTGATTGCACTAATGGCATTGGGGATAGGGGCGGGCGATGAGGTCATCACCGTTCCGTACACCTGGATTTCCACGGCCGAGGTCATTGCACTTCTTGGTGCCAAGCCCGTATTTGTCGATATTCGTCCAGACACCTGGAATATGGATGAAAACCTGCTTGATGCTGCAATAACTGATGAGACCAAAGCAATTATACCTGTATCAATCTATGGCCAGTGTCCTGATATGGATGCCATCAATTCGATTGCTCAAAAATACAACTTACCTGTTATCGAAGATGCCGCACAAAGTTTTGGCTCTACTTATAAAGGTAAAAAGTCCTGTAATTTATCAACCATAGGCAGTACATCATTTTTTCCTTCAAAACCACTCGGCTGTTATGGTGATGGGGGTGCCTTATTCACCAACGATGATGAACTGGCCGAAAAGTTTCGTTGGATTCGCGTACACGGACAGGAACGCAAGCACCACCATCCGATCTTGGGAATCAATGGCCGGATGGATACTCTTCAGGCGGCCATACTTTTAGAAATTTTGGAAGTGTTTCCTGTTGAAGTCCAGAAGCGGGGGCAACTTGGCCAAACCTATTCAGAAGGCTTAAATCATCTTGATGGTTTGGAAACTCCAAGAATTGGAGAACACAACACCTCGGTTTATGCCCAGTATACAATCCTTTCTGAACAAAGAGAAGAGATCCAGCAATCCCTTAAAGAAAAAGATATTCCTTCGGTTTCCTATTATTCAATACCTCTTCACCTCCAACCCGTATTCAAAAACCTTGGACATCAGGCAGGTGATTTTCCTGTTGCCGAGAAAGTTGCCAATGCGTGCCTAAGTTTGCCTATGAGTCCATATTTGAGTGTTCAAAACCAAAGCCAGGTGATAGATTCGATCTCCAATAAAGAAAGTTACTAATCTCACGATATATCTTCAAATTCTTTCATGGCTAAAATAACCCTCAATCTTGAATACACCATCCTTCAAGAGTTGAAGCTCAAGGCTTCTGAACCGAAGCATTCTATGTCAGAATTAGTAAATGGTGCTCTCAAGGCTAGTCTGCAGGAAGATCAGGAAAAGGTGATTGATGTGATTTTGTATAAACTTAAATAAAAAAATATATGAAAGCAGTAATATTAGCAGGTGGTTTAGGTACTCGTTTATCTGAAGAAACTGTCCATAAACCAAAACCAATGGTTGAAATTGGTGATAGACCAATTCTTTGGCATATCATGAAAATTTACTCCCATTTTGGCATAAATGACTTTATTATTTGCACAGGATATAAAGGTTATCTGATAAAAGAATACTTTGCTAATTATTTTCTACACACATCTGATGTTTCCTTTGATCTGCTGTCTAATAAGATAGAGGTGCTTAAAAAGGGTGCCGAGAATTGGAGAGTTACAGTTATCGACACTGGAAATAATTCGATGACAGGAGGGCGACTTAAACGAGTACATGATTATCTTGATGATGAACCCTTCTTTTTTACTTACGGTGATGGGGTTGGGGATGTAGATATAAATGCAACTTTAAAGCATCATAATGCTTCTGCAAGGAAAGCTACGATCACTGCGGTTCAACCGCCTGGTAGATTTGGCGCCTTAAATATTGAAGGAGAAAAGATTACTTCGTTTCAGGAGAAACCCGAAGGAGATGGCTCTTGGATTAATGGTGGTTTTTTCGTTTTGGAGCCAAGTGTACTTGATTACATCGAAGGCGACCATGTTACTTGGGAAAAAGAGCCACTTGAAGCACTAGCAATGGAAAGTCAATTGACTGTCTACAAACATAAAGGATTTTGGTCTCCTATGGATACTATCCGTGACAAGAATATGCTTAGTAATTTATGGTTATCAGGTAATCCTCCTTGGAGAATTTGGTGAATATGAAAAACGATTTTTTTGGTGGATTCTACAGAAATAAGAAAGTTCTTATTACAGGAAATACAGGTTTTAAGGGTTCGTGGTTAAGTATTTGGCTAGTTAAACTTGGTGCAAATGTAGTTGGTTTGTCCAATGAAGTACCTACTTATCCATCCTTATTTGAAAATGCGAAATTATCCAATGCACTAGATTATAGAAAAGGAGAGATACGGGATTTGAAATCTATGTGTTCTTTATTGGAAGAGACAAAACCTGAACTTATATTTCATTTGGCGGCTCAAGCTATAGTCTCAGTTTCCTATGATGATCCTGTCGAGACCATTTCTACAAACACACTCGGTACAGCAACAATTCTCGAGGCTGTAAGAAAGTGTTCCCACCCTTGTACTGTTGTGATAATTACTTCTGACAAGTGTTACGAGAACCTAGAATGGCCTTGGGGTTACAGGGAAAGCGACCAAATCGGTGGCAGAGATCCTTACAGTGCTTCTAAGGGATGTGCTGAGCTAATTTTCCATTCATTTTACGAATCATATTTTGCCAAGTCTGAAAATGTTAGGTTATGTAGTGCGAGAGCCGGTAATGTTATTGGAGGTGGAGATTGGGCTAAAGATAGAATTGTTGTAGATTGCGTTGAAAATTGGGCAAAAGGTTTACCAGTGGAAATTCGTTGTCCGGATGCAACTAGACCTTGGCAACATGTTTTGGAACCACTATCTGGCTATCTTCATTTAGCTCGTGAATTATCGATGAATTCATCGTTAAGTGGACAATCCTACAATTTTGGTCCAAAAGAATTGCATAACAAAAGTGTCATTAATTTACTACAAGACTTAAGTAAATATTGGAATTTTAAAGAGCCAGAAAATGCTTTTTTAATTAAAGGTAATTTACCTTTTAATGAGGGGAGTTTGCTTAAACTCAACTGTGATAAAGCACTCTTTGATTTGAAATGGACCCCAACATTGTCCTATGAAGAGTGCGTCAAATATGTGAGTCAATGGTATTACGCGTTTTATCATGATGAAGTGGATGCATTAGACCTTTGTTTGGGAAATATTGCGACTTTTGAACAAAAAGCATGCGAAAGAGGATTAAGTTGGAGTAATTAAAATGGAAAGAAAAATTACTCTAAATAAACTTTCAGTTATTTATCATCCAAAAGGAAATGTGATGCATGCTTTGAAAAAATCTGATAACGGGTTTGCGGGCTTTGAAGAGGCTTACTTCACAACAATAAAATATGGTGAGATAAAAGGATGGAAATTGCACAAAAAAATGACTATGAATCTCATTGTTCCAAGTGGAAGTGTGATGTTTTTCATTTACAATGAACTTTTAAACAAAACATTTAATTACGAATTAGGATCAAGTTGTTATAATAGGCTTACAATAAGTCCAATGTTATGGGTTGCATTTAAGGGGCAATCCAGTGGACTAAACCTAATACTAAATTTATCTAATCTCGAACATGATCCCGAGGAAGCTGAAAATGCTCCGCTAGACACATTCAAACTTGTTTAGTAATGAAAGTTGTTTTAACAGGATCTAGTGGTCTTTTAGGATCTAGTCTAAAAAAAATATCTTTTGATCAAGGTACTATTATACTGTCAATTAATTATTCTAGTGCATGGGAGCCTGACTTCCTCAAAAAACTTAAATGTCTGCAAGCTAGCTTTTTTATTCATGCTGCAGCTAATACAGATGTTGAGTGGTGTGAGATGAATCCAAATGAATGCTACTACGATAATTATCTGTTGACTGATAGAATTGCACAAATCTGTGCAGAAATAGAACTTCCTCTTTTGTACCTTTCAAGCACTGGTGTTTATGGGAAACAGCAGATGATTCCATATAAGGAATATAATGCAGCATTACCAACTACTCACCATCATCGTTCTAAATATTTAGGAGAGAAATCAGTATTAATTGCTAACAAAAAGAATTTAGTAGTAAGGACAGGTTGGTTATTTGGTGGAAATTCTTCGCAAAAGAAGAATTTTGTTTGGAATCGAATTCGAGAAGCACTCGTTGCAAAAAAATCAAATCTCCCTATTTTTTCAAATAACGAACAGTTTGGATGTCCAACATTTAGCGATGATTTGGCTAGTCAATTGTTACTACTGATGAAAGGAAATTACACAGGTATATTCAATATTGTGAGTGAAGGAAATGCTTCTCGTTTTGATTATGTAAGATCAATTATTAATATAGCAAATATTTCTGTTGAGATTAAAAAAAAACCAGCAAACGAGTTTGATCGTAAAGCCGATGTTTCTAACAATGAGATGGCTGAAAACTGGAAAATGAAAAAACTTGGTATTAAGCAAATGCCTCATTGGAGGGATAGCCTTAATTTTTACATCTCAAATATCTATAAAAACTATTATGAGTAGTTCCCTAATAATAACTGTTTTAGGTTCAGGAGTTTCTGGGCTGGGTGTTGCCTTAAAAGCTAAGGAAGTTGGCTTAAAATGTATCCTTTATGAGGCAAGGGATTCTGGTGGAGGACTCCTTGATAACTTTTTTGTTCAGGAATTTCGGTTTGACTATTCTGTACATTTAAGCTTCGCGGAAGAAAAGAAGGTAAGAGAAATTTTTGATAAATCGAAATTTATAAAACATTCTTCTGAATCAACATGCTTTGAACAAGATAAATGGCTCAAGCACCCAGTTCAAAACAATCTTTTCCCTCTTGACCTCAAAACAAAAGTCGAACTCATCGAATCATTTATTAAAAGACCTAAAACTCTTGACGATAAGTCTTACAAAAGCTGGCTTATCCACCAATACGGTGAGAAAATTTCTTTCAGATATCCTCTGAAGTACACTCTTAAATACTGGAATACTGATCCTGAAAAACTCTCAACCAATTGGATTGGTAATAGAATGAGAAGAGCCGAACTTAAAGAAATTTTGAACGGAGCAATTTCTGAATCAACGCCAAATCACTATTACGCAAAGGAAATGCGGTACCCAAGTAAGGGCGGATTTAAATCGTTCATTAGGCCCTTGCTTGAAATAGCAAATGTCAGATACAATCATAAATGCACTGAAATTGACATCGGAAAAAAACAACTTTTTTTCAAAAACAAGAAAATAGAGCACTATGAAAAGCTTGTTTCCTCATTACCATTGCCTGAGTTAATCAAATTGATTAAAAAATGTCCTTTACCGGTTAGAGAAGCAGCAAAAAGACTATGTGCGACATCAATTGACTTGGTTTCCATTGGATTTAATAAGATCATAACACCTAAACTGTGGTTCTACATCTATGATGAAGATATTTTTGCAAGCAGGGCACACTCACCTTCAGTAAAGTCAAATGATAGTTGTCCTCCCAATACTAGTTCTCTTCAATTTGAAACATATTCTAGAGGTTTAAAATCAAGATACACTAAGAAATCATTAATCAAAAACTGTATTTACGCACTTAAGAAAATGAATTTGGCAGATGAAAAAGACATATTATTTGTTGATCATAGAAGAATTAATTATGGAAATGTAATTTTTGACTTAGGTATGGAAGATAATCGAAAAATTGTTAGGGATTGGCTTCATAAAAATGATATTATTACATGTGGAAGATTCGGGGAATGGGACTATTTGTGGAGTAACCAGAGTCTTATGAGTGGTTACAACGCAATTTAAAGAAGTGAGATGTTATTTACTATAGCAATCCCTACTTATAATAGCGGAAATTCATTAGCTGCTGCCATTGATAGTTGCGTTAATCAATCATTCAAAGATCAATACGAAACCCTTATCGTTGATAATGCTTCAACGGACAATACAAATTATATTACAAAACAGTATGAAAAGAAAGTAAGGGTTGTTGTCAACTCATCAACATTGTCACAATTCGACAATCATAATGTATGCCTTAAAGAATCAATGGGAGAGTATGTAGTTTTTTGTCACGCTGATGATTGTCTTGATTATCATGCATTAGATAAGTTCTTGATAGTGTTAAAACAACGTGGTTTTCCTAAAAAGTTTGTCGTTTGGGGGAGATCTTTTTTTCGTGACTTTTTGAATAACTGGCAAAATGGGGGTTTTAACTTGAATCAGGTTGCATCTGGAATTAAATCTATCGATGTTTTTCGATTAGGGGGTCTTACCGCTTCAGGTACCTGTTATTCAAAAGAGGAGTTTTTAAACTTGGGAGGTTTCCTAGAAATGCAAGACATTATGACGCCCTCTGATATGTCAACAATGTGGATGCTATGTGTAAAGGGATTCGAGTTTGAAATGACCGATCGCATCTATGTAAAAAGAAACTTTGCAAGTACAGCATTACTGGATAATCGGAATCAGGTAATTAGTTCAATATCTAACGCAATAATTGTATTTAGAAATAATAGTACAGATAGAGAGTTTTCATTAGTCTATGATAGTCTTGTAAACTTCAATAATTTGATTAATCCTTATCTAATAGCTGCATTATTTATTTCGGGCCATAAAAAAGATGGTTGTCTAAAGCTTTCACTTTTGAAGTTCTTTTTTAAAAATCCTCTCTTAATTTTTAACAAGAGGTATTATTTCCTGATTTATTATTTTTTTAAATAAAAATGTCTGATTAATGGTAAAAAAAATATTAAAAAAATTCAAAGTTGAATTTTTAACTGTGTTGTTTTTATCGTTAATATTAGCTTTTTTTGAAATTACAACATTATCTGAATTAGGATTTTTTATTTCATCATTCGGTAATTCTAGTTCAGAAAAATCAAATTTTTTAATTAGTAGTCATTTTAATTTTGCACATGATAATTTTGCAAAAAAACATGGATTATTCATATTAGTACTATTTGTCATAAAATTTCTTTTGTTTGTTTGGATTAATGTTGAGATTAATAAGTTTGTTTCGAAATTGGATTTATATGCAAGACAATTACTCCTTACCAGCTATTCATCTATCAAGTATCGTGACTGGATTAAACTAGATAACTCTGAAGTAATTTCTGACATTACTTCCTTTATCCCAAAGGTAGTTAATAACTTTATTCTTCCTTTTATTCGAATTGTTCCTGAAGCAATTATACTTTTTTCCATTGTTATATTACTAGCATTTGTAGACATAAGGATTTTCTTAATTTCTTCTATTTCATTTATAATTTTATGTTTGTTGTACATATTTATTTTTCGAATCAAACTATTTAATCTTGGAATGAAAATGAGAGATATTAATTTAAATATGGCTTATTTTGTAAAGCTAAGCTTTGAAAGTTTTAAGGAGTTTAGTGTCTCTGGCAATCGCTCATACTTTATAAAGAAATTCGTAAACTTGTCGCAACCATGGAAATCTGCATATGTCTCTTATAATACAATTAGTAAAATGCCAAAAGTGATAATAGAGCTGGTTTTTGTTATACTATTTGTGTTTATAATTATAACTATAGAAGATTTAGACAACTCTATGTACGTAATTAGTCTGTTTGGTATTTGTGGTATTAGATCAATACCAATTTTTACTACCATTCTGTCTTTTTTTAATAATTACAGGACAAATCTTCCTCTTATTTTTAGGTTGGAATCAAAATATAAGCATACCTTTTCTTTCACAAACAAAGAAACACCTCCCGTACATTTTCAAAAATTGCATTTTAACAAAGTATGTTTTTCTTACACTGATGATTCAGAGATTATTAAAGACTTATCGTTTACTATTAATAAAAAGGATAGAGTCCTATTTAAAGGTGAATCGGGAAGTGGTAAATCCACACTGATCAACCTAGTCCTAGGACATCTTGAACCTAAATCAGGATCAATAACATTTAACAATTGTGAAGAAAACGGAAATTTTAATTTTTATTATTTGCCTCAGGAATCTTTTTTATTTTCTGCCTCGATTATTGAGAATGTTACACTTACAACAAGTAATGATTATAACAAAGAAGTTTTTTCTAAATGTCTTATTGATACGCAGCTTGATAAAATTGTACTTAATCTTAGAGATGGGGTTCATACAAAGCTTTCAGACAAAGCACTAAATCTTTCAGGTGGACAAAGACAGCGTATACTTCTTGCTAGAGCATTATATCAAAGACCTTCAATAATTATTCTTGATGAGTCTACTAACGCTATAGATTTTAATAGTCAGAACGAAATTTTCGATACTATATTTAGTGAATACTGTGACACCACTTTTATAGTTGTTTGCCACACTGAAATTAATTTAAAACTATTTAACAATATTATATGTATTTAAAACTCAATAAGTTTTTTAACTCCTTTAGAAATATTATTTTTGATTACGATAATACTCTTGCACTAATTCCCATCAATTGGCAGTTAGAAAGGAAGAATTTTAATTGCTTTTGTAAAAAAAATTTCCAAATTAGCTTTAATGGCTTAAGGATTGATGAAATGGAATCAAAACTTTTCAATTTATATCCAAATAGAAACTCTGAAATTCTAAAATTTAGAAGGTGTCTCGAAATCCAGTATTTGGGTAAGCATTTACCTCACGAGATTCTTGTTAATAGTATTAGAAATATTGATAGTAACTTGTTTATAGTAAGTAATAATTTATGCGAGACTGTTACTTCTGGACTTTCTTCATTCAAAGTGTTGGAAAATTTTACTCGTATAATTGGAGTGGACACCTTGTGCTCACCTAAGCCATCGACATTATCCTGGGATTATCTCGTAAAGCATCACAATTTAAATTCTTATGATACTTTATATGTTGGTGATAGTCCTGCCACAGATGGCATATATTCATCAAAAATTGGTATTCCTTTTCTGCAGCTACCTGTAACAAACTATCCTTCATGAACAGTCCTAAATTACTCGATTGTACTCTTCGTGACGGAGGTTATTATAACAATTGGAATTTTTCTGAAGATTTGGTCAATGACTATCTTATCAGTTGTAAAAAGTCAGGAATTAATTTTGTAGAGTTAGGTTTTAGATCACTTCCGGATGATTATTTCAGAGGTCCTTATTATTACACTACCGACGATTATCTAGATACATTAAGTCTTCCTGAAGATTTGCACTATGCTGTCATGATAAACGCTTCTGACTTCTTAGATCAATCCACAGATTTAAACAGTTTATTGAATCTGTTATTTGCTGAAAAAAATAAATCAAAAATTTCATTAATCCGTGTCGCAGTTAATTTCAAACAATACAGCACTTGTTACGACCTCATATGTATTCTTCGAGGCTTAGGTTACAATGTTGCCCTTAACTTAATGCAAGCTAATGGAAAAACCCAAGAAGAGTATCATAACGCTGCCTCTACAATATCAAAATGGAACTTAGTACATACTATTTATTTCGCTGATTCACTTGGTTCAATGACACCAGATGAGGTTTCTTTCATTTCTTTAAGTTTGAAATCTGGGTGGAAATTGGAACTTGGATTTCATTCTCATAATAATAAAGGGATGGCTTTAGCCAATACACTCAGTGCGCTTAACGCAGGTGTATGTTGGTTAGATTCAACTATTTTTGGTATGGGAAGAGGTGCTGGAAATGTTCCAACCGAATCTCTTCTAATCGAATTGAGTAATCTCGGTGTTTCCAATATTAATCCAAAGGAACTTCAACCCGCATTAGTATACTTTAAAGAACTCTTGGCTCAGTACAAGTGGGGACCTAATGAATATTATCATTTTGCAGCCAATAAGGGGATACATCCGACATATGTCCAATCGCTTTTGAATGATAGAAGATATGAGGATTCTGATTTATTTTCCATTTTAGATTCAATATCAAAATCGTCTGCAAGTTCATTTACTGAACAAAACCTTCGAGAAGCCACATACACAAATCTTGATGATAGTGTAACTGGAACTTGGAATGCGTCAGGATGGCTTACAAATAAAAGCGTTTTACTTGTTGGTAGTGGTGATTCAGTAAGTTCTAACATTAGCGCTATCGTTTCATACATCAAAAAATACGAACCTTTTGTAATTTGTTTGAATATAAATCGCAACTTACTTCCTCAATTTGTTAACGCAATAATTGTTTCTCACCCTCAAAGGATGTTGCTTGATTTTGAAGAATACGAATCTCTTAATTGCCCTGTTGTTATGCCACAAAAATTACTAAATTTTGAGGCTAATCAAGATATTAAGGAAATTGAAATCTTAGACTATGGATTAAATGTTGTCGACAACAATTTTATTATAAGGGAAAATAATTGCACAATCCCATCTCCCTTGGCATTGTCATACGCTCTATGCGTTCTTACAAAATCAGGAGCCGTGGATCTTAATTTAGTTGGTTTTGACGGTTACGAGTCTAATGATCCAAGACAACAAGAAGTTTTGGATGCCTTTTTGAAATATCAATCCTTGCCAGAGGCTTTGCCATTAAAATCATTAACACATTCTACTTTTCCAATTAGAAAAGGTTCAATTTATGCTCCTAGGATTAGTTTGAATGACTTTTTGGTTGTTATTCCTGCTAGATATCAATCCAGCCGATTTCCAGGTAAACCATTGGTTGACCTATGTGGTAAATCTTTAATCAAGCATGTATGGGATAAGTGCGTGCAAGCCGTAGGTGAAAAATTGGTAATTGTAGCTACCGATGATGAAAGGATTAAGAACCATTGCTTAGATAATGATATCAATGTCATCATGACCAGTGCTGATTGTAAAACCGGTACCGATAGGTTAGCTGAAGTGGCAACTAAGGTAAAAAGAAAGTTTTATGTTAATGTACAAGGCGATGAACCACTGGTTGAACCAAAGGATATTCTTAAAATTATTAATGCATCTGAGAGAGATCCTAACTGTATTTTTAATGCTATGTGTCCAATCAATAGTGCAGAGGATTTTATTTCACCGAATGTACCTAAAGTTGTGCTAGCAAATGATCAAACATTGATGTATATAAGTCGTGCACCAATTCCATCTAATAAATCAAGGATGTTTATGCTAGGAAACAGGCAGGTGTGTATTTATTCTATCCCAAGAGATAAACTTCTGAGCTTTGGCAAACTTAAGAAAAAATCTCAAAATGAAGAGATTGAGGACATTGAAATTCTAAGATTCCTTGATAATGGTCACAAAGTGAAGATGTTACAAGTTTCGAATTCACCAATTTCGATCGATACCAAGGATGATTTGTCGAGGGCAATCAAATTTTTATCAAAAAAAAATTCGTTAAGTAAGTAATGAATATTTTAGTTACTGGTGCTTGCGGTTTTATAGGTTCAAAAGTTGCTAATTCTTTAAGTGATTTTGCTGAAATAACGACAATTGATAATTGTACTACGGGAAGTATTAATAATCTCCCAACTAATACTATTTTCATAGAAGGAGATTGCCAAAGCAGTATTACAATTGAAAAACTTGAAGATAAAGAATTTGATATCATAATGCATATAGCAGGGCAAAGCTCAGGGGAAATTAGTTTTGAAGACCCCATTTATGATTTACAAACCAATACGCAATCAACCCTTATGCTTCTTGATTATGCCTTAAAACATCGGTGCAAAAAATTTGTATTTGCTTCAACAATGTCAGTCTACGGTGATGGACATACTGATGCTGTTTCTGAACAATCAGAGCTAAATCCAAAGTCATTTTATGCAATTGGCAAAATTGCAAGTGAGAATTATTTGAAACTTTATGCATCCTACGGATTGCAGACTACATCCCTTAGGCTTTTTAATGTGTATGGACCAGGCCAAAATCTTGAAAATATGAAACAGGGAATGCTTAGTATTTATTTATCTCAGTTGATAAAATCTGGCAAGATAGTTGTAAAAGGATCGCCGAATAGATTTCGAGACTTTATTCATGTGGAAGATGTAGTAAATGCCTTTAAAAGAATTGTTTCATATGATGAAAATGGATACTCATGTTTCAACATAGGTACTGGTCGATCGTGGATGATTCAAGATGTTTTAAATATGTTAATAGATATATATGGCAAGGAATTTCCAATAAAATATGTCGATAAAACTCCCGGTGATATGGAGGGAGTTTTTGCTAATATTACTAGAGCTGTCAGTTTACTTAATTGGCAGCCATACATTGAATTTAAAGACGGATTTGCAAATTTTGTTAGTTGGGGCTTGGATAAAAATGTACATTAAAAACATCTATAAAATATTCCGAAATTATGTTTTATCTTTGTTTTTTTACTTCATACTTCGTATTATTTACTTTTATAGAAACAACAATGCTTCCCTATTAAAGTATTTTGGAATCTGCAAAAGGATTAATATCGTATGTCCAGGTCCGTCAGCAGTAAAATTTGAAATTGGTAAGAACGATGGTTTAAATATCTATGTCAACCACGCTTCTGATTGTATAAAAACGGGAGGATCAAGTGTAAATGATTCAATAATATTTTCAGCTGACTCAATTAGAGCGAAAGAAGTTTTAAAGAGAAATAGCGATTTATTTTCCTCCTTTAATTCAGTGTTAATTGCTGGCCGATTGTCCCAATTAAACATTTGTTTATTAAGTACATTTAGATATATTTATCTCCCGAAATTGAAATTCGATTTCTTCTTTGGACTTATAACTCAAAAGACATCATTAGACAGTATTTCACCAATTGAAAACAGGTACACGGCCAGAGGATTTGGTTCCCTTGTGGGTGCGTTAGAACTAGCTTTGTTATTCTCCCCACATGAAGTCTATCTTTGGGGGTGCGACTTTGGAGAAGTATCAGGTGCGAAATACTTTTCAAATGAAATTCCAATACGAAACGATACTCCTCATGATTTAATTAAACAGGATGTTTTGAAGATGAAAAAACTTATGAGAACACATAATATTCATCTCATTGATACAAATGGTAATATCTAAGAGGAAGAACTTTATCTGCTTCTCTAACGGAAAGGTAGCATCCACAACACTTGACAATCTTTTTGGTTCATATCATGATTCTGATTTAGAAACACTTAGTATAAATGGCCTTTTTAGCAAAAGGCATTTACCCCCAAGTATTGCTAGAACCTACTACAATACAAACACATGGAATATGTTTTATAAATTTTCATTTGTAAGAAATCCCTATGATTGGATTATTTCATGTTATTTGTACAAATACAAACTTAACTATATGGATTGGTTCTCCAAATCTCGACGAAACCCAAGGTTTCTGTTCCATATCATTAGGAAGTATCCTCGTTATAAAAAAAACTCAACTAGAAATTTTTTTGATAAAACTCATATTTTGGACATAAAAGAAAGACTCAGAACATCAAGAGTTAATTATTTTAGTTCTACATTACTCCAATCCTGTTACACGCACGATATTGATAATGTAAAAATTGTAGACTTTATAGGAAAATTTGAAAAATTGGATTCCGATTATGTTGAGATTTGTAGAAAACTATCCATTATTCCTAAGAAATTAAATCACCTGAATAAATCATGTAGGTCAAATTCAGTTACCTTTACAAAAGACGCAATAGACATTGTTCGTCAAGTTTGGGAATTGGATTTCATAAATTTCAAGTACTCCTTAAATACTCCTGATTTCATAAAAGTAGAACTCTAAAAGCTTGAACATCCTACACATCAACGCTGGTTCCCTAAACAGCGGTAGTGGAAGGGGTGTTTATTGGCTGCATCAAGCTCTCCTTAAAAATGGTGTTAAATCTAAAATTTTATGCAGTGAATATGATGGTGCAGATGAGAATGTAATTACACCAAAGAAAAAAAATACCTTCTCAAAGAAAATTGAAAAATTTCTCCATAAGTATGTATTATTCGCATCCAAAAACTTTAATTCTAATCATTTTGGTTTAGATGTAAAAAAATATGAATGCTACAAGTGGGCAGATGTAATTCATTTACATTGGTTTAACGGATTAATTGGAATTACAAATATTTCTTGTATCGATAAACCGATTGTATGGACCCTTCGTGACATGTGGGCACTTACCGGGGGTTGTTTCTATTCCCTCGACTGTGCTAAGTGGAAGAAAAATTGCATACTATGTCCAGAAATAGACTCAAAACTTCCTGTATCCCTCTTAAACCAGACTATTAAAAAAGAAAAATTTGATTCTAAAATAGTTTATGTTGCTATTAGTAACTGGTTAAAAACTAAAGCAAAAGATTCTTCTGTATTAAGAAATAATGAAGTTCTACACATACCGAATTCGATAAACTTAGAGTTATTTTCACATGACGAATATTTCAAACAAAGGTTCCCATTTATAAAAGACAATGACTTCGTAATTTCAGTAGGAGCACAGAACCTAAAAGATAAGTATAAAGGTGGTGCACTGTTAATTGATTTACTAAATGCGATAAACTTCAATACAATTGTGTTATGTTTCGGAAACTCAAATATTGAAAGTGAGATTTCTAACAAACATGTACGCTTCTATTATTTAGGATTTGTTGATGATAATACGATATGCTCTGTTTATTCAGCGTCTAATGTCTTTTTAATGACATCAACTATGGAAGCATTTGGAAAAACCGTAGTAGAATCACTAGCATGTGGCACACCAGTAATTTGTTTTGATAAAACAGCTCCTGCTGAAATCATAACCAGTATGTCGGATGGGATTATAGTTAATCGAAACTCAATACCTGAATTTATGCAAGCTTTACTATTTATTAAGCTTAAGAAGAAAATTTATTTTTTTAAAAATTGCGTTCAGAAATCAAAACAATACGACAGTGCAAGAATAGCGAAGGAATATTCTTACTTATATCAAAAAATATATGTCTGAAAGTTTTAAATATACTATAATTGTTTTGGCTAAAAATGAAAATATTTTACTCTGCCAAAAAATCAATGAACTTACATCTCATAATATCAAAAACTTTTTAATAATTGTAGCAAATTATGGTAGTATTAATCTTCCACCTGATAAGAGAATTAAGATCTTAAATAATTGTTGTAATGGTATTTATGATTCAATGAATCAGGCAGTAAAAAATGTAACTACAAAATATTACATTGTTGCAGGATTAGATGATGAGATTTTAATTAGAAACATTAGCAAGGTTGATTTTAAAAGAAATGATCATGATATTATCATATGTAGAGTCATTAAAGATAATAAAGAATATTCTTACTTCAGGCCAAATATGGTTGTACGAGGGCCTACTGGTGTTTTTCCCTCGCATACTGTTGGGCTATTAATAAAAACATCATTACACGATAAGTATGGAATGTATTCTCCTCGATTCAAAGTAATATCAGATTGTTATTTTATTGGTAAAGCAATTTTGGGTGGGTGTACTTGTAAGTTAATAAATTTAACAAGTGGTATTGTGGGTAGCTCAGGGTATTCATTCCAAAATCAATTTCTATCTGAAAAAGAATGCTACGAAGTTAGAAAGGAATTCGGACTTTGTTTTCCTTTAAATTATTTCTTATATGTTATTAGAATATCACGTAGATTGATCAAGATAAATGTATATAAAACTTTCAAAAATATATAAAAAAAGCCTTTTTTTATTCTTAGGATTAAGCTTAGTTCTTCCTACTTTATTTACAAAAGAAAGACTCATTTTTTTGATTATTCTTTTAATTTTTTCTTTGTGTATTATTTTCAAAAATAAAATTAAAATATGCTATAATAGAATTCTCATCCTTATGTTATTTCTTCTTGCTGCATTTGTTGCGTTTGTTATGGGAGTAATTGAGTCAAGTCCAGGAGCGTTTAATTCATTAACCATTTATATACTATGGCCAATTGTATTCTATATTTTATTTTGGAGTTTGAACAGTAAAGATCTTTGTGCACTTAAAAATACTATCTGTTTTTCATACATATGTAGCCTAAGTCTATTTATTTTATTTATTATAGATAAATTCTATATGAAAATTCCTTACATAGATATATTATTAATAAATTTTGATTTCCGTTTTAATGCAAATGGAAATCATCTTGAATATTATATGCCTTCTCTCCCTTCCTTCCTTATTACATTTGTCTATTTTTTGTATTCCACATTTATTCCTAGTAAAGTGTCAAAAAACACATCAATTTCTAACGCTCTAATTTTAATAAGTTCATTTGCTTTGTTAATAATTTCGGGAAGATCAGCAATCTACATAGCACTAGTGATAAACTTTTTCATTTTAATAAGTATATTCATAGTCCAGAAAAGATATAAAGTCTTGTTTACAACATTTACACTTATTGTATTATTTACATATATAAACTTAGAACTTGTAAATAATTTATTTCAATTCGTTTCATCAAGTTTTGACTTTAGTAATGTAAACAACTCTTCTTCACATAGGAGATATGTACAATTTTTCCAGCTAACGGACGCTATGTTTAATAATCCTTTTTTTGGACTCGGATTAGGTTCTTCTGTAGATGAATTTTTCATACAAAGATCTGAACCTTGGGCATATGAATTATCTTATTTGTCAATTCTTATGCAGTTCGGCATCTTTGGATTTATTTTAATTTCGCTCCCCGTGGTTTATATATTCTTTCTTTTTATTCAAAATAGAAAAAGTTTTTTCTTCCATGAATCGTTACCTTTCCTGATGTGTATTTTTTCTTTACTAATAATTACAATATCTAATCCTTATATATTCAAATTTGATTATTTATGGTTAATATTTATTGCATTATTTATTTTTAAAAATAAACATGCTTGATATCGTTATTGTTAATTGGAATTCTGGTTCTTATTTAAAGAATTGCATTGAATCTATAAATAATAAATTCCAAGTAATTGTTGTTGATAATTGCTCTACTGATGGCTCTGTTAATGGTATATCGGACTTTAAAAACGTAATACTGTTGCGGCAAAGTGAAAATCTTGGTTTTGGTAAAGCATGCAACATTGGAGCAAATCATGCCAAATCTGATTTCATATTATTCCTCAATCCCGATGCTTCTATTTATTCCGATACCATAGATAAGGTGCTTGCGTTTATGGGTGACGCTACAAATGCTCAGATTGGAATTTGCGGGGTTCAGTTAATTGATGAATATGGAAATATTGCACGCCATTGTTCTCGATTTCCATCTGTGCTTAGGTTTTTGGCACAAACTCTGGCACTTGATCGCATAAACTCGCGATTTGGTCGCGTAATGAAGGAGTGGGATCACAAATCAACTTTAGTTGTTGATCAAGTTATTGGTGCGTTTTTTTTAGTTAGAACTAATGTTTTTAAGTCGTTGGGTGGATTTGACGAACGGTTTTTTGTTTACTACGAGGAAGTAGATTTTGCTTATAGAGCACATCTTGCGGGTTGGAAAAGTACTTACTTTGCTGGTGCAAAAGCATTTCATGATGGAAACGGGACGACTAAAAATGTAAAGGCGCTCAGATTGTTCTATTCGGTTCGCAGTCGGTTGCTTTATGTTTTCAAACACTTTGCCTGGTACGAGGCTGTAGCTGTTTTGCTTATATCAGTTCTCATTGAACCAATTTCACGATCAATCCTTGCACTGCTGCGATGTTCATGGGCTGGTCTTAAAGAAACTGGGTCGGCGTACGCTATGCTCTTTCGTTGGTTATTCGAGTGGTTTTTGAATGGTAAGGCACGTTAGAAGGTTTCTGATCTAAATATGTCATGCAAACTTCCAGTACATTTGTTGCTTTGCCCAGATTGCCAAACTGGCCATCTCGGGCTTATCGCTGGGCAAGACCTTGTTTGTAGTGCATGTGGTACATCCTTTCCTGTTGTAAAGAATCGGCCTATTCTGTTGCGACATAACAATTCGCTTTTCTCTATCGATGCATATTTTGGAACTGGTGAACAGAAATTCAAAGCGGATAAGTTTGCATGGTTTCCTAGACTATCCGTTAACTTATCTGCCGAACGTGTTTTGACCGAAATGAGGGTTAGACTAGATGCGATCAAAGTGGTAACCACTGTACTTGTCATAGGGGGCGGAAGGCAGCGTGCTTGGTTGGATCGCTTATTGACTACTGACTCATCCCGAACCAACATTATTTATTCAGACATTGATTCTGGTGCTGATGTGGATCTGTTCTGTGATGGGCATGACTTGCCATTTCAAGATGGTGTCGTGGATGCAGTGGTAACCACGGCTGTTCTGGAGCATGTTCTCTATCCCGAACGGGTTGCTGCAGAGATTGCCCGGGTGCTTAGGCCTGGTGGGTTGCTTTATTCTGAACTACCATTCGTGCAACAGGTTCATGAGGGTGCCTATGATTTCACGCGCTACACGCTTTCGGGTCATCGGCGCCTTTTTAATAGATTTCAAGAGATTAACTCTGGATTGGTGGCGGGCCCTTCTACAGCTTTGGTCTGGGCTATCGAAAACTTTACTTTGGCTTTTTTGCGAATCCCTCTTTTTAGAAAGCTTTCCAAGGCGTTCGTACGATTTGTTTTTGGTTGGATCAAGTATCTTGATTACCTTTTAGTAAATCGCCCAGAAGCAATGGACGGAGCGTCTTGCACTTATTTTTTTGGCTACAAGGCTGAGTCGCCCGTAGGGGATGGCGAAATTATTTCGAATTATGTGGGTGCTAAACATTTGACTCATACCTGATAATGTGTGTCGTGCGAGTGCTTTTAATGAGCAAATATGATCGAATGGGTGCAAGTAGTCGTTTGCGATCGTATCAATATTTACCCTATCTAAATCAGCATGGTGTTGATGTAGAGATATCACCATTGTTCGATGATGCCTATGTCAAGGGATTGTACATTCGCAAAGTTTCGAGGTTGCAAGTGGTGTTGGCTTACATTCAGCGTTTGCGCCAGATTTTCAATGTGCGTTCATACGATTTGATCTGGGTTGAAAAGGAGGTTCTTCCCTGGCTCCCCGCCTTTTTGGAACTTTTGTTATTAAGACGGACAAGGCCACTTACAGTTGATTATGATGATGCAGTTTTTCATCGTTACGATAAGCATCGTAGTGCTCTTGTGCGTTGGGTACTTGGTCGGAAAATTGACCGGATAATGGCAGCGTCTGATGTGGTGATCGCTGGTAGTGAATATTTGGTTGAGCGAGCACGTCTGGCTGGTGCACGGCGAATTGAGAAACTACCTACGGTGGTTGATCTTCATCGTTACTCTTTATTGCCCATCCGGCGGATTGAGAATGTTTTGACGATCGGCTGGATCGGCTCGCCTGGTACAGCACATTATCTTTTACCTTTGATTTCAGTTTTTCGTTTGTTGCATGAAAATTTCACTGTCCGTGTGGTCGCCATCGGTGCCAAAAATTGTGCTGAATTTGACGACCTTATAGAGGTTCTCCCGTGGAGCGAGGATACAGAGGCAAATTTGCTTTCCCAGATTGACATTGGCATCATGCCTTTACCTGACGAGCCTTTCGAACGAGGTAAATGTGCATACAAGCTTATCCAGTACATGGCTGCTAGCAAACCTATCGTCGCTTCGCCTGTTGGGGAAAATGTTTATGTTGTCCGCCCAGGGGTAAACGGCTTTCTGGCAACTTCAGAGTCGGAATGGTTTTCTGCTTTATCTAAATTGTGCAACGACGCCGCTCTGTGCGAACGATTTGGCCAAGCTGGTCGCGACATTGCAGACCAGATGTATTCCTTGTCAGTCACTGCACCTAGGTTACTTAGACTTTTCCGTAGCATTATTCAGTAATCTGTAACTATGGGTAAAAAAATTGTAATTATGCTTAATACAGCTTGGAATTTGATTAACTTTCGTTCGGGATTAATACGATCTTTAGTTTATCATGGATACGAAGTTGTTGCGGTGGCACCTGCTGACAAGTATGTGCCTCAGATAGCCAAAATTGGGTGTAAATTTATTCCTTTGTCTATGGACAGCAATGGTACGCATCCTTGGCGTGATTTGATGCTACTTTTGCGTTTAGTCTGGTTAATTCGCAAAGAGCGCCCCGATGTATTTCTTGGATACACCATCAAACCCAATATTTATGGGTCATTGGCGGCCCAGGTTTCTGGCGTTCCAGTTATTAATAATGTGGCTGGCTTAGGCGTTGTCTTCATTAGAAGCGGTTGGCTGAATTGGTTGGTGCGTGAGTTGTATCGTTATGCCTTTGCTCGTTCGCACAAGGTTTTTTTTCAGAATGAAGACGATCGCCAGCTCTTTATAAATGAGAAATTGGTTTACAGGTCTGTGGCGGATTGCTTACCGGGTTCTGGTGTCGATCTCAAAAAATTCCAGCCTGTCCCTTTGCCAACCAGATCACCGATACGCTTTCTGCTTATTGCTCGGATACTGTGGTCTAAGGGTATTGGTGAGTATGTTGAGGCTGCTCGTCTTTTAAAGAATTATGGCCAAAAAGCTGAAGTCTGTCTTCTCGGCTTCCAGGATGTGCAAAACCCAGATTCGATCTCGGTAAGTCAAATGGATAAATGGGTCGATGAGGGTGTTATTCATTATCTAGGTGTAAGCGACAATGTGCGAAAGGAAATAGCACAGGCTGACTGCATTGTTTTGCCGTCGTATTACAGAGAAGGAACTCCGAAAACTTTACTCGAAGCAGCAGCGATGGCAAGGCCGATTATCACCACAGACGCTGCAGGTTGCCGTGATGTAGTAGACGATGGCGTGAATGGCTTCCTTTGCTGCCCCAAGGATGCAGTAGGCCTCGCTGACAAAATGGTTCGAATAATTGCCATGGGACCGGCAGAACGCGAAAGCATGGGTTTGTGCGGCAGGGAAAAAGTGGAGCGAGATTTTGATGAGAAGATCGTAATCGAAAAATATCTTTCAGCGATTGAAGGCATTTATTTCAATAGTTCAAGGCATGCTAGTAGCTTGTAGCTAACCTCATGCTATGGGATTTAAGTACACAAAATGCTTTTTAACCCATGGGTTCAAAAAAAGATAAGATCTGCTTGATCTTACTAGATTAATATACCTGTATCAATAAATTCTGCTAGCAATTTGACTTAGAAGTTGGCATCCACAATCACTGGTTTTATCATGTCCTTTTGTGTGCAGTTGAGTTGTGCCTTAGACAGAAAGAAAAGATGTTGGTACAAGACTTAGGATCAAAAAGCTCAAATTGGAGAAATCGATATTAAAACAGCCTACTGCCTTTTGGGATTAGACAAGATTTATCGATCACATTGAATATAATTTTTTAAGTTTATTTCTAAAATTGACGATCTCGTAATTATAATGTCAATTAAACATATTATTTTGTGACACCATCCATATACAGCTTGTTTGTATTAGGGGCAATTTTGACCTGTGTCTTGACTCCTATTATAAGATATTTAGCCTTTCAGAAAGGGTTTGTTGATTGTCCGCAACGTGCACGAAAAGTTCACCAACAGGCGACCCCAAGGCTTGGCGGTGCAGCAGTTCTTTTATCTTTCATTGTGGTTGTTTCAATTGCTTCTATTACCGTGCCACAATTAAATAAAATTTTCATTGGGGATCATGCTGTGATTGGAACCATCTTATTTGGATCAATTGGAATATTTGTGATTGGGTTTCTTGATGATTTGTCTCGGCTTTCACCAAGAACCAAACTTCTTGGTGAATTTTTTATTGCAGGTCTTGTAGTTTGGGGAGCAAATTTAAATTTTACCAACGTCCAGTTTTTAGGGTTTGGTTCGGTTCTTTTTCCGGAATGGTTAGGATTTGCCTTGGCTTGCCTGTGGATTGTGGGAATGGCCAATGCTATAAATCTTATCGACGGATTAGACGGTTTGGCTTCAGGCATTACATTGGTTGGTTTGATCGCAGTCTCAGTAGTGGGCTATCTAGCTGGTATTTCGAGTGTTACCTGGTTATCAACTCTACTAATTGGTTGTTTGCTTGGCTTCTTGGTCTACAATAGCAGACCGGCTTCTATCTTCTTAGGAGATTGTGGAAGTCTTACTCTTGGATATTTAGCTGGTTGCCTAACTTTGCTGGCAAGTTTTCGAGAGGGTGGAGTAATTGATGGAATCTTTCCAAT
>CESW01057707.1_pt1 | contig 23542 bp, 24 predicted proteins | sample 531171 | NCBI WGS metagenome assembly CESW01 (sample SAMEA2621859, study PRJEB7988) | marine metagenome | biome: marine biome (ENVO:00000447); feature: surface water layer (ENVO:00002042); material: "saline water (ENVO:00002010), including plankton (ENVO:xxxxxxxx)" | depth 5 m
AAAGCAATAATTCCGGTAGCCGGTTTAGGCACAAGAATGCTGCCAGCCACTAAAGCAATTCCAAAAGAGTTACTTCCTATTATAGACAAACCATTAATTCAATATGTCGTAGAAGAAGCAATTCAAGGTGGAATAAAAGAAATAATTCTTGTTACAAGGAGTGGAAAAGAAGCAATAGAAAATCATTTTGATAAAAATTATGAACTAGAACATCGCTTAGAATCCTCAGGTAAAAAGAAAATCTTGAGGTCTATAACGAAACTTATACCAAATGATATCGCCATTTCATCTGTTAGGCAGGAAAGTGCTAACGGACTGGGGCATGCAATACTTTGTGCAAAACATATTCTTAAAGAAGAAGATTTTGCTGTGCTTCTTCCAGATGAGATTCTTCTGTCAAAAGATGAAAAAAATGATTTTTCTAAAATGATGAATTTTTATAATGCTTCTAAACAAGGTCAGCTTCTAGTTGAAAAAGTGAAGAAAGAAGAATTACCTAACTATGGCATTGTCGATCTAAATAAAAAGCAGCTGAATATAAATACCCCTAAAAAAATAAAGAAATTAATAGAAAAGCCTGGTCCAAAATCTGCTCCATCAAATTATCGAGTTGTTGGGAGATACATACTTCCTTTCGAGATAATTCAATTTTTAAGTAAGACTCCTCCTGATAAAAATGGAGAAATTCAATTAACTGACGCCTTAGATGAGCTAGTGTCAAAAGGAAAAAAATCAGTAGATGCTGTTTTAACGAATTCAAATATATTTGATTGCGGTTCAAAAAAAGGTTTTCTTGGTGCTAATATAGCTCTTGCTTTTAAGGATAAAGAGTTGAGAAGGTATTTAAAGGAGATAATTAAATAAAGCCCAGGTGGTGGAATTGGTAGACACAAGGGACTTAAAATCCCTCGAAGGCAACTTCGTGCCGGTTCAAGTCCGGCCCTGGGTACCAAACTGGAATGAAGACAGCAAAAGTAACTTTTCTTGATGAAGTTCAAATAGAAAAATTTTTTAAAAATTTTTTCGAAAACAATAAGACTTATAATCTAATCCTTGCTTCTGGAAATACAATAGAGGGTTTAGTGAAGAAAATTTTTCCTTTTCCTAATCAATGCGTTTCTGTTTTCAACATTTTTCTTTCTGACGAGAGATGTGTCAAACTAAATTCCATTCATTCTAATAGCTATAGATTTAAAAGAATCTTCAAAAATTATAGTTCAAATCTTAAGTTGCATCTTCCTTCGTCTTCAAATAAAGATTGGTTTAAAACTTGCAAAGAATATAGCTCAAACTATCCAAAAGAAGTACATTTAACTTTACTTTCTCTTGCAGATGACGGTCATTTTGCGTCTATCTGGCCGGGTTACAATCTTAAGGAAGATAACTCTTTTAATTTAATCCCAAAAGAATTGTCTTTTGGAAAATATACAAGAATGTCAATAAGCTTAAAAAAAATTAACTCATCAAAAAAAGTGATACTTCTAGTTTTTGGAAATAAAAAAAACTTACTTTTAAAAAAAATATTAAAGGATAAAAACCATCCTATTCATAGAATTAGAAAACTTGAGATTATTTCTGACTCAATTCCCAAGTTAAAGTGATTTCAGGTAGAAATTATACCGTAGCCTTATTTTCCACTTCTTCAGTACAATTTATTAGATTATTCACTTCTTTAGGATTAAATTTGTGGATAGCTAATTCTTTGGGCGTGAAGCTTTTTGGGGAAGCAACATTATTATTAGTGTTCTCTAATTTATCAATTTTTATTTCATCGGAGGCATCGAGATTAGCAATATTAAAATTTAAAATTCTCAATTTATTTTATTTAAAAAAAATAGTAATTTTTAATTTGGTAATAGGTTTTTTCACATCTGCAATATTCTGTGCCTATTTAATTTTTATTGCTGATTACTCCTTTTCATTAAAGCTTTTTCTATTGTTTTTTTTGATACCCTTTTCTTCTTTTTATCAAAGCTTAGTTGCCATCGATCAATTAAAAGATAATTATTTTTATCTTGGAATGAAACAAGTTTTTAGTTTAGTTATTGGGGTTTTAGTTGCAGTCTTAAACCAATTATTTTTTGCAGATAATCTTACTTTAGCAATTTATATTGTTGCCTCATATTTAACTTTTATAGTTTTAAGCTTATTTAACGAAATATCAAAAGTAAAAGATGATTCAATTGCTAAATCTTCCGATTTTCAAATAGATAACCTTTGGTTACTCAAAAGTTCTGTTTATGGTTCACTAGGAATGACAGGTAACCAAGCTCCTTTGATAATAATCGAGAATTTTTTGAATAAATTTGATTTTGGAATCTTTGCTTTAGCTTGGAGAATTTTTGAAGCTTCTTATAGATCAATCGTAGCTGTCTTAAGCCAAGTATTTACACCAGTCATTTCTTTAGCAAAAAATTCTAAGGAGAGGGGAAAAATTCTTATGGTTTGTACAATAATAGTTGTATTTTCTGTAAGCATTACTTCAAATTTTTTGAATGAGTTTTCCTACCTTTTGGTAACATTTTTAGATGGAAATTGGGACGGTTTAAAAGAAAGAATTACACAATTTGCTTTCTTAATTCTGATTCTGTCTATGAGCTCTTTGTCTTCACAAAATATTTTTTTTGATAAAAAAATAAATATCTCCGTAACTTCTAATTTTTTCAAACTAATGATAAATAGTATGGTTCTTATTACTTTGGTTAAAGTTTTTCAGCTTAATATTTTTTTGAGCCTAATTTTAATTTTTTCTTTAGAAACAATACTTTTATTGGGCTTTTCTATGAAGAAAGAAAACCTTAGATCATACATGCAAATATTATTATACTCGCCATTAGTCATCCTTTCTGTTTACGTTTCAACAGAGATATCTTTTGGATTATTTAAAAATATCTATGTTTCATTTTTTTTGAATTCTTTGCTGTGGGGGTTCCTATTTACTTTAGTATTTTTTTTGTTAACAAAAGAGAGAAAGATAAATAATAGATAATTTTATTTGATATTATTTTAAGCAATGGCAAAACATTTAATTACTGGAGGGAATGGATATTTAGGCTCTCATATAGCAAACAAACTCATTGATCTTGGCCATGAAGTTATTATTTTAGATGTAATAGACGATAAAGAGAGAAATCCAAAAACTTCATTTAGGCAAGTAGACATATTAGATAAAATTTCTCTGCTCGAATGCCTAAAAGACGTTGAAGTTGTACATCATAATGCCGCTTTAGTTCCTTTGAGAAAAGCTGGAAAAAAATTTTGGGATGTGAATGTGGTTGGAACTCAAAATGTTTTAGAATGTTCACTCGAGGCCAATGTAAGACACTTGTCTCATATGAGTTCATCTGCAGTCTTCGGAAACCTTGTAAAGTCTGATTGTCCAATATCAAAAACTCCTTCAAGGCTTAAACCAATAGAAATTTATGGTAGGTCAAAAGAGGCGGGAGAAAAAATAATTTTTGAATACCTCAGATCTCCTCAAAGGATGTCAGCTTCAATAATTCGTCCTAGGACAATTATTGGTAAAGAAAGGCTAGGAATATTCAAAATATTATTTGAATGGATAAGTGAGGGAAGAAAAATTTATATAATTGGAAATGGTAAAAATATTTTTCAGTTTGCTCATGTAGATGATTTAGTTAACGCAAGTATTAAGTCGTCTTTCATAAATTTCTCAGGAGAGTTGAATATAGGGACAGATAGATATGGTTCATTGAGAGATTGTTTAGAAAATTTGATATCTCATTCAAAAACTAATTCAAAAGTAGTTTCATTACCAACGAATTTATCGATTTTTTTACTTTGGATATTAGATAAACTTAAATTATCTCCCTTAGGACCATGGCATTATTTAACCTATCATAAAGATTATTTTTTTGATATTGAAGATGAAAAAAAAATACTTAGTTGGACTCCAAAAGAGAGTAACGATGAAATGTTAATATCATCTTATGAATGGTATTTAAAAAATAAAAAATTTCTAGATACTGATTTTGATAAAGATAAAAGTACTCATAAATCAAGTCTTAAACAGGGTATTTTAGAGTTACTAAAAAAAATATCTTGATTAGTAATGAACTATTTAGTGATTCCAGAGGGTTTATTTCTTGATACAAGAAATAATACAACTCTTCCTAGTTTTGTTTTCAAAGAAGTACTAAATAAAGCTAATGAGATGGCAAAGGCAGGAGATATTATTTATATTTGCCCAGCAAATTTTTTTGGAGGAAATTTTTCAGAGCAATATATAGGAGCTAAATATTTAAAAAACAAAAATTGTAAAGCAGAAATTATTTTCTTTGAATTAAATAAAAAAAATTATATAGATACTTTTGGAAATGCTCATTATCTAAAACTCTATTTAATAGATAAAGATCTTTGGCCGCTCCAAAGCTGTAATCTAATAGTAAATAAAATTCATTCTCGTCGTTCAAAAATTATTTTTCATAGGTTGAATTATTTATTTACAGAAATCCATGAAGTAGATATGAAAGGTAAGAAAGGAAAAATAGTAAAAAGGCTTTTTTATTATAATTTTCCTAAAATTCACGCAATTTATGAGTTTTTGTCTATAGTAAAATTTTTTATAGATTTTTATCTTTTGAAAAAATTAAGATAATTTAGTTTGATTTAATGAAAGTCTTTAACGTTGAAGCAGAAAAATTTGCCCCTCATTATTCTTTTGATTTAGTAAATTTAGTATTTTCTTTTGAATTCCTAATTTTATCTATAATTTTTGGTACCTTATATTCAGCGATTTATTTTAAAAGAGAGTATTTAGGAATCAAAGATAATGATTTTAAACTTGTTCTTTTTTCAACCCTTATTTCTATAATTGTTGCTAGTTTAGTAAATTTTGTTCCTGATGATTCTTTTGCTCATTTTAGAGTTGTTGAAAATCTTCTCGAATTTAAACAATATGTTTTTAACTTGAATTATTATGTCGAGGGAACAGCAACACCTTTGTGGCATTTAATTTTATACATTTTTGGTTTTTTGAATTTTGATGTTCCCATTATAGCAAGACTGATAAGTTTTTTTTCGTCTCCATTAATATTTTTGCTTAGTATAAATATTCTTAATTCTTTAAGTGGATCAAAAACTTCCAACAAAGATAGTTTAAGTATTTCATTAGTTCTTTGCCTTTGCCTCTCTTTAAATCCAATGATCTTTGTCTATCTGGGATCGGGCATGGAAACTATAATTTTTTTAGTTTTTTCACTTGCTCTAATCTCATTAGTTTTGAATGAAAAGCTAAAAATAGCTTCTTTTCTTGGGCTCTTGATAATTTTAACGAGATTTGATGGAATTATTGTAGTTTTGTTAGTGAGTTCTTTAGTTTTTTGTAAAGGTAAAATTAAAAAAAATACAAAAAATTATCTTCTTTTAACTTTTCCATCAATCTTTTCTTTTCTCTTGATAGGTATATTTAGACAATATTATTTTAAAAGTTTTTTCCCACATGTTTTTGAAATGAAAACTATTAATCCTGAAAAACTATTTGCTGGAATAAATTATGGGACAACATTTATTTATAATAATTTCATAGCTTCAATAATTACATTTGTTTTCATTTTTTTACTGTTAAAAAATTTCAAAGAATACAAACAATTATTTAAAAATAGAGTTTTCTTACTTTTTTTAATCGCTTTTTCGTTATTTCTTTCGGTTGTCGCTGGGGGGGGAGACTGGATGCCATCAAGTAGATACTTTATTGTTCCTGGAATAATATTGTTGATTATCTCTGTTTATTTATTATTTAATTTTTTTGAAATAAAGAATGTAAAAATTCTTTATTCACTTTTAATCATTTGGCCTTTATTGACCTTCTTTTCACCAATACCTCATATTTTCCAGAAACCTTATATGAGTTACTCGTCACCTTACGAATTTATAAATTTACTTAATAAAGATGGAAGATATCTTTCATCTGTTGGAAACGTCTTGAGCGATTTAATTAAAGTCGATGGAAAAATATATACGAGATGGATAGGTTACATTCCTCATCATGTGGGAGGAAGAATTAATATTCTAGATGAACTTTGCTACTTTTATAAATGGGATTCTGATGAAATCTTGACTTTTGATAAAAAAATTAAAATTGGTCACCTTATTGAAGCAAAGCCGTTAATAAAAAAATTTGTTCCTGATATAATTACCAATATCGGTTCAGACTTAGGACCATCGCCCTTTGCCTTTAAAAAAGTTTCAATCAAAGAAGAATTATCATACTGGAATGACTTTTCTGGAAATAAAAAAGACTTGCAAAAATTTTTGGAAGATAATTATGAAACTGCCTTTGTCAATAAATCTAACGAAAATAATGAAGGCTACGAGGGTTTTTACATATTGATTAATAGATATTCTGCAAAATTAATAGATTCACAATGATAAATCCTTTCATTTACATTCTCTTAGCTTCAATTTTTAATTTTTTGGGAAATATATTTCTTAAAATTCATGCCACAAAGATTCAGGAAAATTTAAGCTTGTTTAACAATTACTTTTCTCTATTTTTTTTAGCAAGTATTATATTTTTCTTACTTAACTTAGTCTTTTTTTCTCAAGCTTTAAAAATTATGAACGTAGGGATTGCATACTCCATATTGGTCGGATTATCTATAATTTTAATAATTTCAACTTCAGCAATTTTTTTTCAAGAAAAAGTAAATTTTATAAACATTATTGGGATGTTAATTATAATTTTGGGAATATTTTTAGCCTATACAAAATTTTAAAAAATGAACCTCAATTCTTCTTACATTTCAACAATAAAGAAAATTCATAATCTGTCATTTGAAGATAGAGACATGAAGGCCTTTATTGATTATCAAATAAATAATCTCCCTGATTTTATAAATTTTTTTTTTCTTTTGGTATCTTCGATTTTTAATAGCATTTTTATTTTTATATTTTTTAGGACCTTCAAAAATTTACCTGAGAAAAAAAGAATCTCTATTTTCATATTTATAAAGAAGTATAAGTTGTTCCCCTTTTCACTATTGATAAGATTTTACGAATCTATGGTAATTTTAAGATCATTCGAAAATTCAAAATGATTCATAAATACAAAGTTATTGTTATTGGTTCCGGGCCAGGTGGGTGTGTATCAGCATTAATGCTTGCTAGAGAGGGAATCGATGTTTTACTAATTGAAGAAGGTTCTTTAATTAAACACAACGAACTATCACAATACAATACCAAAGAGATGCAGTTGAAATATAAAAATTCAGGTCAAACAATGGCCTTAGGAAAACCTATTATAAACTTCGTTGAAGGAAAATGTGCAGGAGGCGGAAGTGAAATTAATAGTGGTTTATATCACAGAATACCAGAGGAAGTTCTATCGACCTGGGAAGAAAATAATGAAATTCACTTCGATAGAGATGAATTAACTTCCTCTTATGAATCAATTGAAAAAAACCTAAGCATTTCTTATATGCCAAAAAATAAAATTCCAGTTTCTTCATTATTGTTAAAGAATGGAAGTGATTCTTTAGGCTGGGATTGTTCCGAAGTTCCAAGATGGTATAAGTATGATGATGACAAAGCAGGGAAAAAACAATCTATGTCAGAAACTTACATTCCTGAGTTTTTGGATTCTGGAGGTTCATTCTTGCCAGATTCTCAAGTAATAAAGATTCATAAAAATAAAAAAAATGATTATTCAATTTTTGTTAAAAGAAAAAATAAAGAAGTTGAAGAGTTTACTTGCGAATTTATTATTCTTTCAGCTGGTTCAATTAATTCGCCAAATATTTTAAAAAAAAGCGGACTGAAGGATAAAAAAATTGGCAGAGGCCTTAAGATGCACCCCAGTTTTAAATTTACTGCTATGTTTCCCGAAAATATAATTTGTAAGAATGAAGGGGTTGCAGTGCATCAAATTAAAGAGTTTTCTCCTAAAATAAGTATTGGCTGTTCAATAAGTTCAAAACAATATCTTGCAGTATCTTTAAATGATACAAATAATCTTCATTATCTCAGTAGGTGGGAAAATATGGCTTCTTACTATTCAATGATTTCTCCCGAAGGATCTGGAAACATACATAGAATTCCTTTTTTTAATTCGCCGTTAGTCACTTTTCGTTTAACAAAAATAGATAAAAAAAATATTATTAAAGGGATTAAAGCTCTTGGAAAAGTACTGTTTACAGCTGGTGCAGAAAGATTATTTCCTTCAATTTCGCAAGATATTTCTTTTACTTCTATTGATGAACTAAAGAAATTTAATTTTATGCCATTAAGCAAATTAAATCTTATGACTATTCATCTATTTTCCTCTATGAGAATGGGCGGAAAAAAAGAAAGATTCTGCGTAAATCCGGATGGTCTTCTCTGGGAAGATGAATCAATAATGTTAAGTGATGGATCCATTTTATGTGATTCCCCATCAGTGAATCCCCAAGGCACAATAATGGCTCTGGCTGAGATGAATACAAAAAAATTTATTAGAAAAATTAAAACAAGCTAAATTCCATATGTTTTTAAAAATATTTAAAATGTTAAGAGTAAATCAATGGTTGAAAAATTTACTTGTCTTCATTCCGCTTATTATTGAGACAGATTTAATTAATTTTTCTAATCTATTTATATCTTTTTCAGCATTCTTTTTGTTTAATTTTGCAGCTAGTTTTATATATATAGTTAATGACTGGATTGACCGCAAAGAAGATTCACATCATCCTGAAAAAAAATTTAGGCCGTTTGCATCTGGAGATTTACAGGGATTACATGCAATTTCCTCTCTTATATTGATTGGGGTTGTGATTATTTGCGCTTTAGCTCTCTTTAAAAATCTTTACCTAAATACAATAATATTTATTTATATATTACAAAGTCTTTTATATACATTTTTTTTGAAAAAAATTTCTTTGTTAGAAATCTTCATAGTAGCTTCAGGGTATGTTTATAGAATTTTGGTAGGAACTATAGTAATTTCATCTTTACCTTCTGTTTGGATGGTTTTCACAGTAGGTTCGGCATCCCTTTTAGTGGTAACATCAAAAAGAAAAATTGATTTATTCAAAAACCCTAAAGAAATCTTAAGAAGACCTTTAAAAAACTACTCTCACGATTTTTTAAATATACTCTTAGCGATTCTTTCTGCAACCACCATAACTTCCTATGTTTTATTTACATTCTCAAATTATGCAATTTTAAAATTTAATTCAGAGCTTCTTCCGTTTTCTAGTATTTTTGTTTTTTTTGGCGTTCTAAGATATGTCCAACTTTCTTTCAAAACAAATGTTTCCTCTGACCCTATAAATATTCTTTTTAAGGATAAACAGCTTTTTATTGCGGTATTTTTATGGATGGTCTTTATCTTCTTAATAAATTTTTATAGATAAATGAGTAACAAAATTCTTATTACAGGAGCTTCAGGATGGTTAGGAAAAGCTTTCTTAAGAAAAATTTTTGACGGTCCAACTAGTTTAAATTTCTCTGATATAAAACTTTTTATCAAAGATAAATCAGAAGAAGAGTTGTTATCTGCGTTTATTGAAAAAGGTGTTTCCTTTTCATATGGTGATCTTACTAATAAGAAATCTGTAGATTTATTTCTTGAAAACTCAGAAGGGGCTACTTTATTTAATTTAGCTGGAATAATTCACCCAAAATTATTCAATCAATCGGATTTTAATTTGATAAACAACATTGGAGTTAGCTATTTAGCAAAAAAATCTATAGAAAACGGCTTAAAAAAATTTGTTTCTATGTCTTCAAATTCTCCTAACGGGTATACAAAAAACAATCATGAACTATTTACAGAGAGTTCACCTTATTTTCCTTACATGGGATATGGAAGATCAAAAATGAGAATGGAATTAAACCTTATCAATTTATCAAAGCAGCAAGAGGTTACTAATTTCTCCATAATAAGAGCGCCTTGGTTTTATGGGCCTGATCAACCGAAAAGACAATCAGAATTTTTTTCTATGGTGAGAAGTGGTAGATTTCCACTCATTGGTACAGGGGAAAATTTAAGATCAATGTCTTATGTAGATAATTTAGTGGAAGGAGTAATTTTAGCTGCTGAATATTTCGATAAAAACGGAGAAATTTTTTGGATAGCAGACGAGAAACCATATTCAATGAACGAAATTGTTGGGACAATAAAGGATCTTATGCGTAATGAGTTTTCTATGGAAGTTTCTAAAACACAATTAAGATTACCTAATTTTATCTCTGATTCCGCTAGGTTAATAGACTATACTTCACAATCTCTCGGAATCTATATTCAAAAAATACATGTTTTATCTGAAATGAATCAAAATATTGTTTGCTCCGTTGAGAAAGCTAAGGCCGTCTTGGGATATAAACCTTGCGTTTCTTTAAAAGAAGGCATGTTGAACTCAATAAATTGGTGTTTAGAGAACAATCTAAAAATCTGATGTTTTATTTTCTTGTACCATTCATTGCATATATTTCAGCAGGAGGTATGAAATTTTTGGTTAACTGTTATAGAAATAAGGAAATATCTCTAAAATATATCGGATTAGGAGGATTTCCTAGTACTCATAACTCTATTTCTTCATCTGTAACTTCCTTCGTAGGATTTACAAATGGAGCCGCTCATCCGGCTTTTTTGATTGGATTGGGCATAACGTTGATAATTTTTATTGATTCAACTGATTTAAGAAACAAGGTAGGGGACCACGCTAAAAAGATCAATGAACTTAGCAGAGATCCAATTTCTCTAAAAGAAAACATAGGTCATTCAGTTTTAGAAGCATTTTCTGGAATAGTTGTAGGCTCATTGGTTGGATTTATATTTTTTAAGTTATCTTTATGAAAATAGGATTCATCGGTTTCGGACAGTTTGCATTATTGAGAAAGAAAATCCTCGATATGAAAGATGGGATCACATTTTCTGGATACTATGAACCTCAAAAAAAAATAAATTTTGATCAAGATTTGGTCTATTTTGAAGATGTAAGCAAATTAATTGATTCTTCTGATGCCCTCCTTATTAGTACCCCAACAAAATTTGCTCCTATTTATACCCTCGAAGCATTAAAAAAAAATAAAAATGTTTTTTGTGAAAAACCTCCTTCTAGAACACTCGCAGAATTATCAGAAATAGAAAAACTATTATCTAAAACTAATTTAAATTGTGTTTTAGCTTATGGATTTAATCATAGGCTGCACGATTCAGTAATCAAGATTAAGGAACTGATAGATGGAAATAATCTAGGAAAAGTTCTTTGGATGAGAGGTAGATATGGAAAGGAAGTAAATGACTCTTACAAAACTAGCTGGAGGTGTAATAAAGAACTTAATGGAGGAGGAATACTTATTGATCAAGGCATACATCTCCTTGACCTTATGAACTTCCTGTCAGGGGGATTTGATTTTGTTCAATCTGTTCTCTCAAGTAATTATTTAAATATTAAAGGCGTTGAAGATAATGCTTTTTTAAACTTAATGTGTAAAGAGGATGGATTAGCAGCCTCACTTCACAGCACTATTACTCAATGGCGATATCTATTTAGTTTAGAAATTTTTTTAGAAAAGGGATCGATTGTATTGAATGGCTTAAGAACAAGCTCAGGGAATTATGGAGATGAGATCTTGACAATTCATCCTGAAAGGGGGGGGAAGGTAAACAATAGTGAGGACGATCTTACTTTTGAGTATAATGAGAACAATTCTTGGAAAAAAGAAATGTCCACTTTCATAAGGGCTTGTAAAGAGGGAATTAAATATCCTTACTCAGGATTTGATGATGCCAAAACTATAATGAAGCTCATAGATGATGTTTATGAAAATGCAATCTGGATGGATAGATGAAAAATTATATTTCATTTTTAAATGATTATTACTCTGAATATGAAAAAAATATCAATCCAGATTGGTTATTTGATAGTTTGGAGCAAGCAAAAAATAAAATATTAGAAGTACAGAAATTAGATGGAAAATTAATTTTTTTTGGAAATGGTGCCAGTTCCTCTATTTCATCTCACGCTGCCTTAGATTTTACAAAACAAGCTAAAGTTAAGTCCTCAACATTTCATGATCCCTCATATATAACTGCAATTTCAAATGATTTGGGATATGAAAATTGGATCAAAGAGACTTTGAAGATTTATGGCAACCAGGAAGACTTAGTTTTTTTTATTAGTGTAAGTGGAGAGTCGCCAAATATTTTATTAGGAGCAGATTTTGCAAAGGAAAACAATATTGACTTCATTACCTTTACGGGGAAAAAACCTAATAATTCTCTGAAGAAAAAAGGAAATATAAACTTTTGGGTAGATTCTGAAGCTTACAACATAGTTGAGGGTATTCATATGATATGGATAACAACTTTGGTAGACATGATAATTGGCAAAAGTGTTTACCGGGTTGATGGGAAATGAATTTTTCAGAAAGGAATAAAATAATTAGTCAAATTAAAGAAGAATCTTTAAAAACAAAATTAAAAGCATATGAAATACAGAAATCATTATCTGAAGAGTCAGAACTTATTTCAGCATGGAAAGTTGGAGGGACAACTAAATCAACTCAGCAAGCTTTCAAAACTGAAAGCTCTTATTTAGGACCAATTAATAAAAATAATTTTTTTTATAAAAAAAAGGAAATTTTTTTGCCAGATTCCTTGAAAAATCCTCAAGGTGAGTTGGAGATTGCATTTAGGCTCTCAGAAGATGTTGAAAACATAACCCTAGAAAAGTCTTGTTTTAAAGCTCTGGATTTTTTTGATTTGATTGCTCCTGCAATTGAAATTCCTTATTCTTCAAAAAACTTTCCAGAATCAGGGCTATATTTTTTAATTGCAGATTGTTGTGCAAGCGGGTTTCTCATACTTGGTCGTGAGACTAAACTATCTGAGGAAATATTTAAAAAAAGACTAAAAGTAACAATAGACAGAATACCCCAGGAGATAGGAGATTCTGAAAATTTTGCTTTTTCAATTGAAGGAGTTTTATACGATATTTTACTAGAGTCAAAAAAATACAGTTTAGGTTTAAGAAAAGGACACTGGGTCTCCTCAGGGGGTATTAGCAAATTGATTGAATTGCCTATTGATGAGCATTTTCAACTATCTTCAAATTTTTCTGTATCAAATAAAATAACTATAAATAAAAATGGAAAATAATTTCACTAACTTTATTGACTCAGTAAAAACAAAGTCTATGAAAATTTTGGAAAATAATAAAAAGTTATCAATCACTCAAAAATCAGATAATGATTTTGTAACTAATTTGGATATGTCAATCAATGAAATAATTTCATTAGAAATAAAAGAATATTTTGGAGATAAGGAAAAAATTCTTTCGGAAGAAGATAAATGGAATAATGCCCAAGGAGAAAGTTTTTGGCTTATAGATCCTTTAGATGGTACTTCCAACATGATTTCTAACCTCCCTTTTATTTCTATTTCTATAGCTAAAATTGAGAATAATTCGGTTGTCTTTGGATTAGTAATTGACTTAATTCATGGAGAAGTTTTCCACGCATTTAAACATAAGGGTGCCTTTAAGAACTTTAATAAAATTGAAAATCTAGATACGGATTCAAATTTACTAAGCATTAGCACAGGGTTTCTAAAAAAGAATCTAAGTAACTCAGAATTATTTAATGAATTATTTTCTCTTGGAAAAGTAAGAAATTTAGGATCTCAGGCTTTAAGTCTATGTTACGTAGCTGAGGGAAGATTGAACCTTTGTATCAACGACGAAGCAATGCCTTGGGACGATTTTGCTGGATACCTAATTTTAACTGAAGCCGAAGGAAAATATTTTGCTCTCTCAGGTTTAGATCCTAATTATATAAATAACGATTTATTGAAAATACCAATGCGGAGCTTCGCATTCAATAGAAACTTTAAAAACTCTAAGAAAATCATAAACCTAGTAAAATAAAAAAATGAATGTTGCAATGATACCTGCAAGACTGGGCAGTCAAAGATTAAAGAAAAAAAATCTAAGAATCATAAATGGAACTACATTAATTGAAAGAGCAATTGTTAAATGTAAACAAGCTAAATGCTTTGATAAGATCTTTGTAAATTCTGAGAGTGAAATCTTTAAGAAATATGCAATTAAACATAAAGTCGATTTTCATCTTAGACCGAAGAATCTTGGAGATAACTCTGCAACTAGTGAAGAGTTTGTTGAGGAGTTTTTGATAAAAAATGAATGCACAAACCTAATTCAAGTTCACTCAATTGCTCCATTGCTTACAACCAAAGAAGTCAAAAATTTTTCTAACCATTTTTTTAAAACAGACTATGATGTTTTGCTTTCATACATTCAAGATAAAATAGAGGTTGCCTACAAGAACAAACCAGTAAATTTTTCTTTCTTAGAAAAAACTAATTCTCAAGATCTTTTAGCCACTCAGAGAATAACTTGGAGTTTGACTGGATGGAGGAGATCTAAATTTTTGAAAGCAAAAGAACAAAATAAATGTGCAACCTATCAAGGAAAGATTGGATTCTTTGAAGTATCTAGCTTATCAGGACATGTTATAAAGGATGAGCAGGACTTAAAAATTGCAAAAGCTTTAATCAAAATAATATGAAAAAAATTTTGGTATCAAATTTGATGATGCTTAAAGAAAAAAAGAGATTTTCCATGGAAATTTCAAAAAGGGGTTACAAAGCAGTTTTTCCTAAAGTAAATCAGTATTTAAAAGAAGATGAAGCCTTGGCATATGCTGGCAAAATTGATGGTTGGTTGGCAGGCGATGATTTGATTACTCATAGAGTTTTGAAAGAGTTTTATCCTAAATTACAGGTAATTTCTAAATGGGGTAGCGGAATAGATTCCATTGATTTAAGTGCAGCAAAAGAGTTCAAAATTCCTGTATTAAACTCTCCTGGAGCCTTTAGTGATGCAGTTGCGGAAGTTGCAGTTGGTTATCTTCTTAATTTAAGTCGCAATATAAGTCTCACAGATAGACTAGTTCGTTCAGGTCAATGGCCAAAAACCGCTTCTTCTGGAGTGGTAAATAAAAATATTGGCATATTGGGTTTTGGATCAATAGGCAGGGAAATAGGATCTAGATGTAAAAATTTGAAGGCAAATATATTTTTCAATGATCCATTAATTAAAAAATCTAGTTTTAAATATGCAAAAAGATTAACTTTTAAAAATTTATTAAAAAAATCAGACTATTTAATTTTAGCCTGTGATTTAAATGAATCTAATCATCACATAATCAATAAAAATACTATTTCATTTATGAAAAAAGGATCTTCGATAATAAATGTTTCACGAGGAAAATTAATTTGTGAAAAAGATTTAATACAAGCTTTAAAAGTTAAATATATTAGTTCTGTGGCGCTTGATGTATATGAGGAAGAGCCTTTGAGCAAAGGTTCAAAACTAATGAATTTCAAAAATGTAATCTTAGGCTCACATAATGCAAACAATTTAGATTTTGTAACAGAAATTGTTCACCAAAATACTTTAGCTAATCTTTTCAAATATATTTAAACGGATGTATTTGAAAAAATTGTTACAAATTATCTCCAATCCAATTGAACTATTCAGATTTCTTTTGATGCAACTAAACATAATTCTGTATATTTTCAATATAGGAGAATTTAAAAGGCTTGAAAACAAACTAAGCGCTCTAAGAAAAGAAAAAAAAAATAATAGAGCTGTAATTGTAGGAAACGGACCATCATTAAGACTCGAAGACTTAGAAAAAATTCAGAATGCGGATTTCTTTGCTTTTAATAAAATCTATCTAGCTTTTCAAGATACATTATGGCGGCCTAACTATTATATATGTGAAGACTACTTAGTCCTCTCTCAAAATTTGAAAGAGATTTCGAGATTTATTTCACAAAATTCAAAAATAGTAAGTTTAATAGCTTGGTATAGGCAATTAACAAAAATTAAAAAATCAAATGTTTATTACTTCAACTACGTGACACCTAAAAAAAATAAACAATTTTTTTCAAAAAACCCATCAAAAAAAATATTTTGTGGCTATTCGGTAACCTATAGCGCTCTACAATTGGCAGTATCTTTAGGTTACGAAGAAATTTTATTTGTGGGAATGGATTTCGAATTTAAGACAAAAGAGAATTTTAATAAAGAATTTTTATTAGGTGATGAGGCGCAAAATCACTTTATAACAGGATACAGAAAAGTAGGAGAAAAGTGGAACAAGCCAAAACTTAACCAACAAGAGAAAGCCTTTGAATATGCATCTGAAATAATATCTCGTCAATATAGTCATATTAAAGTTTATAATATTACTAGGGGTGGAAAATTTAATTTTTTTCCTAGAAAGAATATAGAATCTTTTTTTTAAAAAATTTTTATGAATTTCTACAAATATTCCTAATCAGTATGTAAAGATGGATCAAAACGAAGAAACCAATTTAAGGCTTTATTTTTTATTCAAAATTCTTCTTAGGAATACTAAGTTTATTTTTTTGAGTGCTTTGATTTTTTTATTTGCAGGAATCTTTACATCGATATTTCTTCAAAACACCTATCAAAGCTCAGCATTAATAAGTTTAAAAGTTCTTCCTAGAGACTCTAATAATTCACTACAGCCAACTGCCGGACTGTTAGGAGGATTAATAAATAATTCCATGGACTCAAATAATTTCAAACACATACTTATTTCTAGAGATTTTTTTCAAGATCTTTCTAGTGACAATCTTTTTGTAGCTGAATTGATGGCAACAAAAAATTATGACCCAACAAATAAAACTACTAACTTTGACGAAGAATTTTATAATCCAGAAGAAAACAAGTTGCTAAATTCGAATTTTTCTTTACTGTCCTTTCATGCAAAATTTTTGGAGGAGCATCTATATTTTGAACAAATAGAAGATATGCTTGAAATTTCAATAGTTCATTCATCACCTGTTATAGCTAAAAAATGGACAGAACTTGTTTTAACTAAAATAGATGAGTATCAAAAAGAAAGAGATCAAAAAGAATTACTGACCAGCATTTCTTTTTTAGAAGAGGAATATACTAAAAGTACTTATTCAGAAATAAGAAACTCCTTAACAAACGTGATTGGTAAAAAATATGAAGATTTAGCTTTAATTAATTCCTCAGATTATTATTCTTTCGAAATAATTGATTCTCCTTATTTTCCAGAAAGTATTTACTCTCCAAATAGGCCATTGATAGCTTTGGCCTCTTCATTTTTTGGTATATTTTTATCTATCTTTTTAGTACTAATTGTTGCAGTTTTGAGACCTCAGAATACTAAATCTGAGATATTAAAATTCATTAAAACTTGATAGTGAACCAATCTCAATTAGAAAGTAAGAATACAAATTCGATCGTATTGATGCTAGTTTTATTAGCAAGTATTTTTTTTAACGCTTCAAATCCTTATTTAAGAATTATCATATTATCCATTTGGGCTTTCTTGCCTATAGTTCATATTCTAGCGACAAATAATTATAAAAATTTTTCGATAACAAAAAATGAAATGTATCTCTTGATCTTTAGTTTCTTTTGGATTTGTTTATTTTTATTTTCAATTTTAAAAAACTACAATTCATTTGCCTTAAATTTTCAAAAAGCAAATGTTGAGTCTTATACACCGTTCTTATTTATTTTTCAGGCGTTTTTAATCATTCACTTTACAAAAATTAGAGTAAATGACGTAGGTAGTTTTTTGTTTTATTTTTTTCTTACAGTTACTATCTTCTTCTCTTTAGACGTTTTATACCGATATTTTTTGGAACCTGAATGTTTTTTAAATTATTGGTGTAGAACGGACGCAAAAAGAGTAGGTTTCTTCTCAACAACAAATGTGACTGGAATGTTAATAGGGTTTTTGCTTATTTCTTCAACTTATTTGAAATTTCCTTTCAAGAAAACTTTTTCTTTTTTCCTTTTTTTAGTTCTTTTAACAACCATGGCACGCGCCGCAATATTTTCGACAATTTTTATCCTCTTCTTGAGATATTTTGATTTAAGGTATCCATTTAGAACCATGTTTTTACTTATCATATTTGTTTTGCCAATATATGTTTATTTACTCTACGATCCTCTAAACCTTCTCGTCGACGGAAGTTTACTGAGTAAAATGGATTTTTTTTCATCAACATTGCAAATTTTTGGGGAAGCAAACATTTATGATTTATTTTTTGGATTTGGAGCTTCTTTTGAGTATATAGCCATTCTTCTTGGGGTGGGTGGTTGGTCCGCACACGTTCCTATTCTGAAATCTTTTTTATACTATGGGCTTTTTGGAGTTCTATTTTTTGTATTATATTTATCTCAAATTTTTCTAGCTGAAAAAAAAATGTTCCTTCCTATTTTATTTTTCCTAATTTGCGGTCTTGCAGGAGCCCCCATTTTTTGGCCAACTTTATTTTCAGGCTATATTCTTCTTGTTTTGAATAATGCTAGTAAGAATCAATTTAAATCTTTTGAAAAAGTATGACAAAAAAAGTAATTATATTTTCAGAGATTAAATGGGACTTCCTATGGCAAAGACATCATGAAGTTACAAACTACTTTCTTTGTAAGGGCCATGAAGTAATTTTCGTAGAGAGAGTTATTTCAAGATTTCCCAATTTGATAGAATTATTTAGAAGATTTTCAAGAATTTTAAAGAGTGATAATTACAAAAGAAAATCTTTGATAGATAATAAATTTTTAAAGATAAAAAAATCTTTTTTTTTACCTAACACCAACAAGTTTTTCCGATTATGGAATTTTCTTTATTGGTTCTTTTTTTGGAGAAAATTGCAAAGAGAATCTTTGATTTATAGTTTTGTAGATAATCCTTTTGTGATTGGCGATAATTTCGGGAAAAACAATCAAAACAAAAAGATTGTTTTTGATGTGATTCATAATTGGTGGAAATTACCATGGAACCAAAAGGTCCATCAGAGGGACTGTAATAAATTTCTTAAGTATTCTGACAAAGTAGTTACAGATTCTTTGTTGATGTATGAGTTTTTGAATAATGAAAAAAAAATTAAAAACTTGCACTTAATGCAACCTGGAGTTTCATCTGTTTGGATAAATAAGTCTTTAAAAAAAAATTATGATGAGAAATTTTATTCTGTTCTTTTCTTTGGAAACCTAAGGCATAACAGCGATGTTGAAATTTTTAAAATTTTATCTAGTGATGAAAGAGTAAAAATACATATTTTTGGAATGATTCACGAAAAAGCAAATCACCTCTTGAAAATTGAAAACATAGAGTTTTTTGGACAGGTTTCTCCTAATGAAATTACTAATCTACTTACGAATTATCAATTTGTTTTACTTCCTTACTCAAAGGAATCATTTAATGAAACTTTAATTCCAAATAAGTACTATGAATGTTGTGCAACTGGAATGCCAATACTTTCAAATAGCTGCCTAACTCACTTGCCAAAATGGCATGATTTTTCTTACGAAATTGAAGAAAAAAATATATTTTTACAGTTACAAGGGATATTAAAAAAACATAACCTTAAGAAAAATAAACAAATGGACTTTGCATCTCAAAATATTTGGGAAAAGAATCTTTCTAGCATGTATGAATTTATATCAAATGAATAATTTTCAAAAGGAACTCATTATTATTGGATCTGGATGGGCAGCTAAATCATTAGTAGATAATCTTCCAAAAAAAATCCGTAAATCGACTCTAATCGTAGATAATTTTAGTAGAAGAAAAGTAAAAAAATACACCTTCAAACCACCTGAAAATTATTTAAGTCCAGCAATAAATCACTCCTTTGCAGGAGGAACATCAAGGATTTGGCACGGTGTTCTAGGCTCATTAGATAAGTTTGAAAAGTCTGATTTTAAATTTACTAATCCTCATGTAGTAAGAGGAATTAATTCTGCTATCGATTTCTTTAGAATAGGCAAAAAATCTTTAGAAGCAACCTACGAAGAAGATTATTCTATACGTCCTTATTTCACGCCTTATATTACTTACAGGTTGGGGAAAAAAGATTTTAAAAATATATCCTTAAAAGATTTTTTTGTTAAAACTTTTTCTAAATCAAAAAACGGCTTGATAAAATTAACCAGCTACGAAAATGAAACTATTTTTTGTAAAAAATTAATCATTGCCGCAGGAGCTTTAGGTTCAACTGAATTAGTTCTTAGGTCACTCGGGCTTTATGGCGAAGAAAATGGTGTAAGTTTTACTGACCATGCAATATCCCCTATAGGAATTTCAAGCCTTAAAATAGAAAAAATAGAAGAAAATTTTTTTAAATTTTGCCCTAAGAAAAATAGCAGTTACAAAGGCCATTTTAAATATTCTATTGATTCCTTACCTGATACAGATAGAGACGAAAGATTTTCGATTTTTTTTAGAAAAAGTTTGTTTAACAAAATCTCTTTAGGCGAAGAAAAAATAAGAAATTCTATAGTCTCGTTTAGATCTAACGGACTTTCTAGTAAAGATGTAAAGAGCATAATTTTAAACCCTAATATTCTAGTTTCACTACTTGCTTTAAAAATTGGAGTGAAAGGCATTGGTTCTTTTAATCAAGTTTTTTGTCTGAACACTCAAGATAGGGAGTCCGAAAGATCAATTTTTTTGGATAAACAAGACAATTTACACTTAAACTGGCACGTCTCAGATAGTGAAGTTTCTAGAAAAATAAATTTTGCCAGGAATTTCCTGAAAAATGAATTTCAACCATTTGATTTGAAAGAAGTTAAAAAGGTGACTGGAGGATCTGCGCATATAACCTCTAATCTTTTAAAATTTGTAGGCAAAGGTGAGGACAGTATCAGATTCTTTGACAATAGAAATATTTCCATTATTGGGTCTTCAACATTTTCAAAACCAATTTTATCTAATAATACTTTAGCAATTGTTTCACAGGCTATTTCATTTGCGAAAGAGGAATTTCAATGAATTTTTTTCCAACTTCGTCAAAGATAGTATCTGCCCTTTATTCAAATTTTGAAAATATTTCGTCTGATGAAATTACTATTAATTTTGCTTACTCCTTTTCTATAAAAGGTATATTTAAATCTCATCAAAATGCTTACAATATTAACAAGAAAATAAAAAAATTATTTTATGTAAGAAGTTATTCTGAGTTTAGATTTGACCTAAATAAAAAAACTTGGAACACAAAATTTAGCCTAAGGCCTTATGTTTTCTCAAAAAAAATCGCATTTCTTACTCACCAAAAATTTTGTAAAAAAAATGGAATAGAGTCTAAATTTATTGTCTTGGGAGTTGTGTATGAAATTGGAGCATGGCAAGAAATTTTAAAAAAAATAAGATTGTCACAAGCTAAAAAAATAAGCAAAACATTACTTAATAAAAAAATTTTTATATCTTCTTTACATCAAATTAGTCGCGACTTGAATAAGATAAATTCTAACTTAGAAAATGACCCTTTTATTGGAAGGTTTATTACTTTTGAAGAATTTTTAAATATTAATAATATCCCTTCAGAGATAAATGAAAAAAAAAATTGGTATGATTTAGGAGAGAGACTAATAAAGTTTTTGAATTTATTTGATTTTGACCTAACCATAAAAGTTTTAGGTAAAATAGACCCATTTTTTTACCTAATGAGGGAGTTAATAAATGAATAAAGAAGAAAATTTTCACGATGAAAGAATTTTATCAGAGGGAGAAAAAAATACAGAGAGGGTTGGCTTTGCATATCAACCAATTGAATATGCAAGAAAAGAATGGATTGCTTCTCTAAAGAATTTAGGAAAAACCCTTGAGATAGGAGTGTGGAAAGGTGATATTCTTTTTAAAGTTCATGAAGAGTCAGAATCCTTCACTGGTATAGATCTTTCTAGAGAAGCCATAAAGTTACTAGAAAAAGAAACTAATTCCTTAAAATCAGCAAAAATAAAACTGGAACATTTAGATTTTTTTGATCTTCCTGAAGATAAAAAGTTTGACTCCATCATAATGTCTGGTGTTCTTCATCATTTAGACTTAAACAAAGTTATAAAAAAACTAGAAAGTATTTTGGAAAATAAAGGAAAATTTTATATTTGGGAGCCTCTTCCAGGACCTATGCTTTTAAGACTTTTTCGTTTTCTAACCCCTAATTTAAGAACTGATGATGAGGCTCCACTTTCTGAATCTTTTTTGGAAAAATTAAAAAATAAGTTTCCTTCACACAAATTGAATTATTGTGGTTCTTCGATTGCTTTAACAGCCCCAATGGCACTTATTAAAGTGAATAAGAATCTTATGTTTAAATTAGATAAATACCTAACTAAAAAAAATTTTTTTCAACCATGGGTCATATATGGTTTTTTCTCAAAATAGGAGTTTAAAAATAAAAAAGATAACTTTTACAGTCTTGATGAGTGTTTATGATAAGGCAGATCCAAAACTATTTGAAAAAGCTATTCATAGTATCTATTCAAATACTTTATTACCTGATGAGGTGCTTGTTATTTTAGATGGCCCGGTAAATGAGAAATTACAGGTCACTATAAAAAATTTAAAAGAAAAGTATAAATTCGAATCATTAGCTCTAGATAAAAATCTCGGACTTGCCAAAGCTTTAAATCAAGGTTTGAGTAAAATAAATACGGATTACGTGGTGAGAGCAGATTCAGATGATATAAATTTATCACACAGATTTGAAACTCTTTCACACCTTATGAGTGAGAATTATGATTTATTTGGTTCTTATATAGAGGAATTCGACGATAGACATCGTAAAAGAATTAAAAAAGTTCCCACAACAAAGGATAGTATAAAAAAATATATTTGTTTCAGAAATCCTTTCAATCATATGACAATCTGTTTTAAAACAAAATTAGTAAAGGAAGCTGGCGGTTATCCAATTGTAGATTTGAAAGAGGATTATGCTTTATGGATAAAACTATTAGGTAAACAATTAAAAGTTAAAAATATAAATAAAGTTCTTGTTGAAGTGTTTGCAGGAGAAGAAATGTATTTGAGAAGAAGAGGTCTCAAATCTATAAAATCTGAATTCAAAATACAAAAATTATTACTAGAAAATAACCTCTCAAATTATTCAAAGTCAATAATTATTTTGACGATAAGGTCATTTATATTATTAATGCCTGCAAAATTTATAAAACTTATTTATTCGTATTTTTTGAGATAAATATAATATGCACAAAGTATGTTTAATAGGCGGGAATGGATTTATTGGAACAAATCTTCAGGCAGTCCTTAAAGATGAGTTTGAAACATTTTCTTTCGATAAAAAGAATATCAAAAATTCAAAAAACTTTATTGAAGGAAATGTAACAAATATAGCAACACTAGAAGAAGGACTAAACAAAAATTTCGATTTTCTTATAAATTTAGCTGCAGAACATAAAGACAATGTATCGCCTAAGTCTCTTTATTATGATGTAAATGTCCAAGGATCAATAAACATTTGCAACGTAGCAAAAAAACTAAATATCAATAACATAGTTTTTTTAAGTTCTGTAGCTATCTATGGTTTCTCTAAAACTCCGTGTGATGAAGACTCTGAAAAAAAACCTTTTAACGATTATGGAAAAACTAAACTTGAAGCTGAAAAAGTATTTTTAAGTTGGCAGAAGGAATCTCCGCTAGAAAGAAAGCTTATAATCATAAGGCCTACAGCTGTATTTGGTTTAAATAATAGAGGTAA
>CESW01022191.1_pt1 | contig 23438 bp, 22 predicted proteins | sample 531171 | NCBI WGS metagenome assembly CESW01 (sample SAMEA2621859, study PRJEB7988) | marine metagenome | biome: marine biome (ENVO:00000447); feature: surface water layer (ENVO:00002042); material: "saline water (ENVO:00002010), including plankton (ENVO:xxxxxxxx)" | depth 5 m
TGGGTTATAATTCAGATAATTAATATCTAAAAAAAATAAAAACTTAGTAAATACTATAAAATGACTATTAAACTTGTAAAAAATATTTTTTAGACCATTTTCCTCTAGGTCTTTTATAATATAATAATCATCTACCCAGTAAAATTTATTTGGAAATATTGTTATTAATAAAATAAATAAAGATACTACAAAGGAAAATAAGAAAATATTTTTATTGGTGTTCATATATGTTACTTAAAATTATAGATTTTATAATTAATATAATTGATAAGAGCTATCACCAAAAAAGATTAATTAAAACTTTAAAAAATATATCAAATGATTATCAATTAATTATTGATGTGGGATTTCATAAGGGTGAATATAGCAAATTGTTTTTGCAATATTTATTTCCAAAAAAAATCATTGGTTTTGAGGCATCAGAAAAAAGTTATTTAAATTACATAAAAAAAAAAAAGAGTAGCCAGATTAAGCTTTACAATATTGGTGTATCGTCAAAAAAAGGGCTGGCTGTGTTAAAAGTATACGGGAAGGAATCTATTAACTCTTTTGAAAGTCTCAATCCAAATTCAGCCTATAGTAAAATAAAAAATAATCTTCTTAAATTAAAAGCAACTCATGAAAATGTAAAATTAGATACTCTTGACAATCTTTTACATGAATTCAAAAGAATTGATTTGTTAAAAATTGATGTTGAAGGTCACGAATTAGATGTTTTGAAGGGGGCAAAAAATTGCCTACATAGAACAAAAATAATAATGATCGAAATTCATCATTCAAAACAATATTCAAACTATTCCAAAGATAAAATTATAAAACTTCTAGAAAAATCAAATTTTACTCTTTACAAAAAAATTAAGTTTCCATTAATGAAATGGGAAGATAGAATTTTTGTTAATGAAAAATATTAGTTTTTTTTAAAATTAAATAAAAAATAAAAATTAATGATATAAAAATTATTAAAGTAGATAAATTTATACTTTCTATCATAAAATTTTTTAGATCACTAATTTCGTTGAATAATTCATGACATCTTTCCTTATCTTTTTCATTAGTCTGCAACTGTAAACAAATATCTAATAATTTTGATTTGAACATAATTTATTATAAAAATCCTCATAACTAGTAACCATTTTTTCAACTGAGAAATTTTTTATTACTCTCTTCATATTTGCTCTTACTTCATTCTCATTATCAATTAAATATTTAACACATCTAATAAGTTCAATACTTTCATTATTTTTAAAAATAAGATTTTTTAAAATATCAACACCTTCATATATCTCATTATGCTGATCTATATCAGACAATATACAAGGAATATTATTACTAAGAGCCTCTAAAACTGAATTTGGTAATCCTTCAGTGGTTGATGAACTTAATAACACATCTTTTTCATCAAAAACTTTATGAACATTATTTGAATACCCCTCTATAAAGATATTTTTGACACCCTCACACATTTTAATGATATTATTTTTTTCGTTTCCATCACCAATTATATATAATTTATGATTAGAAAAAAAATTATTGTTTTTAAAAGTTTTAATCAGGAAGGAAATATTTTTTGTTTTGATTAACCTTGAAAGAGTAAAAAATTTTATTTCGTGTTTATTGATTTTTTTTTCTTTATTTTCTTTATTAACTTTTATGCTATTCTGAATAACGTAATTTTTATTTTCAAAATAATGATTATATTTTAGATATAATGATTTTGAGCAAAAAACTATATTCACTTTTTTTAATAAATTTAAATAAATTTTACTTAAAATTTTTGATAAAAATGGAGGATAATTATCATCCCATACTTTTAATGGATCATTTCTAAGCACATACAAAATATTGTTTTTATTTTTCGATAAGACACTAATTATCAGTAAGGCCCTAAAACTAGAATTAATATGTATTATATCATAATTTACACTCCTCAAAAAATTAGATATTTTTTTAAAAAAAAAAAATGCAACAAGACCTTGTGGAAGATTAAGTACATGTTTATTTTTCAAAGTAATCCTATTATCATGGGATGAAAGAATTAAAATTTTATATGAAAAATTTTTTAAATTCGTTAAAATATATTGTAATTGATTATTAGGTCCAGATTTGTAGAAATTAGATTCAATAAAAACGATTTTTTTTTTTTTCAATATATTTTCCATACACGCTTTTTTAAAAATATTGTAACTTAAATAATACAAATATATAAATTATTTTTTGTATTAATATAATTATTAAAACTATATCGATTTAATAAATTTTAAAATGTTTAAATTTGGGAAAAATTGGGAGAACTACTCTGATAAAATTAATAAGAAAAATATAATAGATTCTCTTAATGATCTAAAATTTCTGTTAAGAAAAATTCCATTTAAAAAGGGCTTCAGCTTTATTGATATAGGTTGTGGTAGTGGGGTTCATTCAATTGCAGCAAGTAAACTGGGATTTAAAGTTACTTCTACAGACAGAGATAAAATTTGTGTTAAAACAACGAAAAGAAATTATATAAAATTTCATAATTTTGCAAACAACAGAGTGTTTCAAGATAATATATTAAATAGTAAAATTACCAAAAAATTTGATATTGTTTATTCTTGGGGAGTTCTTCATCATACTGGAAATTTAACAAAGGCACTAAATCAAATAAAAAAGCTAGTTAAAAAGGACGGCTACTTAATAATTTCTCTATATAAAAAAACTGAGTCAGACAAAATGTGGTTTTATATAAAAAAAAAATACAATCAAAAAATTTTTTTTCGTTTTATAATTAATTTATTTTTTATTCCTTTTTATTACTACATTTCAAAAAAAAAGAGGTTTTACAGAAGAGGTCAAGACTGGTATCACGACGCTATTGATTGGCTAGGAGGTTTTCCTTACGAAACTATTGATCCAGATAAAATGAAATATTATTTTAAAGATTTAAAATTAATTTTTGTTTCAAGAAAAAAACCTATGAAGTATAAAGGCTTTTTTGGAAGTGAATGTGCTGAATATATTTTTAAAAAAAACAGATAATTAAAGTGTTGAATAACCTACCATCAAATAAACAATTTTTTTAAATTATAAAGATCAATATCAATTAGATTAAATCTAAAAATTTAGTTCCACAAGAATCTATATAAAATTTATTAATGAATTTTGAATTATCGAAACCATTACGATCGAGACTATTTAAAATAATTTGGCTAAGCTCTTTATGACAAAAAGACTTTGTAATAAAACCATATTGATTATCAAATATAATATCATAAACCGAAGATGATGACGGCGTAGATACGCAATAGACACCATTTGAAATAGCCTCAGCTAGTACATTTGGGAAACCTTCATATTTTGAAGTATGCACATATAAATCCACTGAAGCATAAAATTTATCTAAATTTGATAAGGGCTTAAATATTTTGACATTATTTTTTATTTTAAGATTATGAATTTTTTTTCTTATATTATCTTCTTCTGGGCCCTCACCAATTAAAATTAAAGTTAAATCTTTGTTTTTTTTTAAACATTCTGAAAAACTATTTAATAATAACATATGATTTTTTTGTTTATGCATTCTTGAAATGTTTAAAATTATTTTGTTTTTATTGGTATTCTTAGTAATTTTTTTTTTAAATGAAAAAATAGGGTTGTGCAAAATTACTAATTTTCTTTCTAAAAAAAAAAATTTTTTAATTATATCTTGTTTTATATCTCTTGAATTTACGATAATTTTATTTGCTCTTAAATAGAGTAATTTTAAAAAAAATAGGTAAATTATATTCATATTATTTAATCTATTTCCTTCTCTTATAATCACATTAAGTTTTGGCAAAAACAAAGAGCAAATTAAACAAAGAATATTTGTATCTCTCATAACAGAAAATACTGTTTGCTGACTCTTTAAAAATTTAAAAAGCTTAAAAATTTTATATCTATTGCGACTCGTTCCAAAGTCTATGGAAGTAAAATTTTCATTAATAATAATTTTATTTTTTAAAACACCTATGTTTTTAAGTGAAAGTAAAATTACTTTAAAATATTTTGAGTAATAATTAGAGATATTTATACCAAAATTTTCTGATCCGCCGTTTAAATATGATGGTATTATTATAGAAACTTTTTTTACATCCATTTTTTCCACCACATTTGAAAGCATACAATTACATATAACTGCTTAAAATCATGAAATTGTTTATTATTTTTTTTGTAAAGCTTACTAACTTCTTGATAATTAAAAACGTCTTGAGATTTTAAAAATTTTTCAGACATCAAGTTATTTATAAAATTTCTGTTATTATCATTAAAGCAATGAGAGTGTGATATAGCAAATCCCTTTTTTTTAGAATCATAGTCATATGGGATTGATTTGAAGTAATCCTTATGTATTTCTTTAAGAGCTTTTTTGTTGATTAAAGAATTCTGATCTAAATTATTTTCAACATACTCATTAAGTTGATAATCTAAGTACGGCTCCCTTCCCTCTACACTTTTTGACATAGTACACCTGTCTAATTTAAATAAGATATCGTGTAATAAATAATGATTTTTCTCAAACTTCAAAAAATTTTGAATCGAATTTTGAAAATTATTATTGTTTTGTTCAATTAAAAATTTTGGGCTAATAATATTACTATTAAGACCATAATTATTATATTCATCAAGCAAATTTACATTGTCTGACAAATGAGCAAAAATTTTGTTTAAAGATTGTGAATTATAGTTATGAAATTTTTTTTGATAATAATTTATTATTTTTTTTAAAATATTTTTTTTTGGTAGTTTACTAAAAAGATTATGTCTTTTTAAAATTAAATCATATTTTTCATATCCTCCAAAAATCTCATCAGCACCATCTCCAGTAATAATTACTTTTACTTTATTACTTGCAACTTGGCTTAAGAAGATTGAGGGTATAACCGAAATATCTGCAAATGGTTCGTCAAAATAACTTCCAATGTTACAAAAAATTTCATTTATACTCTTACTGATATCATCGATATTATAAATATTAAGTTCATTTTTGAGTGTAGAATTTACAAGTCTTGAATTGTAATCATCTGAACTACTTATTTTTTTATCGACTATAGTAAAATATGGTATTTTTTTACCTAAATCCTTAGAAACTATTGCTGCCAATAAAGTGCTATCAATACCACCACTCATGAAAGAACCAATAGGAGCATCAGAAACTAATCTTTTTTCACAAGAATTTACCAATAAATCTTTTAAATTTTTTTTAATATTTTCGTTAATTGAAATAGATTTTGAAAAAGGTTTGTAAAAATTAACTTTTTTTGACAAATTAAAATTTTCAATATCAATTTCTAAATAAGATCCTTTTTCTAAACTTATTAAATTATTAAATATTCTCTGTTGAGATTGAATATAGCCAAATCTTAAATAGCTTGATATAGCATTTTTATTTATATCTTTTGTAAAACCTGAAAATTGAAATACACACCTTGCTTCACTTGCAAAAATGATATTATTTTGATTTTCAGAAATGTATAAGGGTTTTACACCAAAAAAATCTCTTGAGAAAAAAACTTTATTTTTATTCTCATCATAAATAACAAAGGCAAAAATACCATTAAAGTATTTAACACACGATATACCCCAAAAATCAAAAGACTTAATCAAAACCTCAGTATCAGATGTTGTCTCAAAAATGTAACCATTATCCTGAAGTTTTTTTTTAATATCTAAATAATTGTAAATTTCCCCATTAAACAAGAGAACGAAATTTTTGTATTTAAAGGGTTGATCTGATCTTTTACTTATATCTAAAATAGATAATCTTTTATGACCTACAGAAATTGAGAAGTTTTTATTTCTCTTAAAATAATAACCTTCACTATCCGGACCTCTATAAGAAATAAGATTATTTAAATATTTAACTTCTTTTAGATTATCATTTTTTTTAAAGTCAATAATACCAACAAAACCACACATAATTTAGTTTATTAATTTACACTAAAGACAATATCTAAACACTAGTCTAAACTATTAAGCACTTTTAAATAAGAATTTGTTCTTTGCATTTTTTAAATCATTTGAGGTATTAAATTCATGCCAATATTTATCAGGAATAAAAATACTCTTTAAATTGAAAATTTTAGGATACATCCCAAAAAAAGAATAGCAAGGCATTTTTTTGAAAAATGAAGGTCTCTTACTTCTTTTAATTTTTTTAATGCTTTTAATAATTTTTTTTGAACATTTTATTGGCCCTACAGCTTCATAAGGAGTATCATCTTTTAATTTTAAACCCATATTGATAATCTTATTTTTACAAATAATAACATCTTGGAGTACAGTAGATTTGAGATTAATTTTTTTTCTACATAAAATTATGTTTGAATTTTTATTTTCAGATATTAAAGATAAATACTTGTCAGCGACCACCAAATCAGAGTTAAAATAAACAAAATTACTCTTAAGTTTAGGCAATGTTCTAAAGAAAGAGTAGATGCAACCAGTATTTTTATAAAATTTATTATAGTAAAAATTAATTTTAAATTTTTTCAGTTTTTTTTCATAAAATTTTTTTATTAAATTTGAACAATGTCCAGTAACAATATGAAAATCCTTAATACTAATTTTGCTATTTAAGATATTTTCAAGCTGCCACAATAAAATTTCTTTATTGTTAATTTTCAATAAACCCTTAGGCATTGTAGAAGTTTTTTTTTTAAATCTAGTGCCAAGCCCTGCTGCTAAAATTATGATACTGTATTTCATTTATAAAACTTTTTTATATATTTGATTGCTTATTTTAATTATTTTTTTTTTATCATTTTTAATTTTAAATTTCTTATTTAATGATATATTTTTTTTACCGATAATATAAGTTTGATCAAAATATTTTTTCAATTTTTGATCAGCTATTTGTCCGAAAATACCAATAATTTTTAAATTATTTTTTTTTGCAAATTTACTTAATTGTATCGGTAGTTTTCCAAACAGACTAGAATGATCAAGCCTTCCCTCACCTGTTAAGATAGTTGTAATATTATTTTTTTTTATAATTTCTTTCAATTTACTTTTTTTAATAAAGTAATCCGTACCATTTAAAATTTGTGTCTTAAAAACTGCACAAATCGATAATGGTATTCCTCCAGATGAACCATATTCTTTTTGTTTTAATTTTTTTTTTGTGTTTTTTTGTAAAGTAAAAAAGTAATTTTTTAAAAAATTATCGTAAATTTCAAAATCTCTGTTTTTTATGCCCTTCTGTAAACCAAAATTAAAAATGGAGCCTTTTTTTCCATAAAGTGGTAATAGGACATCAGATAGTATTATAATTTTAATTTTTTTATATTTACGTCTTACTTTTCTTAAAGATTTTATATCTATATATTTTATTGATAGCCATGATTGCTTTAATAAATTTACTTCCTTTTTATTTTTATCAAAAAAAATAACACCTAGGGCTGATAAAAATCCTATTCCTGCATCAGATACTCCAGATGCACCAAAGCCAATATAGATAATCTTAGAATTTTTTTTTACTGCTATTTTAACAGCCTCACCAAGTCCATAAGATGATCTTAAACTAATGTTTGTTTTTTTTCTAATAAGCTCTAGACCACTTATTTTCGCAAGTTCTATAAATGATGAATTAGTTGACGGATTATATTTATAAAAAGTTTTAATTTTGTATTTTTCAGGACCGTAAATTGAAATTTTTCTGGTTTCAAAATTTTTAATAAAATCTGATTCTAAAAAACCTGAACCACCATCAGAAATATATAAATCTTCTAAATATTTTTTTAGTGGGGTTTTTTTAAAAATACTATTGATTAATTTTGCTTTAGCATAAAATTTAAAATCATCTAATATTGAGAGTATCATTCTACTATTTGGACTATATGATCATGTTTTATAGGTTTAATCGAATTTTTTTTTAATATATTCTTAATATTAACGTATTTTTTTTCCTTATTTAAAACTAAAAATTTATAAATTTTTTTAGAATTAAGATTTATGAGATTTTCCAAACAATCATCAAAAAAAGAAATATTGTAATCACCTTTGAATTTTTTGGTTATTAGATCTTTTTTATTATCCATATTATCTTTGCATAATATATTTTTTTTTGGAATTTTAATTTTATTTTTTTTTAATAGCATTCTAATAGAATCATAATCTTTAAATGTAACTATAAATACATCATCATTTCTCCTGTTTTTAAATAATGTCAAAATTTGCTTATAGAAAGGGTTTAATTTATACCAAAAATTCTTATTTTTCTTAAGTTTTTGTCTTTCTAAATAAAATTTTTTTTCAAACTTTTTATCTATATTGAAATTTAAATTTTTTTTTTTATTTTTTTTTTTTAATAAAAAAAATATTTTACAAAAATCAACACCTTTTTTAACGAAACTATTGTAATAAAATATCCTATTTAGATTTTTTTTGTAAAATATTTTGAAATCATCAAGATTTTTTTTAAAAACCACTTTATATGCTATTAAAAAACATTCAAAATAGGAATTACATATGACCCCATCAAAATCAAATATATAAATTTTTTTCATTTTTTTGATAATAACAAAAGTGCATCATAGATTCTGCTACAATAACCATATTCATTATCATGCCACAGATGAAAGCTTAACATATCGTCATTAATTATTGTTCTAAAACTTGATAAAATGGATGATCTATCATCTTTAATATAATCTAGACTGACTAATTCTTTTTCAAAACTTCCATCACATACACCAGTAATTTTTGGATTAAGTTTTTTTTTTAGCAATGATATAATATTTTTAGAATTTGTTTTCTTTTCAATTTTTAGCACTCCATAAACAGAAGAAACAATATCTGTTGGTATCCTATATGATAAAGATTGATCTGAAATTTTGTTTTTTAAATCAGGTAATACTTCTATTGCAGATTTTGCAATTGCTGTATCTAACAATTTTACATTTTTAGAAGCACGCCCAAGTTGTGCAAGCCTGTTGGCACTATCAAGACTTTTCTCTGAAGATAGTACCGGATGAATAGTAGCTAAAAAACCATTTTTTATGGAAAATTCCTCATCTATAACTTTTAATAATGGTGCAACTGCATTTCCTGTGCAAGTAGATAAGGATATTATTTCATGTTTATTTATGTCTAATTTATCTTCATTGACACCAAAAACTAAAGTAAATGATGAAATATTAGATGACCTTGTTATTAAAACATTTTTGAGTTTAGATGAAATACAAGCCTTCACCTTATCAAGATTTTCTTGACTGCCAGATGCCTCTACTAATAAGTCAATATCAAAACTATTCCAATCAACATCTGTTATATTTTCTGAAAAATCACAATAAATTTTTTTTTCTCCAATGAGTAAATAATTATCATTCAAAATTGAAATTTGTTTCGGAAAAGATCCATACGTACTATCATTTTGTAAAAGATAAGCTAAATTTTTCAAAGCATCACCTTTTGTTTGATTTGGATCTTTCAAATCCTTTATGATGGATACTTCAATGTTATGATTTGCGTTTTCGAAAATTTTTCTTAATAAAGTTTTACCAATTCTTCCTAATCCACAAATTCCAATTTTCATATATAATTACTTTTTGACAAATCCAAGCTACACGTTTTAAATAAAATTTTTTAATAACAATAATATTTTGTTTAAATATAAAAACAACGAAATTTAATATCCAAACAGCTGATCCAATCTTTTACTAATATGCTATTAATATTATTAAAAGATTCTCGTTAATTAGATAGTTTTTATTTCTATTAAAATACCACTTCTCATTGTCTTAACTTCAATAAAAAATAGGCTTATTCAATTATTTCGTAAAAATTACTATTATCTTTATAATATATAATTTCCACAAAACTGAAAATTTAACTTTATCTTAACAACTTAATTATTGTATCAAAACTACTTTCTGCGTTAGAGTCAAAATAGTATTGTGGTCCAAAATGATTAATTTTTTTTTGATTGAATATTTTTTTAAATTTATTAAATGAAATATGATTATTATATGGAAAATTTACTTTATAGTATAACATTCTTTCTTTCATATTTTCCAAAATTTTCTTTTCAATTTTCCAGTATCCAAGATCAAAAAAAATAATTGGTCGATTTGATAAACTTATTTCCATAACTGTAGAGCTATCATAAACATCGATAATAAAAGTATATTTTTCATCAATAAGTTGTTGAATACTTTTATTCACAATCTCAGTATTTTTAAATCTTTTTAAAAGCAGAGCTTGTTTTGGATGATATTTAACCTTCACATTTTTAAAATCATTTAAGATTTGTTTTTGCCAATCTATATAATCTTGAGGATTATAAGTTCTTACACTAATACAGGATATGTTTGTAATTTTACCAGATAAATAAACAATTTTTTTTCCATTTATAAATTGGTCGTAGCTTATTTTATTTACAAAACGGCTCCATGGACCCTTAAAATTATTTGTGGGATAATAATTAATTTTACAGTTTGATAATGGTTTATAAAATTTTATCTTATTTCTTGGATCACCCTTTTTGCTCCACCCAATTAAATCAGTGCAAAAAGAATAGTCATTATATTGCCAATTTGGAGTTGGGCATAAGCCAGATTCTTTTGAGTGCGATATTAATACGACCTTATCATTCTTTTTAGAATTATTAATTGTAAGTTTATTAAATATATCAGCTGGTGTTCCTGTAAGATAAAAATTTTGATAATCATCATTAATATTTTTATATGAAAAAAAATTTTTTATAAAAATATTTAGGTTTCTGTAAAAATTTTTTTTTGTAAAATTAATTTTATATTTTTTACTAATTTTTTTACAATGGTTAAGTAAAATTTCCATTTGATTATCAATATCGCTAATATGAAATTTTTTATCACAGCCAAGTGAGGGCGTATATCCATTAAGGATTGAAATTAAAATAAGTTTTAACTTTTCTTTTTTATTTAATGGTACATGTTTTAAAATTCTTAATTTTTTTTTAAATGGAAGAAAATCTAATAAACCATTTAAAAATTTATGGTTATAATAAAATTTATAGTCAAATATTTTATAGTTTTTTCTAGATAAGAATATAGGATTTGTAAGTAAAAATCTATTTTTTGATTTAATATTTTTTATACAAACGCTAGTAAAGCAAAAATGACATAATTCATGTATTAAAATTCCAACTAAATTTTTTTGTCCATACTTTTTATATGCCTCATTATATGCAAGTTTTAAATCCTCATATAGTGCATTTGTCTCTTCACGATTTTTTGAAAGATAATTTTTTTTCAATTAAAAAAATTCCTGGGTTGGTATTTTCTTCTAAATTCTAAATTTAAGTTAATATATTTATTTAATAAATTAACTTGGTCTTTATTCATATCATTACTTTCCAGAATCTTTTTTAAATTATAATTGTTCCAATCAATAATGGATTTTGCTACAAAACTAGAATCTGAGTATGAGAATCTGACATTGAAGTTGTTTTTTTTAGGTATATGAATTGTTTCAGTAAATGCTATTTGTGTAAATTCTTCTCTAAATTGTGGCAAATTAATAAAATATTCTGGCAAATCTTCATTTAAGGATTCAACAATTGATTTAAATATAAATGGATGAGTTGTTAAATAATTTTCTGACTTAATTTTAATTTTAGACCAGTCAGCATTTTTTATCACTAAAGGTATATTTGTGTGTTCAAAATATAAAGAGTCACCGGAATATTTTTTCCACATTGGAGGTAAGCTTGGACCATGATCAGCTGTAAGAATTAATAAAGTTTGATCATAAATTTTTTTACTTTTTAAAAAAAAAATCAAATCTCCAATATCATCGTCAAGTTTTTTTAGTTGCTGGAAATATATTGGATAAAAATTATGATTATTGTATGCTTCACTTATTTCACTAATATTCTGTATTGATGGTGTGTTTATTAAATTTTGTTTAATAACTGGTGCGTGCAATCGATCATTATGAAAATAAATAAATAATTGATCATCTAAATTGTGATCGACGAAATTCTTTAATCTTTGAATGCTTGGAGCTTTATCTGATGCTGGATTAATTGTTTTAAAAACTTGATGATACCCTTTGGTCCAGTCCTTAAATGTATCAAATCTTCCGCCAGCTACAAAAGCGCAATTATAAAACTTATTTTTTAACGTATAGTCAGTAATTAATTTAATATTTTCATTTAAAAACTCCTCATACCATGGCGCATAATGATCTGCACAAGCATGTTGACTTGGCATCAGACCTGTATGCATCGAAGAAATATTAGGTAAAGTGGCATCACATGCTGAAAAACTATTTTTACTATTTTCATAATTATCAATTAAATAATCAAGATTTTTTAGATTTAATTTTTTTTTATATTTTATCTCTAAATTTTTATAATTTGCTAAAGATTCACATGAAAAAATAATTATCTTTTTTTTTAAGAAATTATTTACTAGTCTTGATGAAATAGCAACCGATTTAGAATTAATTAATTTGAAATTTTGTAAATTTTTACCAAACATTAAAAAGCTAGACTCATTTAATTCAAAAGAAACTGTAATTTTAATTTCTTCATTAACAAAATCGTTTAAATCTACAAAAAAATCAAAAAATTGATTTTCTTCAATATTATTAATTAAAGCATGCTTTTTATTTTTCAAAGGTATTTGAAAAGAGTAATTTTTATTTTTTTTCTTACTAGAAAGTAAAACTTTACAATATAAGTCAAAATTAAAATTATCTTTTTTTATCAAAAATTCATTTTCTAAAAGTGCTACTCCGAATTTTATTTTTGAATAACCATTATTTTTAAATATATATTCAAACTTTTCACCTCCATTAATAACATTTACCCTTCTAGTATTAAAACTTAAGTCTAATTGAAAAATTTTTATATTTGACTTACTACATTTTTCTAACTCTAACGCAGATTGATAAAAGTATAATCTATTACCTAAAAATCTTGATATAAAATTGTCTTTTTTTATAAATGATAAAAATTTAAATATTTTGATAAAAAAATTTCTAATTACAAAATTATATAATATTGATTTTGAAAATTTACTCGGCGTAATTTCAGCATTAAAATTACTTCGTGGAATAAATTTTTTTTGTATAAAAAATCTCAATTTAGTACCTTTTTTTTTCAATTAAATATTTTGCATAATTAAAATCATCAATTTCATCAATATCTATTGAGTAAGGCCTATTCATGACTTGGGTTAAAATTCTGTTATTCAAATTGATATTTTTTTTTTGTTTTTTAATATATGAGTTTTTAAAAATATAGATCGCCCCATTTAGAACGTAATTCGCCTCTTTTCTTTGATTCTTTGTATGCTTTAAAAATCTTCCTTTTAAATCAATACGGCCCATCCACTGTAATGGCTTAGCTTTTTCTATACTTACTAAACCGTTAATAGATTTATTTTTAGATATTTTATGTATTGCTTTTTTAATATGAAAAGATTTTCTAATAGGAGAAGTGGGTTGTAACAATAAAATATAATCGAAAAAAAAACCTTTTTTTTCATAAAAATTTATTGCATGTTTTATTACACTCAACATAGATGAATTATTTTTTGAAATTTTATTAGGCCTTAAAAAGGGTACCGGTACCCCATATTGTGCAGCAATATCTACAATTTTACGAGAGTTTGTTGAAACTAAAATTTTAGAGATATCTTGTACTTTTTTTGCCTCTCTTATTGTAAAATATATCAACGGCTTCCCTTTTATTTTTAAAATGTTTTTATTTTTTAATCTTTGACTCCCAGATCTTGCTGGAACTATAGCTAAGATTTTTTTTTTAAACATTTAGTTTTTTTAATGTTTCTTTATAAGACGTAAATTCCCCAATATCATTCCACTGTTGCTCATTAATTCTAAATGTAGATATTTTTCCTTTGTTTTTTTTTATTTTGTTTATAAGATTTGTAATATCTAAACTTTTATTTCTAGGTATATATTTTAAAACTTTTGGACTCATCATATATAATCCACCTATGATATCATAATAAAAATTAGGTTTCTCTTTGATTTTTAATAATTCACCATTCTTTTTGAACTCACAAATACCATAACTTAAATTATTTTTAATTCTTACAGTTACAATCAATAAGTCTAAACTATCTTTATTAAATTTTGATACTAAAGTATTTAAATCGAAATTAAAAAGTACGTCACAGTTTGTGACAAAAAAAGGTACTTTTAATTTTTTAGTTAAACCCAGGCTACCTATTGTTCCAAGAGGCTTTTGTTCCTCTATGAAATCAAAATTTATTTTTGATTTTGTTTCATTACTTTTGATATATTCTTTAATGATTTGACTATTTTTGTTTATTGAAATTATGAATTTATTGATACCATTTTTTTTAAAATTTTTAATTATAGTTGATAAAATTGGTCTTCCATTAATCGGCAACAAAGGCTTTGGTAGAACATGTGTTAATGGGGCAAGTCTAGATCCTTTGCCTCCAGCCATAATAACAACTTTATAGTTATTTTTTTTTAAACTTAATTTTTTATTTTTTGTTTTAATAGTTTTTTTAATATTAAAGCTAGATCTAAAAAAAATTTTTATTACTTTGTTTTTTTTTAATATGGGTATCAAATCATATTTCTTTTTTTTAAAATTTTCGTTAATTTTAGACAAAGATAATTTGTCATATTTTTGAAAATACGATTTCTGATTATAAATTTTTTCTATGCCACTTTTTAGATTTTTACCTTTCAACAGAGCTCTACGTATATCTCCATCAGATAATATTCCCTTAAAATTTTTGTTTTTATCGACAATAATAATTGATTTTTGTCCACCATGAGTAATTTTTTTTAATGCTTCTGCTATTGTTATATTGTGATTTGAGATATATTTAGGGTTCATATAAAATTTTAAAGTATTGAATATTAGTTTTAAATATTATTTAAACTATTTGCAAACAGTTTTGAGAGGAACAAATGATTAAAAACATTCTCATTATCGGACTTGGTAATATTGGATATCGACATTTTCAAGCACTAAATTCGTCAAGATATAATATTTATTTAATAGATCCTAAAATATCAAAATTCAAACTATCCAAATTTTATAAAGAAATTAAAGGCAAAAAAATTTACTTTATTAAAAACTACAATAAACTTCCATCTAAAATAAATCTTGCGATTATTTCATGCTCATCAAATATGAGATTTCAATGTGCAAAAAAGCTTTTAGATAACACCAAAGTGGATCACATTATTTTAGAAAAAATACTATTTGATAAACTGTCTAATTATAAAAAAATTAATATTTTTAAAAAATATAAAACTAAGATTTGGGTGAATACTATTCATCGATGTTCTTCAAACTCAAAGTTCATATTAAAAAGAAATGGAAAAAATAAAATAAGAAAAATTATTGTACATGGAAATAATTGGGACCTTGCATGTAACTATATTCATTTCATTGATCTTATAAATTTTTTTAATAATGAAAAAAAATACAAAATTACTAGTCACAAATTTTTAAATATTTATAATTCAAAAAGGCAAGGTTTTATTGACTTTTATGGATGTGTCAAATTATTAGGAGAAAAAGGAACAAAAATAAAATTTACAAATAACAATGGTAAAAAAAGTCTTAAAACTGAAATTTATACCGATAAATACATTTATAAGATTAATTATTTAACCAAAAAATTCTCAGAAATTAATTTAAAGAATAAAAAAGTTATGAAACTCAATTTCAACGATATCAAAGTATCTGAATTAACAAATACACTGGCTAAACAATTATTTAATAAAAATAAATGCAATCTCCCAAATTTAAAAACTTCATCAGAGATGCACCTACCATTATTTAAATTATTTTGTAAAAAATATGCTTTAAATAAAAGACTTACAAATAGAGGATACTGTCCAATTACTTAAAATTAAATTTAGAAATTTTTTGATATACTATCATTTTCTCTAAATAGTTTTCAATTTTTTGTAGATTTTTTTTATTACCTAAAAATGACATTACCATTTTCATTAGACCAGGTTTGAATTTATGATCAAATTTTTTATTAAATTTGTGAATTACAATTTTTGTTGTATTTTTTTTTATAAACTTAATTTCCTCTATTGGGGACAAAATTATTTTTCGCCTAGAAGTAAATAAATTAATTGACCATCTTCCCGCAGATAGCCAATTTGAATGGTAGGTAAATGGAATATTCTTTTTTGATATTCCCGCTCCTAAAAAAATTGAGTTTCTGAAAGGCGGGTGTCTCCTATTACTTATACTATATAATTTTTTTGGATTTCCTATTAAATTAAATACTAGGTCGACAACATGTAAAGAGTTCATAAAAAACCAATTTTCTAATATAAATTTTTTTTTATTTAACTTTTTTATTTTATCTAACCATTCGGTAAATGAGAAAGTTGCAGATACAATACCATTATCTTTATTAATAATTTTTTTAATCTCTAAAATACTTTCATAAAATCTTCTATTAAAAGCTATAAATAAATTAATTTTTTTTAATTTTACAAATTGATAAATTTTTTTAAGATCATTAAAATTTTTTGCTCCTGGCTTCTCTACTAATATTGATTGTATTCCTAAATTTGCGACTTTTTTAATACATTTACTAATTGACTCCTCATTTACACAAATTATTGCTTCAGAGTAAGCATTTTTTTTTATCTTATTAAAATTTCCATAATAAAAGTTTAAATTATATTTTTTTGAAACTCTATTAATGTTTTTTTTACCTCTGCTAATTAAATCAAAATTTATCTTTAAATATTTTAAAACTTTTATGTACTCTTCAGCCATATAACCAGCACCAACTATTAAAATTTTTTTATTTTTCATAAAATATTACAACTTTGTTATAATAATATAAAACTGTCTTAAAATTGCGATTAAAGCAGTTATTGTTACAAACAAAAATGCATAGATTTCTAAATCTAGTAGTAAACCAAAAGACAATAAAAATACTGTGTTGATATGTGTAGGGAAAAATAGTCTCCTATAAATTATAATTAATTTTTGTTTTATATTTTCACTTGAGGTATTCTCGCTCCAATTTACAACATCTACTCCTTTTTTCTTCAAGTTAGTAAAAATAACTAAATTAAATTGAAAATATAGGGGTAGAAAAGACATCAAAATAAAAAGTGGCTCTAATTCTGGTATGCCAAAATCAATTTTTACTAAAACTGTTACAATTAATATAATTAAAATTAATTTATCAAAAAAAATATCTAAAAAATATCCTTTATCAGATGCTTGATTTTTGTATCTTGCCAAATCACCATCAATAAAATCAAAAACAAGATAGAGATAAACCAAAATAAAAGATAAAAATTTAGAAAGAAAATTTTCCCCTAAAAAAAAAATTATCCCTCCAGAAAGACCCAAAATAGCTCCCAAAACTGTGATATTATTCGCACTTAAAGAAGTTTTTTTAAATTTTTCTAGTAATGGCCTAGATGCAAAACTAACCAGGATCTCTATGTAACTAGATCTATCAATCATTGTTTTAATAATGTTATGTTTGTAACTTTTTTCATATTTTATTAAGTAATTTGTTATGTTTTACTTCATAAACTTTATCACAATTTTGTAATTGATATTCTTTATGTGTTGATAATATAATTATTTTTTTTCCTACCATAGTATTTATAAAATCAGTGATGTATTGCTCTGTTAATTTATCTAATGAGCTTGTGGCTTCATCAAAAATGAGAATTTGCGGATCGAAATATAATGCTCTAGCTATGGCCAATCTCTGTCTCTGGCCACCTGATAGATTTAATCCTCGATCCTTTATGATAAAATTTTTATTTAATTTAATTTTTTCATAAAAATCTCTCATTTGAACGGCATTAAGGCAAAATTCGATATTTTTAAGATCAATATCGTTTGGATCTACTCCAAAGGCAATATTTGAAATCAGTGTATCATCTATTAACTGAAATTCTTGAGGAATATAAGCAAAAACTTTTTTTTGAGAGATTTTTAAATCCTCATTCTCTTCAAATATATATTTTACTTCTCCTTGTGTAGGTTTAATTAAGCCAAGAATTATGTTTATTAACGTTGATTTACCAGACCCACTTTTACCAACAATTCCTATAAATTCGTTTTTTTTTATTTCTAAGTTTAAATCCTTAAAAATAAATTCTGATGTTTCTTCAAATCTAAAATTTAAATTCTCTAATCTTATTGATGAAATTTTTTTATTAAATTCTGGATTGTAATAATTTGGAAATTGATAATCCTTTAGTTTTATTAAATCACTAATTTTTTCTACCGAAATCTTGCTAAATCTCATACTTTGATAGCTGGAAATAATTCTATTAAAAGATGGCATTATTTTAAAAGCACCTGCAGTTAATATACCTAAAGTTATAATCATTTTATTTGGATCATATCCGCTAAAAATCATAAAAATAATCACGAGTGTGAAAGTAAAAATTGAGATAATTTCAATAACTCTGCTCGGTATATATTGTAATGTTTGTTGCAAAGTAGCTACATCCGCTAATTTTTCGATATTTTTGAATAATGACTTTGAAAAAAATATATCAGATAGAAAAATTTTTATATCTTTAAAAGCAAAAAAAGAATTTTGTAAATCAAGGGCTCTTTTTTTTTCAAAAAAATGTCGCTTTTCTCCTAGCTCGATATTTTTTTTTTTTGTTATTTTTATATATAGATACATTGTTAAAGAATAAAAAATAATGACCAGAAAAAAAACTGCAGGATCATAAATAATTAACAATGCTGATATTCCGATGAGTATTAGTGCCTCTGTAAGTATCACCATAAAAGGAATTAAAAAGTCTCCAACTAAATAATTTGCCTCCAAAGTAATAATTTGAGATAATTTTGATGGATTATTATTAACATGAAATAACAATCCTTGATTTAAATATTTATTAAAAATTCTTTTAGATATAAATTTTTGAACACCATAAGCAAATCTCATTTGATACCATAAAGCGAACAGCATAAATAAGCCTTTGATTAAAAAAAAAATAAATATAATAGTTATAAAAAATATTAGTAATTTTTGTCTTTCAAATTCTACAAAACCTGCAGTGATATTATGCTTTGAAAAAAAATTTATTAATCCGTCATAATCTAACAAAACTTGTAGCAATGGTAATATTAAACCAATACCAGCCATCTCTAGTATCATTGAAATAAACATTATTAATAAAACGAAGCTCAACTTTCTTTTTATTTGTTTATTAATAATTAAAAATAATAAATTAATTTGTTGTTTTAAATTCATTTGTGTTATTTTTTATAATAATCTTTAAACCAATTGACATAATTCTTTATACCTATTTGTAAATTATATTTAGATGAAAATTTTAAATTTCTTTTACTTTTATAAGTCGAGGCCCTTGTTGATATCATATCACCAGGTTGATGGGGTACCTTAATTATATTTGCTTTTTTTCCTAAGTTAAGTTCTATTACTTTAAGATATTCTTTAACATTAATATTTTTATTATTTCCAACATTAAATATTTCAAAAATTTTTTTTTGTTTTTTTATATAGTTTATTGATTTATTTATAGCGGCTACAGCATCATCTATGTAAGTGAAATCTCTAAAATTGTTTCCATTATTGAATAACAAGACAGGTTTATTTTCTGTAATATTTTTTGTAAAAGTATAAATTGCCATATCTGGCCTACCCCATTCCCCATATACAGTAAAAAACCTTAAGCCAATAAAATCAATGGAATATAAATGATGATAACTCGCAGCCATTAGCTCATTTGAAGCCTTTGTGGCTGCGTACAATTGCAAAGGTCTGTCTATTCTTAAATTCTCATGAAAAATTTTTTCTCTAGTTTTTCCATATACACTCGAGCTACTTGCAAATATAATTTTTGTAATTTTATTTTTTTTTGAATAATTAAGGATATTAAAAAAACCATTTAAATTTGATTTAATATACTCTTTTGGATGTTTTAAAGAATATCTAACACCAGCTTGTGCAGCTAAGTGTACAATTATATTCACTTTATATTTCGATATTTTATTTAATGCACTTTCCTCAGAAATATCCAGTTTGTGGAAAATAAATTTTTTTGCATCAATGCTCTTTAGAATATTTAATCTATCTTTTTTTAATTTGAGATCATAATAACTATTAAGATTATCTATACCAATTACATTGTGCCCATCTCTAATTAGTTTTCTTGCAATATGAAAACCTATAAATCCTGCACATCCTGTGACTAAAAATTTCATTGATTTCTTATTTTAAATTAAGTTTTTTTTTGATATTTTTAATCATAAAATTTTTTTTATTTAAATCCTTGTTCATATATCAAAAAATTTTTTGTAAGTTATTTTTTCTAATCTTATTTTCTTAAGATTTGATATAATTTTTTTTATAGTTAAAATCTTTTTTTTTGATAGAGCTTTTGTTAAAATTTTTGCTTTTGAAATTTTTATTATCAATTTACTAATTTCTTTTTGTTTTGCAGGAACATTATAAATGAAACTTGAATTACCTCTACCTTTTTGTCTGTTTCCAATATTAATTGTATAACCTTTAATTATTGGCATTTCTAAAATTCCACTTGATGAATTTCCAATAAGGCCGTTTACATGATGTAACATTGATAAATATGATTGAGATCCAAAATTTTTTACGTAAAAGATATTTTTTTTTCCCTTTTTAAACTCTATTATTCTTTTTTTGATTATTTCAGACTCATAATCTGATCCGGGTGCGGTGAAGAAAAAATTTATATTATCAAATTTTTCTATTGATTTTAAGATTTCTTGAAAATTTTTTTCAGTATTACCCGATTTAATTGTATCAGGATGATATGTGATAATAAAATTAACATTTGCAAAATTAATCTTATGCAATTTTTCCAATTTCTTTTTATTTATTATTTTTAAATTTAAAATTTTTTCCTCAATCAGTGAGCCGACATTCTTTACATATTTTGGTTGTTCTCCAAGTTGTATTACTCTTTTTTGATGAGTTTTATTTGATACAAAATGAAAGTTTGATAATTTAGTTATTGCGTGTCTTAAAGAGTCATCAATTGACCCCTCTGATATTTCTCCTCCATGTAAATGTGCTATTGGTATTCTCATTAAATATGAACAAAAAGTTAAAAGAAACATCTCAAATCTATCCCCAAAGACAACAACGATATCTGGTTTTGAGTTTTTTAAATATTTGAAAAATTTATAAGTTAAATTTGAATTAAATTTGAAAATACTTTGAAGACTTTTAGAATTTAATTTTACCCTTAATCGTTTATGAATTAAAATTTTACTTTTTAAGATCTCTTTGAGTGAAAGTCCCTGATCTCTGTTGAAATGAGAGCCTGTTACTAAAAATCTTAAGTTAAAAAACTTATCTTTTCTTAATTTCTTTATGAGATTTTCTAATATCCCAAAATCTGCTCTTGTTGTACTAATTACCAAAATTTTCAAAGTTTTATAATCTCATTTTTATCAAAATTTTTGAGAGCTTTTTTTCCTAAAATTTTCAAAATTTTGAAGGATGGTATTCCGACCATAGGTCTTTTTGTTGTCAAATTCTTTTCAGTGAACCTCTCATTTTTCTTAATTTGTTTTTTTGCAACTATACATTTTTTTACAATTTTCATATTATTAATTTCTGAATGGTTAATTTTTTTAATGTTTTTTCCGAGCGCTATTTCTGCATTTCTTACGCATTGAACATATTCTATAAATTTAGCAGGCTCAACACTTGCAATATGATCAGGACCAGACATTTTTTTATTCAATGTGATATGTTTTTCTATTAATGAAGCCCCTAAAGCGACTGATAAAATTGCTGACTCAAAATTACTTGTATGGTCTGAAAAACCAACGTGTGGCGTTAGTTTTTTTAAATGATTAATTGCAAGCATATTTGCGTCCTTAAGATTTGTTGGATAAGAACTTGTACAATGCAATAGAATTATATCTTTTTTTTTCAAACCATTTTTTAATAAATAATAAAAGGATTTCTTTATAGTTTTAATTGATGACATACCTGTAGATAAAAAAACTTTTTTTGCAACCTTTGATATTTTCTTTAATAACAAAAAATTATCAATTTCACCTGATGGAATTTTAAATTCTTTAATATTAAAACTTAGTAATATTTGTAAACTTTCTATATCAAAAACACTAAATAAAATTTTAATTTTTTTTTTTTTACTATAATTTGTGATTTTTTTATATAAGCTTTTAGTGAGCTCATATTTTTTTAATAATTGATATTGACTTATATTTTTTTTAAAATTTTTTTTCTGATATTCAGCAAGAGGTGAATTGAATAATACTAACTCTTCAGTTTTATAAGCTTGAAATTTTATATAATCTGCACCTGCCTTACTTGCAATATCTATTAACTTCAAACAATATTTTAATTTACCATTATGATTTACGCCAGCCTCAGCTATTATTTTCAACTTTTTTCTCATCTAATTATTTTTATAAACAAAACTTTTTGCTTTTATAAAAGAATTTTTTTTAACAATTATACCTTGTTTTAGAGTGCTACAACTTCCAATAAAAGAGTTATTTCCAATCTTACAATTTCCATTTACAACTGCACTTGTAGCTATGTGACTATGATCTCCAATACTAGTATCGTGCTCAATTAAAGATTTTGTATTTATTATACAATTTTTTCCTATTTCAGATCCTGCATTAACTAAAACATCATGCATAATAATTGTACCTTCATGTATCTTGCTATTTTTCGAGACATGTGCTCTAGGAGAAATTATAGTTGGAAATTTGAAACCAATTTTTTTTAGATTTAAAAAAATATTTTCTCTAATATTATTGTCCTTGATTTGTCCAACGCCAATATGAGCATATTTTGTAATTTTGATTAATTTTCTTAAATCATTATCACTTCCAATTTTTTTATATCCAAAAAGTTTTTTTACATTTTTATCTACAAAACCAATAATTTTAAATTTCTTTTCTGTTTCTATTACATCCACGCAAGACCTAGCGTGTCCACCGGCACCTATCAAAATTATTTTTCTCATCTTTTTTTTAAAATTATACCTTGACTACTTGGTAGATTAATGATCTTTTTCTCTATATTCTTAGCGCCAGAAAGATTCATTTTAGGAAAATTTTTATACGGTTTTAACTCAGATAATAATGTCCAAGAAGGCCTTACAAAAATTTTTTTTGAAATACAAAATTTAATAATTTTCTCTTTTAACCCCATATACTTATCGTCAAGAACAAGTGTTTGAAGCCAATAATTACTTTTATTATTTTTAACTTCTTTATAAATTTTTACACCATCTATTTTAGAAAATGACTTTTCGTATTCAGTGAATAGTTTTCTTTTTGCAGATATGAATTTTTTAAGTTTCAATAACTGGGCAATACCTATTGATGCATTTAAACTTGGCATCCTATAATTAAACCCTACTTTATCATGAATATATTTATATTTATGTGGAATTTTTGCTGTTGT
>CESW01029687.1_pt1 | contig 23239 bp, 21 predicted proteins | sample 531171 | NCBI WGS metagenome assembly CESW01 (sample SAMEA2621859, study PRJEB7988) | marine metagenome | biome: marine biome (ENVO:00000447); feature: surface water layer (ENVO:00002042); material: "saline water (ENVO:00002010), including plankton (ENVO:xxxxxxxx)" | depth 5 m
TATATAGGAAATAAAAATTATAAAACTATTGTTGCTTTAGGAGGGGGGAGTGTAATGGACACGGCTAAAGCACTTTCTGTTTCCTCTTCAAGCGAAGAAAATAACTTATTTTCTGAGTTTTTCAGAGAGAACAGGAAATACAAAATTAAAAGAGATTTATTTTTAGTTGCAATTCCTACTACTTCAGGAACTGGATCGGAGGTAACTCCTTTCTCAACAATTTGGGATTTTAAAAATAAGAAAAAGTATTCCCTAGATGGAAATTTTCTTTTTCCAGATTTAGTCCTTCTTGAACCCGACTTTTCATTGTCCTTACCTTTTGAACAAACATTATTTCCTGCTTTAGATGCCACTTCCCACGCTTTAGAATCTATTTGGAATGTAAATGCTGACAAAATAACTAAAAAAATAGCTATAGAGTCTTTAGCTTTAATTAAAGCATCTTTGCCTATTGCTTTATCAGACCCTAAGAATTTAGATTCAAGAGAAAAAATGCAAAAGGCAAGTTTGTTGGCCGGAATAGCTATAAGCAAAACAAAAACTGCTATTGCTCATTCTATTTCGTATCCTCTTACTAATAGATTTTCTGTCCCCCATGGAATTGCTTGTAGTTTTACTCTAGTAACCATAATAGATGATTTATTAAAAAAAAATATAAGAGACTTTAATGAAATAAAAGAGATAAATGAGATTAAAAAAATGTTGATAGATTTAAATATGAACCAATATTTATATAAATATATAGATAAAAAAGATATTTTATCTTCTATAGAGTTTATGTACTCTCCGGAGCGAGCTAAAAATTTTAATCAAGACATAACTTTAAAAGACGTCGAAAGAATTGTTAATAAATCTCTTTGAATTCTTAAAAATATGTCAGAAGAAATAAGAAAAAATAAATTATTCATTCCTGTTTTTTTATATTCTTTGGCATCTTTTTTAAGCAAGATATCTGGATATCTTAGAGATCTTTTTTTAGCTGCTTTTATGGGAACATCGGTCTTATCTGATATTTTTTTTATAGCCTTTAGATTTCCTTACTCTTTCAGAAGAGCTTTATCTGAAGAATCATTAAATCCAGCTTTTATTCCAATTTTTGTAAAAGTATCAGATTTAGAAGATAAAAATCTTAAATATGAATTTACAAGAAAGATCTTCTTAATTTTCTTTTTTATATCTGCTTTTATTACAATTTTTGTTGAAATCTTTATGCCCCAGATTCTCTCAATTTTTTCTTACGGTTTTAAAGATTCGGTTCAGCAAGAAATATTGATTACAACATCAAGAATTATCTTTCCATACTTAGTATTTCTTGCTTTAACTGCAGTATTGATGGCTAATCTAAATGCAAATAACAAATTTGGAGCTTCAGGCGGAATACCATCAGTTTTGAATCTGACATTAGTTTTAGCAATCTATTTTTTTACTTTTTATGGAGATAATAAATTAACTTTTTTAGCTTGGTCTGTTTTAATTGGAGGTTTTTTTCAGATTCTAATCTTATTTTTGTTAGTGGAAAGAGAGTTTTGGAACGTCTTATTTAGATTTAAAAGATTTCATACTAGTCTAAAAAGTTTTTATAATCTTTACTGGCCAACTTTACTTTACTCCTCCTTCTTTCAAATTAATTTATTAATAGGAATATTTTTATGCTCTTTCCAAGAAGGTGCAGTGTCCTATATATATTATGCCGAGAGATTATTTTATTTGCCTCTAACGTTAATAGGAATTGCTATTGGAGTAGTTTTAGTTCCAAACCTTTCAAATTATTTAAGAAATGATAATAAAAGTTTGGCTTCAGATTATATGAACAGAGCTTATAAGTATGCACTAATGACTATCCTGCCTCTTACAGGTTTTTTACTAGCATTGAGTTCAGAAATTGTTTCTCTTTTATTTGAAAGAGGAGAGTTCACCAGTAAATCTACAATAAATACTTCACTTGTATTAAATGCTTTTCTTATAGGTCTTCCTGCAGCAACAATGGCAAAAGTATTCACACCATATTTTTTTGCCATAGAAAAACCCAAAATTTTTTTAAAGGTCTCAACTTACGCCAATATTATTAACTTAGTGACAATGCTGATCCTTTTTTACTTTATGGGTTTTTTTGGAATACCAATAGCTCTTAGTATTTCTTCATTTGTATTGATATTTTTCCTAATCAAAGAACATAAGAAAAAGGATTTCTTCAATTTTTCAAAGATTCAAATAAGAGAGCTCTTAAAATATTTATTCCTATCTCTAATTATTTATATTGTATCTAATGAAATTAATTCAACTAATTATATAAAAGAAGCAGGTTTAGTTTTTGCTGTTAGCATTTCGGGGATAGTATCTGTATTAATTTTTTCATTTTTTATATTTATCTTTGATAGAAATCTTTACAATCAGATTATTAAAGTAATTTCTAATAAATTTTCTTGAATTTAAAGAAAAATTTTATTGCAATGAAAAAATCTTGGAAAATATATGATGGAGATATTTACAAATGGAATAAGTTTGTAGAATCAAATTCCCATGAGTTTAGGCAATTATATGAGTGGGGAGAATATAAAAAAAATCTTGGATGGATAGTAGTAAGGTTAGTTTGTGAAACTCAAGATGGAATAGAAAGTTCTGCTCAGATTTTAGTAAAAAAAACTTTTTTTTTAGGAAATGTTTTTATCCCAGGCAATATATGCGGATGTTTGGAAAATTTAAATTTTGATTTCAAATTACTTTTAAAGAAATATCTCAAAGTAAATTATTTATATATAAGAATTGATTCAGCAGAGAAAGAAGAACATAAACATGTCCATCATTTAATTAAAAACGGGTTTAAAAGACCCACGTATAGTCTTAATACACTAGAGTATTGTGAGCTAGATTTAAAAAAAACTAATGAAACTATCCTTAAAGACGCAAAGCAAAAATGGCGTTATCACCATAAAAAGTCTTTAGAAAAACCAATAATTTTAAAAGTAGAAACAAAACAAGAACATTTTATAGAGATTAATAAAGAACTTACTTCAGATTGGAATATAAGAAATACTTTTACCGAAAGAGAAGTAATACCTTTAATAGATAACTTAGGATCAAAATTACTAGCTTGTACAGCATTTGATAAGGATGGTAATTTAATTGGAATTAGAGTGGCTATTTTGTCAGGTAAAAAAGCATTTCATTTATATAATGCTGTATCCAAAAAAGGAAGAGAGTTATTACCGGGATACAGACTACTTATTTTTATGCTGGATGAATTGAGAAGTAAAGATATTGAATTTTTTAATATTGGCTCAACAAATCAAAAAAGATTTCCAGGACCCTATAGATTTAAATATCAACTAGGATATAAATATAGTCTTTATGTTTCATTAGGGGAGTGGAATTTTACAGAAATTATCTTCTTCGAAAAAATTTTAAACACTTTTATAAAAATTTATTTTAATTCTTCTCAATTATTAAGAAAATTAATAAAAAATTTCTAAAGCATGAGGAAGTTAATTTTCTACTCTAGAGCTATCGACGGCATCGACGATCAAAATTATTCTAAATTTTATGAATGGAATTTTGATCCAAACAATGGTTTTCTTGGAAGAGATTATGGAAAAAGTTTAGATTCATTGAAGTCTTTTAGTGAAAAAGAATCTTTCTATCTTGAAAAGTTATATGAGAAATTTTTGAAAAAAACTGTTTCAAACTTAAATGCTTATCATCGAGTAAATGAAAAAGAAAAAAATTGGGAGATTATAATTGGCCCATGGCTAAGAGTTTGTCTTTTTGGATTTTATGAAAGATGGCAGGCTGTAAATAAAATTTCAAGAATAGAAAATGTTTCAATAATAACTGAAAAATTTAGTCTAACTAATATAGTTACGGAGGATTTTGAAGACTTCACGAATAAATTTTATGAAGAATTATGGAATGCTCAAGTTTACACAATTATGTGTCACTTAAAAAAAATTACTGTTGAGTCGAAGTTAAAAGCTTCGAGAATCAAAAAACAAAAAAAAATTAAAACTTTTTATTTAAAGGACGTGTTTTTTATTTTTTTTCATAGATTTCTTTTTTTCCTTTTTAACATGCCCAAATTTTTCATAGACCATAAATTCATTGCTTTGATAAACATACCAGGTTCTCTAAATATTGGATTTAATTTAATTAAAAAAAAATCTAGCTTTCCTTTAATTCTAAACAGAGAATTTAATCATATCTCAAATAATAAAATAAATTCTCTCTCTAGAATTAAGCCTTTAGCTAAAATAGTAAGTAAAGAAAATCTATCTTTCGAAGATTTCATAGGCGATTTACTCTGGATGGTTATGCCAAAATCATATTTGGAAGATTTTGCTGATATTTCTTATAAGGCCAAACAAAAACTCAAAAGGGTTCGTCTAATGAATATAGTCTCCAGTAGTCAACACTGGTTTAACGATTTTTTAAAAATTTGGATATTTCATAAGAAAATTAATGATCCAAAAATAAAAACATCAATTTGGCAGCATGGAGGAACATACGGATTTTCAAAAGTTATAACACATCAAGAATATATTGAAACAAAGGTATTCGACCGCTTTTACTCATGGGGTTGGGGTAAAAATAAAAAAAATATTTTTCCTATGACTGTACTTCCAAAAATTTTAAAAAGAAATAAATCTAAAAGCATTTCAAATAAAAATCAAATACTAATAATTCTTACTAGAGTTAAGACATATTCAAAAGGAGACCCATGGGATTCTGAAGAATGGAATATTGACTATATGAATCAATTAATGAAGTTTTCTAATTTGGCAAACTCTAAAAAGAAAAAAATTTCTTTCAGATTAAATCCGTCATCTATGGCATCTATTAATCTAAAGACTTTTTTGAGAACAAACGATTTTACAGATTTAAATAAAGATAAATCACTCAATGAAGCAATCTCAAACTCTGACATAGTAGTTATAACTCAAAATTCAACTGCTCTAATTCAAAGTTTTTATGCAAATAAACCTACAATACTATTTTGGAATGAAAGATTAAATGGAATCAGAATTGAAGCGAAAGAAGAATTCCAGATGCTTGTAAGCGCCGGAATTTTTATGAGTGACTTTAAAGAAATTTCTTCTTTTTTTGATAAAGATAAAAATGAAATCCAGAAATGGTGGAATAGTTCCGAAGTACAAAGAAGTGTAAAATCATTTTTGAATTTGTATGCTTCGAATAAGGAAAATATATTTTTCAAGTAAAAAGAGAATTTGAGTATGAAAGAAATAGCCAAAAACGTCTTATATAAAATACTAACTTTATCTCTTTATTTGGCCAGAAAAAAACAAGGTTATATGATTTTATATAAATCATTAAAAAAAATTATTCCGGATATTTCTGATCAATATTCTTCTAGAATTATTTCTGGAGAATATTTAACCTCTAAAGTTTACTCACAACATGCCTTTCAAACTCAATTAGTTCTTGATGAGATTAAGGAAAAAGAAAATAATATTTTGGTTGATATGGGCGACTCGAGTGGAAACCATATTATCTACTTAAAAACCCTTATCAGTGGACTCAAAACTTATTCAGTAAATTCAGATAAAGATGCTATAGATAAACTTCAAAAGAAGGGCCTACCCAGTATACATTCGAGAGTAGAAAATTTAAAAAGTGAAGGTCATTTAGATGAAACAATTGATTTGATGATATGTTTTCAAGTCTTGGAACACCTATCTGACCCAATAGGTTTTTTAAAATCAGTCAATGAATCCGTTGATGTTAAAAAATTTATTATTTCAGTCCCTTACTTATCTAGAAGTAGCGTTAGATTGGATAAGGTAGAAAATCCCTCGTTAGATGTGCCATTTAATCCAGAGGTTACACATATATTCGAGCTTTCTCCTGAAGATTGGAATAAGATTTTTAAATTTTCAGGTTGGAGAATAGAAAAAACTAAAATCTATTATCAATATCCAAGAAATCTTTTTTCACTTGGGTTGAGGTTCCTTTGGAAAAAATTTGATTTTGAAGGCTTTTATGGTGCGGTTTTAATCAAAGATGATACTTTTTTGAAGATGTATAATAACTTCGATTAATATGTAAATTCATGGTATGTCACCCTTTTATTTTTTCTTAGATCATCCCGATAATTCTCTTAATTCTTCTGTGGATTTGTTTAGCTTTCCGTCAACTAACTTATTAACTAAACATAAATCTAAAAATTTATATATTCACGCTTTTTATTCTGATGGAAAAAAATGGATTATAAAAAATATAGGAACCATCAAGAGAAATTCTCAAAATACCTTAAGAAAGGAAGAACTAGATTCAGATTTTAAAGACAAATCTGTTTTTATTTGCCTTTCAGAAAAAGAAAAAATTTCTTTGTGCACATCTGAATCAGAGAAAGTTTCTTCCTTCGAGGCTTATCCACCATGGAGATCTAATATAAAAATTAAAGGTGAATTTATGTCAACCTCATATCAAGGAGAAATTCCAAATTCCTTTTTAGATCTTAAACCTTCATTAGTAAGTTGTTCCCCTATGTTTCAGATGAAAGAAGATGTAGAAAATTTTTTTTATTTAGTAAATATTCAAAGGAATCCTGAAAAAAATAAGTTTAAAGTCAAAATTTTTGATCTAGAAGAAAAAAAAATTGGCGAGCTTGATTGTCTTACAAATTGTATTAACTTATTTAATTTAAATAATATTTTAAATAAAAAAGAAAACATGATGATCTTTACGTCTGAAGAATACGGAGGAATTCCTTTATATTTTTCAAAAGATAAAAAATCAGAATTCCTATCTCTTGAACACACTCACCCACCTATAGAACATATTTACATGGGTAATAGATTCTATTTTCAAAAAAAGAAAAAAACCCATTGGTTCAAGACATGAATTTTAAAAAAATATTGAAATTTATTAAGTCATTAAGATTTATTTTATACCTTAGAAATTTCTTTAAAATTAGGGCTGTTGCCTTTCTTCCACCAAAAACAAAAGATGGTTTTGTGAGCGATTTTTTTTTCTTCGACTGTAAAAATAAAAAAAATACAAAATTTATTGTAACTAATTTTAGTTCTCAAGTTTTTTTTGACAAAAAAATTGAGGAAAAGATCGAGTTGGTTGTATACGATTTAAAGGGTAATAAAATCTTAAACAAGAAATACAACATCAAGAAACATAAAACACTAGAAATAGATTTTGCAAAATTAAAACTTAAAAATAGCCAAGGTTCTTTTTTTATATTTCATCATCTTAGCGATTATGAAGAACTTATTAGTCAAAGAGCTTACGGAGCCGAAAGAGGATATGCAGCATACAAGGGAAGAAACGGCATATGGAATTTTATGCATGCAAATGGATTGGCATGTCACAAAACAAAAAAAGGAAAAATAAATTCTTTAGTTTCTACATCTTTTTTTAAAAATAAATACATTCCACAATTATCATTTGAAGACGTATCTGAATTTTCTTTAATTCTTAATAACCCAACACTCAAGAATGTAAGTATAGAAGTGAAAATTTTTAATAAAGATTGGAAATTAATTGAAAATAAGATGGAGAAATTAAAAAAATTTCAGACTCATATTTTTTCTTTTTATTCGAATGATGCTGTATTTGCTGAAGTAAGTTCAAACATCATATTTTGCAGACCTATTATTAGAAAGATATATCAATCTGGATTTGATATGTTACATGGATAGTTTAAACGAAGTTTTAGATCTCCGGCTTGATGGACAGTTATCATCGGAGCATTCCAAGCTTTTTGACAGCTTAATTGAAAATTGCATTGATGATTTCAACCATTTCAATGAAGAATTAATAAATATAAATAATTTGGCAGAAATAGACTTATTTCTTTCTATTTCATCCAGAGATACTTCAGCTAGCAAAACCTTTGATTATTTATCAAGAATAAATTTATTTAAGCACCTATATAATGAAAATTCACTTCCAAAAGAAATTATTACATCAAATATAGAGCTAAAAAATATAATCGAAAATTTTTTAAAATCAAAATCAGTAAAAAATATCAACATAACTTGTAATAAAAAGCATTATTATTTTATTAGAATTTTTAAAAATATCTTTGTTTCTCTTTATCTCTTTCTAAATGGACTGATTTTTTCAAGAATATTAGGAATTAAAAAAATTCCTTCTAAAGAAATAGTATTTATTGACACATTTATAATTAAAGATAGCTTTAATACAAAAGGGGCATTCGTAGACAGATACTATTCTGGAATGGAGGATTATTTATCATTTACTGAAAAAGAAGTAATGTGGTTTTTTCCAACTCTCGTGGACCTTAAGAGTCCTTTAGATTTTTATAGAATTTTTAAATCATCAAAAGAAACAAATATTAATTTCCTATTTGAAGAATCCTTTATTTCAATAAAAGATTTCTTTCATGGCATGGTTAGTTCTATTATTTCTTTCAGAAAGATTAAGAAAATACCTAAATATAACGATTTAGATGTATCAACTTTGATTAAAAGAGAGTGTTATAAAGATATTTTTTCTCCAAGTTTTCAAAAATCTTTTTATAAGTATATTTTAATTAAAAAATTAGAAAATTATAAGATTAAGTTAAAAGGTGTAATTAATTGGTTTGAAAATCAAACAATTGATAGGGCCCTGGTATTAGGTTTTAAGAAATATTATCCAAAAATTAAAATTAAAGGTTATCAAAGTTATTTTTTTCCTAAATTTGATTTACATAAAAATCCAACGAATATAGAGATTAAAAGAAAAACAATTCCTGATACTATTTATGTAATCTCTCAAGACGCATTAAAAGATCGGTCCAAACATTTTAAAAGTTTAAATTTAAAAATAGCACCCGGACTGAGATTTGAATATGTAAATAAAATAATTCATAAAAAAACAGACGAAGAAGTAATCTTTGTTCCTTTGTCTATAGATATTAATCAATGTAAGCAGCTAATAAATTTTACAAAACAGGCTAAAGAAAAGTTTTTTAAAAACTGTTCTATTATTTATAAACATCATCCAAAATTTACAAAAAAAGAATTTTTTAAGTTTTTACCTGAAGCAAAAGATAAATCACTTTTCTTTTCATCTGAATCTTCAGAAAGAATATTAAGCAAGTCTTCGATGATAATATCCTCCGCATCGTCTTTGTGTGTTGAGGCGGTTTCTTTAGGAATTCCAGTTGCAATTCTAGCTAATAACAATGGTTTCACAAAAAGTCCTCTTCCAGAAGCAAAAAAAAATGATATTTGGTGTATTTTTTACTCAGAGGAAGACTTCGAAATTTTTCTAAATAAAACTAAAGTTAGTTTTTCAAAAGAAAAATATAATTTTTTTAAACAATTTTCATCAAATGATGTAAGAGACTTTTTTTTTGAATTTAAATAACTTAAACGCATATAATTGTTTAAATATAAATTTTAAATGAAAATACATGCTTTAATCCCTTTTGCATCGAATTATAAATCTGAAAAAAATTCAGTTTCTCAGAGGGCAAAAATTATTTTGGGAGGATCTTCACTTATCGAAAGGTCAATTCAAATGCTCAGTAAGGTAGAATCTATCGATGATATTTTTGTTTTCACGTCAGATGCAACTATTAAAAAATCTTTATCAAGTTCACTTAAATATTGTTTTTTAAAAAGAGACAAATCTTTGGACTCTTCTAGTGTGTCAATAGAAGAAATTATTGAGTCTTTTTTTAATTTAATTGAAACAGACATTCTAGTTTTACTCCATCCTAGAAAACCTTTTCTAAAACCAAGCACTATTGAGGAATGCATTCTGAAGGTTAAAAAGAAATCATATGATTCATCGTTTATTGCAAAAAATTATAGAAGATTAGCATGGTATGAAAATAAGCCCATAAATTTTGACTTTAAATCAAAATCTACTCCTCATTTAGAAAAACTAGAACCAATTCAGATTGAAGCTTCAACTTTATATGTAATCTGGAAAGAAAAATTTTTAAAAACTAGAAGCAGGATAGGAAAAAATCCATTTATTAAAGAGATAGGACATTTTGAGGGTTTTGAGGTGGATAAAAGAGATGACAGAGAAATTGCCGAACTAATTATTAATGCGGGCTTAGATAGAAATATCAATGAGTAATGTCAAAAAGATATTAATTGATATTCCTCATCATGAGCATAAAGCTTACATTGGAAAAAATCATTTTAAATTTTTGCCAGCTAAAATAAAAAAAGAAACAAAAAATAAAGACGTTTTGATAATTGGCGATTCCTTTTTTTTAGAAAAGCAAATTTTTCTTTTAAAAAAAATTCTTGAGAAAGAAAATTTTAATACAATTATTTACTCAACTGATGCAGGAAAAGTTAACAAAACATTTAGTGAAGTTTTAAAAGTTTATGGAATATTAGAAACTAATAATTTTGCTAGAGATTCGTCAATTATTGCTTTGGGAGGAGGTACAGTTGGAGATATGGCAGGCTTCATTGCAAGCACTTGGTACAGAGGAATAAACTTAATACATATTCCTACAACCTTAATGGCAATGGTTGACAGTAGCATTGGAGGAAAAGTAGCGGTTAACTACAGAGATACAATCAACGCAGTAGGAAATTTTTATCACCCAATTTTTAATCACATTGACTTAAACTTTTTAAGAACTCTTTCTAATAGAGACTATATTTCTGGTATCGCAGAAGTTTTAAAATGTTCACTCATTGCTGATAAATCTTTTTTTAATTACCTAAAAAAAAATTCTAAGAATGTAAAGAAGAATAATAACGAAGTTAACGAGAGAATTATTAAGAAATCCGTCCAAATTAAATTAGATCATGTTAAGAAAGATATTTATGAGGGCGGTAAAAGGCTGCTCTTAAATTACGGTCATACTTTCGCTCATCCTATTGAAATTGCTACTCAAGATGAAAAAGGAGAAAAAGTTAGGCATGGAGAAGCCGTTGCGATAGGTATAGTAGCTTCACTTTATGCTAGTAAAGAAATATTTAATCTTTCTCAAAAAAAGATTGAAGAAATACTTGAGTGTATGAAATCTTTAAAATTACCTCTGTGTGTATCTTCAAATAAAATGGGTTACAGAAGAGATGATCTCATTGAAAAATGTATATCTCTTACTTATAAAGATAAAAAAAGAAAATCAAACAAGTTAAGATTCATCCTTCTAAAGGATATCGGAAAAGCATCTATAAGCTCGGACGTAAATGAACTTATTCTTAAAAGAGCATATGAAAAGGTGATACTAGAGTAAATTATGAGTAAATTTCTTGATTCAAAAAATTGTATTGTTACGGGAGCAGGTAAAGGAATAGGAAAAGATATTGCAAACTTATTTAATGCAAATGGAGCAAACCTTGCTCTAATTACTAGAAGTAAAGAAGATGTAAAAGTACTAGAAAATGAGTTAAATCAAAATTCAAAACATTTGATTTTTCACGGAGATGTTTCTGATAAGGACACAGTTCAAGATTTTGTTTCAGAGGCTATTAAAAAATATAAGAAAATTGATGTGCTTGTAAATAATGCCGGAATGAGATTTAGAAAAAGCTTTCCTGATATTTCTTATGACGAATATATGAAGGTTATAGAAACAAATCTCGGGAGTGTCTTTCTTATGAGTAAAGAAGTAATTCCGAATATGGTTGAAAATAACGGTGGTTCGATAATAAACATGTCTTCTATAGCAGGAACACTTGGGCTTTCTGATTTATCAGCTTATATTTCTTCTAAATCTGCGATTTTAGGCCTAACAAAATCATTAGCAGTAGAATTTGCTGAAAAAAATCTAAAAATTAACGCTATAGCTCCTGGATTTATTGAGACTTCTTATTTTGAAGATTTTAAAGATCAAGAAGAGCTTTATAAATTCACATTGGAAAGAACTCCTATGAATAGATGGGGAAAAAGTAACGAAATTGCGCAAGCATGTCTTTTTTTAGCATCAGATATGTCAAGTTTTATTACAGGCGAGACATTAAATATCGATGGGGGTTGGAGTGCATGGTAATGATAAAATTATTGGTGTTATTCCTGCTAGATTCGATTCTTCGAGACTCCCCGGAAAGCCTTTAAAAAAAATTAAAGGATATCCAATGATTTATTGGGTAGCTAAGCAAGTTAAAAAATCAAATTTAAAAAAATTTATAGTTGCTACTGACAACATAAAAATTTATGAAACATGTAACTTTTATAATATTCCAGTAAAAATGACTTCTTCAGAATGTAAAAATGGCACTGAAAGAGTCGCTGAAATATCTAATGATTACGATGAAGATGTTTGGTTTGTAAATATTCAAGGAGACGAACCACTAATTAATCCTTTGGCAATAAACAAATTATTAATAGAAAAAAGAACCAGCAATAGATTTCAGTTCATTCAAGCTGTGAACTTGATTGACGATTTAAATCTTATTGAGGATGTGAATACTGTAAAAGTTCTTTTTTCAGAAAATAAATATATACAGACATATTCTAGAAAACCAGTTCAATCCAAACACGACAAAAATTTCTACAGGTGTTTGGGATTATATTTATACAGTAAAAAATTCTTAAATAAGTTTGTTGCTTTAAAACCTTCACGTCGTGAAAGAAGTCAAAATATTGAGCAACTTAGAGCCTTAGATAATGATTTAAAGATTAAAATTTGTCTTGTAGAGGATGATGGTTTTAGCGTAGATACAATGGATGATTTAAAAAAAATGAGAAAATTATTTTTTAAAACATACCAGTTAGGAGAATAAAATATTAAGAACAATGTTTGACGAATATAAAGGAAAAAAGGTTTTAATAACTGGGCATACTGGCTTTAAAGGAAGTTGGCTTTCAGCTTGGCTCATTAATTTAGGATCAGAGGTTTATGGTATATCTGACGATATTCCAACAAGTCCTTCAAATTTTGAAGCAATCAAACTTCAAGATAGAATGCAGGATTTCAGAGTAGATTTATTAGATTTAGAAAAAATTAAAAAAATAATTTATAAAATAAAGCCTGACTATGTTTTTCATCTAGGAGCTCAAGCATTAGTAAAGTTGTCTTATGAAAATCCATTAAAAACGATAAATATTAATGCCATTGGAACAGCTAATATTTTAGAATCTTTAAGGGAAATTGATCATCAAGTAAATTTAGTAACAATTACAAGTGATAAAGCATACGATAATTTAGAAATAGAAAGAGGCTATAAAGAAACCGATATTTTGGGAGGGAAAGATCCTTATAGTGCCTCAAAAGGTATGGCTGAGTTAGTTATAAAGACTTATTTTCACTCTTTTTTTAAAGAAAAAAGAAATAATATAAGAATTGGAGTTACAAGAGCGGGAAACGTTATTGGAGGAGGAGATTGGGCCAAAGATCGCATAGTTCCTGACTGCATGAAAGCTTGGGCAAAAAAAGAAACTGTTCAAATTAGAAATCCAGAATCGACTAGACCCTGGCAGCATGTTTTAGAACCATTGGGAGGTTATTTATTACTTGGGATAATTCTTGCAAAAAAAGAAAAAATCAACGGCGAAGCTTTTAATTTTGGCCCAAGTAAAGAAAATAATTTTTCTGTAATCGACTTATTAAAAGAAATGCAAAAATATTGGCCAGAAGTAATGTGGAAAAACTCTTCTCGAGTAAAAGAAGAAATTTACGAAGCCAAACTTTTAAGACTTAATTGTGAGAAAGCAGAGCGGATTTTAAATTGGAAACCAATTTTGAGTTTTGAAGAAACTGCAAAAATTACAGTGGATTGGTATAAGAAATTTTATTACGGTGAAGATATGTTAAATATTTCTTTAGAGCAGATAAAATTTTTCACAGAATTATTAAAAATAAGGAATCAAGATTGAATCAACTAGATATCGAAGGAGTAAATTTAACCCCATTGAAGATGATTTCTACTAAAGGCGGGGATGTTTATCATGCTTTAAAAAAAAGTGATTATGCATTTAGCGGCTTCGGTGAAGCTTATTTCTCTTCTATCGATTATAAAGTCATAAAAGCTTGGAAAAAACACAATAAAATGACTTTAAATCTGATCGTGCCAGTAGGAGAAATTAGATTTGTGATTTATGACGATCGAAGTCAAATTAAATCAGATCATAAGTTTGGATCGATTGATTTGTCTTTAAAGAATTATTTTAGATTGACTATAATGCCTGGATTATGGGTAGGATTTATGGGACTGGACAAAAATAAGTCTATTTTACTGAACATAGCTGATATAGAGCATGACTATACTGAAGCTGACAGAGTTCCAATAGAAAAATTTAATTATCATTGGGAGAAAAAATTATGAAAGCCCTCATTTTAGCTGGAGGATTTGGAACCAGAATAAGTGAAGAAACCGATATAAAGCCCAAGCCTATGGTGGAAATTGGCGGCAAACCAATAATCTGGCACATAATGAAAATTTATTCTCATTATGGCATCAACGAATTTGTAATTTTATTGGGATATAAAGGTTATTTTATTAAAGAATATTTCTCAAATTATTTCCTACATCAAAGCGATGTAACTATAGACCTTGGATTAAATTCAATGGAAATTCATGAAAATAAAAGCGAACCTTGGAAAGTTTCCTTATTAGATACTGGTTTAAATACCAAAACAGGCGGAAGAATCAAAAAAGCAAAAGAGCACATAAATAATGAAACTTTTCTTTTGACATATGGTGATGGGCTTTCCGATATAAATATCTCAAATTTAATAAATTTTCATAATTCAAATAAAAAAATTGTAACTTTATCCGCCGTTCAACCGGAAGGAAGGTATGGCTCCCTCAAAATAGATGATAATAATGATGTATTGGATTTCTTAGAAAAACCAAAAGAAGGAGGATCTTGGATTAACGGAGGTTTTTTCGTTTGTGAACCAGAAGTTTTAAATTACATAAAAGATGATGAAACTATTTTTGAAGAAGAACCTTTAGTTAATTTAGCAAAGGAAGGAAAGCTTATTGCTAAGAAACATGATGGGTTTTGGGGATGCATGGATTCATTAAGAGACAAAACGTTTTTAAATGAACTTTGGAATAAAAACGAAGCACCATGGAGAATTTGGTAAATTCAAGATGATCCTTTTAACAGGCGGCACTGGTTTATTAGGAGGTAGATTAATAGAAAGCCTAGAAAAAAAAAATATTGATTTTCTGACTGTAACTTCAAATAAAAAATTAGTTTCTAACACTGCCTCACAAAATAATAAAATCTCCTTTCTTGATTTAAGCTTACCCTTTGAGGATCAAGACATTTCATACCTTCGAGAAGTAAATCAAATTATTCATTTAGCTTCTTTGAATTACCAACAGAGTAACGAAAATAAAGAAAGAGCCAGAAAAGTAAAAATTTTGGGGATGAAAAATCTTATTCAAAATTGCTTAAAATACAAGTTAAAAAAATTTATAAATATTTCTACTGCCCATGTATATGGAACGGGCTTGGAAGGTGAAATTGACGAAAGTCATTTTACATTTCCAAAAAGTAATTACTCAAAAGTTCATCTAGAAGCTGAAAAATCTTTAGAAAAAATAGCTGAATCTGATCTTGAATTCTTTAATTTGAGACTAACAAATGGAATCGGTTGGCCAGTAAAAAAAGAAACAAATTGTTGGAGTTTAATTGCAAATGATCTTTGCAAAGAATTAATCTTTTCAGAAACTATCTCTTTAAACTCTCAAAAAAATATTTCTAGAGATTTTATTCCAGTTAACTCGATCGTTAATTCTATTCTTTGGTTTATTGAAAACGATACTTCAACTTTGAATGAAAGTGTTTTTAATGTATCAAGCGCAAAACAGACTTCATTAGAGGATTTTGCAAACCTTATAAAAGAAAGAGCAGAAATTGTTTTGAATAAAAAAGTTAAAGTTAAATTTAATAATTTGTCTTTGAGCCAAGACAAACCATTTTTTTTTTCAAACAAAAAAATCTTAAATTTAGGTATTAATAATGACTTTGGCCTAGAAGATGAAATAGATAGTCTTTTAATCAAGTGTTCAAAATGGTTTAAATAATGAGTCAAAAAAAGGTTTCAATAATAATTCCTACAAGTAATAGAATTAAAGAGTTAAGAAAAGCATTGGAGTCTGTTTTTCATCAAACTTACAAAAATTGGGAGATAGTAATTATCGATAATTATTCAAATGATGGAACAGATGAATATATTCGGAATCTTAACGAAAAAAGAGTTATTTATAAAAAATATAAAAATGAAGGCATTATAGGAGCTTCAAGAAATAAAGGTATTAATTATTCCGAAGGCTTCTATTTGGCATTTTTAGATTCTGATGACTGGTGGGAGAAAAATAAATTAGAAAAATGCATAGAAACCATAAATTCTAGAAAATCTGATTTCGTTTATCATAACTGTTATATAAAGGGTAAAAATATTTCTTCAAGAACATATGCTCGTCAATTAAAAAAACCCATCTATGATGATTTACTTAGAAATGGAAACACAATAATTACATCAAGTGTAGTGGTTAAAAAAGAATTAATCATTAAAGCCGGATGTTTTTCTGAAAAATCGAATATTTGTGGTTGGGAGGATTACGATTTGTGGATAAAGATTTCGAAGATGAAAAAAAATTTCATTTTGATACCGGAAATTTTAGGAAGTTATGGGATGGGTGAGGATAAGTTTGATAATTCAGAGAGAATTTTGCTTAACATAACAAATATGTACAATTGCGTATTAAAGGAATACAAAGATAAAACAGGAATAGAACCTTGGTGGCCTCTATATACAAAAGCTCTAGCTAATTTAAGAATAGGTAATATTAGAATTGCAAGAAAACTTTTGATCAAAAATATTTTGTTTAATTCACCAAATTTAAGCAAGCTAAAGTCTCTTTATTATTTTTTTAAGTCTTTTACTTGATACTTAATTTCATGAATTAGTTATGATCACCGATAAATGTTCAATAATAATACCTACTTTTAATAGGGGAGAACTTTTAAAAAAAATTATTATAAAGATTTCCAAAAGCGAAAGTTTAGAATTAATCAAAGAAATTTTGATATGCGACAGCTATAGCCAAGATGGGACAAAAGAAATCTTATCAAATTTAAAAAATGATTATCCTAAGCTTGATATTCAACATCTTCATACTAAAAATAATATTTCCATGAAAAGGAATCTTGGAATAAATAATGCTCAAACAAATTTTCTAATTTTTTTTGATGATGATTGTGAGCCAAATAAAGATTGTATTAAAAATCATATTAATTGTTTGTTAAGTTCTGAAAAAAAAATTTTTTCTGGCGCTGTGAAATTTCCAAATTCTCAAATTAAAAAAGATAACTATATAAGATATAGAGATTCGAGACACAGATACTTTGATAACCTTCCTGAGAAAAGCAAGATAAATTTCAAACAGATAGTTACAATGAATCTAGCTTTAAAAAAAAATGAAATTATTGATAATGATTTATTATTTGATGAAGATTTCCTTGCTTATGGAATGGAGGATAATGAATTCGGATACAGGGCCGAATTAAAAGGTTTTAAATTGCTAAAAAGTAGAGCCGAAATAATTCATCATGACTGGCACGATTTAGATACTTTTAAAAAGAAGATCTATATTACGGCTAGAGACGGCACATCAATGTTTCTTAAAAAACATCCCGAAGCAGTATGGAATCTTTACTACTCTAAGTTCTTTGAACCTGAATACCCATTTAAAAATATTTTTTCAAAATACTTTTCAAGAATTATCAATTTACTTTTTATTCAAAAAGTTTCTAATACTTTTAGTTTTTTTGTAAAACTTACTAAAAAATATAAATTTTTTTATTTTAAGTTTTTCTATAGATATATTCTTGCTTGTGAATACGCAAGGGGAGTTAAAGATAGAAATTTAAAATATCTATCTAAAGACGACACAAAAAAAGGGTTTTATAGTTGAAATGTTTTCTTTTAATTTAAATAGGCTTTTCTTATTAAATCTTTTAGTGGCATTAATACTTTTAATTTCATTGAGAAATCTAACTTCATTTTATTATTTACTTATAGGGGCAGGAATATTTTTTTTTCTTTCTAAAAATATTTCAGGCTTGCTCATTTTTAGGAAGCTTTACATGCCATATTATATATTTTTGTATCTCACAGGATTTGTAATAATTTGGTCCTTTTTCTTCTTAGCTTCTTTTGAGCCAATAGTTGGCATACCGAGGATTCTCTTGATGCCGCTTCTTTCTTATATTTTTTTTAATTTTTTAGATACTCAAAAAGACTATAAAAATATTTTATTTGTCATTTTAATTTGTTTTTCTTTAGGAGCTTTGAGCTTATTATATCAATTCCTTTTCGAGCCAATAGACTGGTTTGCTCAATCAGCTACAAGAAGTATTTTAACTAGATATTCATCAATATTAGGATCTTTAACTGTCTTCGGAACCATAGCAGGTTATTTTTTTATTCTTATCTTTGGGCCTTCAAGATTAATAAAAAATTCTTTATTGAGATTAATTTTCTTATTTTTCCTTCTTATAGGTGTGGCAATTTCACTTCAAAAAACAGCATTATTTACCTTGGCTTTAGCCTTTATAATTCTAATGGGCTACAACTTGAGATTTAATTTCTTAAAGATAAAAATTTCTCATTTAATTTTTAGCATTTTTTTTATTTTATCTGTTCCTGTTTTAATTATCTTAAATCCAGAAATTCAGAAATACGTTAGTACATTATTAATGATATCTACTGGAATAGATCTTAGTTTGTACTCCTCTTCAGTAATTGCAATTAACGATGTGGGGTCTTCAACAATTAGTTGGGATGAGATACTAAGGCGCCTATATGGTTTTTTTTATTTTATATATCAAGAGTATGGAAATTATATCTGGGTGTTTGGAGTTGGTCTCAAAGGAGGCGCCGGAGTAATGGGAATGGAAGGAATTTCTTCACATAATGGATTGTTAGATTTATTAGTTATGGGAGGGCCTTTATACTTGATTTCATTTTTGTACCTTTATTTTGTAGTTCAAATTTACTTTTTTAAAAATTTATCTAAAGACAACCTTTCTGCAACTTTTTTCCTTTTAAACCTTCTCTTTTTGATTGTTGCTGTTCCAACCGCAGGATCTTTATTTCAGCCTTCTGTAAGTATTATTTTTTGGACTTCAGTGTCATATTTTTTTAAAAAGAAATTAGAAAAAATGAAAATATCAAATTCTCAATATTGATGAAAATATTAATTATTGGAGGAAGCGGAATGATAGGAAGTAGTTTCTATCAAGCTTGGAAAGATAAACATCAAGTAATGGCAACATTAAAAAATGATTTTTTTGAATATAAGAAATTAAATCATATTAGAAAAAGAGATTTTTTTTGCAACATTGACGTTTTGAAAGATGGATTAATAGAAAAGGTTGTAAAAGATTTTCAACCTGAAGCAGTTATAAATTGCATCGGAATCACCAAACAGCTGATAGATAAAAAAGATTACGATGAAGTTATGTTTATTAACTCAAAATTCCCTTTTATTTTGAAAAAGATCTGTAATGAGTATGATGCAAAGCTTATTCATTTGAGTACAGATTGTGTATTTTCAGGTAAAAAAGGAAATTATACAGAAAACGATATCGCTGACGCTGATGATTTATATGGAACTTCAAAGAAAAAAGGAGAAATTCATGACTGTAAAAAAACGATAACCTTTAGAAAATCTACAATAGGCTTAGAAGTGGAGCATAAACATGGTTTATTAGAATGGTTTTTAGAGCAAGAAAAAGAAGTTTATGGATTTAAGCATGCAATTTTTTCTGGATTATCAACTTATGAATTATCAAGGGTAGTAGAAAATGTAATTACTAAATTTCCAAGCCTTTGGGGTTTATTCCATATTTCGGGAGAATCGATAAATAAATATGACCTATTGAATAAATTTAATAAAGCAATGCTCGGAAATAAAATAAAAATAAAAGAAGATACAAACTTTAACTGTGATAGAAGTTTAAATGCCGCCAGATTCAACGATATTACAGGTTACAATCCGCCTTCATGGGATAAAATGATCTTTGATTTAAATGAGGAATTAAAAATTAGAAATGATATTAAAAAATAAAACTATATTGATTACTGGTGGTACTGGGTCACTAGGAAAAATTCTTGTAAAAAGACTCTTAACAGAAAAAAAAAATAATGCCCCAAAAAAGATAATTGTATTTTCAAGAGATGAGGGCAAACAACATGATATGAGACTCTCTTATCTAAATAAAAAAGCAAGTACAGATGAGGTTATTTACAGAAATTTCGAACAAATGCTTGAATTCAGAATAGGCGATGTGAGAAGTTATTCAGATGTTTGCTCTTCTATGAAAGGAGTAGATATTGTCATCAATGCAGCCGCATTGAAACAAGTGCCTACTTGTGAATACTTTCCAGAGCAAGCAGTCCTAACTAATTGTGTAGGACCATTGAATATAGTAAGAGCAATAGCTGAAAATAACTTCAAAGTTGAGACAGTCCTAGGAATTAGTACTGATAAAGCAGCTAAACCAATAAACCTTATGGGCATGACTAAAGCAGTTCAAGAAAAAGTACTACTTTCAGCAAATGTTTTAAATCCTAAAACAAGATTCATTTGTGTAAGGTATGGAAACGTAATGGCATCCAGAGGGTCGGTTATACCTCTTTTTCATCACCAAATTAAAAATGGGGGCCCAATCACTGTGACGGTATCAAATATGACTCGTTTTTTATTAACTCTTAACGAAGCCGTAGATACAATTTTTTCAGCATTAAAGTTTGCAGAACCTGGAGAAATTTTTGTACCAAATGTCCCTTCTGTGACAATTGAAAATCTTGCAAAGGCTATGGTTAAAAATACAAACATAAAAGTAAAAATTACAGGTATAAGACCTGCAGAAAAGATTCATGAAATAATGATCTCTGACGAAGAAGCAAATTTTACCGTCAAAAAAGGTAATTACTTTGCAATAAAGTCTATGCTACCCGAACTTACAAAAGAAAATAACTTAAAAAAATCACTTTTTGGTGAGTTTAGTTCAGCTGATAACTGTTTAGATGTAACAGAAACAATTAAACTTTTAGAAAAAAATAAGTTACTTCCTGGAATGGACATACCTACGGAATCTGGAGAATTTTTAGTATGAAAAAGATGAAGGTCATGACTATAGTTGGAACAAGACCAGAATTAATTAAACTATCTAGAGTTATTGCTGAACTTGATGAACATACTAATCACAAATTAGTTCATACAGGACAAAATTATGATGATGAACTGAATAAAATTTTTTTTGAAGAGTTAGAAATAAAACAACCTAGCTATTATTTAAATGCTGCTGGTAAAAATTCATTGCAGACAATATCAGAAATAATTTCTAAGGTTGATCCTGTGATAGCTGAAGAAAAACCGGATGCGATTCTCATATACGGAGATACTAATAGTTGCCTCTCTGCAATTGCTGCTAAAAGACACAAAATCCCTCTTTTTCATATGGAAGCCGGTAACAGGTCGTTTGACGAAAGAGTTCCAGAAGAAATTAATAGAAGAATTGTTGATCACATAAGCGACATAAATATGCCTTTAACAGAACATGCTAGAAATTACTTAATTAAAGAAGGAATTAATCCAGAAACCATTATAAAAACAGGATCTTGCATGCAAGAAGTATTAGATTTTTATTCAGATAAAATTGAGAAATCAAAAATTTGTAAAACTTTAAAAGTAAGTTCAGATGATTTTTTTTTAATAAGTTCTCATCGAGAAGAAAATGTCGATTTGCCTGACAGGCTTTTGAGTTTGCTTACTTCTTTAAATTCTTTGGCAGAAGAATTTGATAAAGAAATATTTTTCTCTGTCCATCCAAGAACTCAAGCAAGACTGGATAATTTAAAAAATAAATCTTTAAATCCAAAAGTAAATTTTATGAAGGCAATTGGTTTTATTGACTACATAAAGTTACAAAAAGAGGCTTTCTGCGTTATTTCTGATAGCGGAACTATCTCAGAGGAATCTTCAATATTAAATTTTCCTGCAATAACAATTCGTCAGGCACATGAAAGACCCGAAGGAATGGATGAAGGCCTATTGATTATGAGTGATTTAGTGCCTGAAAAAGTTATAAACGCAGTAAAAATAGTTACCTCTTCAAATCAAAAAAATAAAAGACTTTTAAATAGAGTAGCTGATTATGATGGAGGAAGAGTTTCTATGAAGGTATTGAGAATTATTCATAGTTATACAGATTATGTAAATAGAGTTGTTTGGAGAAATTAAAAAAATTTATCTTTTATGAAGATATTAATAGTAACGCAATACTTTTATCCAGAAAATTTACCAATCAATAATATTGCTTCACTGCTTGCCAAAGATAAAGTTCAAATAGATATTTTAACTGGAAAACCAAACTATCCAGACGGCGTATTCATAAAGCCCCATAGCTTTTTTTCTAAAATAGTAGAAAGAAACAAAAATTTTACTATTTATAGATTTCCTTTAATACCAAGAGGAAGAAAAAATAAAAGAATAGGACTTATCTTTAATTATTTATCATTTGTTTTATCAGCAATCGTTCTAAGCCCTTTTTTCTTTTTTAAAAAAAAATATGACTATATCTTTGTTTATGCAAATTCTCCTATTACTAAAGCAATACCAGCAATTTTCATAGGAAAATTTCTGAAAGTACCAGTAATTCTATGGGTGCAGGATTTATGGCCTGATAATGTCATTAATTCTGGATTGAAGCTGCCCAAATCCTTGTACAGAGTTATATTTTTTATTACTGCATTCATTTATAAAAAAGTAGATCTTATAGCAACCCAAAGTGAAGATTTTATAAATAAAATAAAAAATGATTTTGGAACTAAAGATGAAAAACTATATTATTTGCCAAATACAATTGATGAAATTTTTCTTGAAGAGAATGAAGATGTTAATCTTCCTAAGAAACTCCTAGAAAAAAAAGATAGTTTTAAAATCTTATTTACAGGCAATATTAGTAGACACCAGGGGTTAGAGGATTTATTGGCCGTATCTGAATTAATTGAAAAAGAACTAGAAACAAAAAGAAAAATAGAATTTTTTTTAGTGGGAGAGGGTAGTCAAAAAAAACATTTAGAAAATATTATTATAAAAAAAGAAATAAACAATGTTCATTTTTTGGGAAGCTTCCCTTTAAAAGAAATGCCGGCTTTTATAAAAAAATCAGATGCTTTATTTATTTCATTAAAGGCCGATCAAAATTACAATCTGACTATACCAAACAAACTTCAATCTTATTTAGCCTCGTCAAAGCCAATAATTGGAAATATTGGAGGTGTTTCTAAAAAGATAATTCTTGAATCAGAAGCTGG
>CESW01146311.1_pt1 | contig 23196 bp, 18 predicted proteins | sample 531171 | NCBI WGS metagenome assembly CESW01 (sample SAMEA2621859, study PRJEB7988) | marine metagenome | biome: marine biome (ENVO:00000447); feature: surface water layer (ENVO:00002042); material: "saline water (ENVO:00002010), including plankton (ENVO:xxxxxxxx)" | depth 5 m
GATCGTTCAACCCAGGTTTAGGGGTTTCTAGGTGTAAGCCTTGGACCCCTTGGTGAAGATAGTTAAGAACTGAAGAAGGGAGTTCTTGACTAAGATTATGGTTATTTAGTATCTGCAGCGAGTCAGAAAAAGTAGACGAATCGGCAACAGTAGGTCCACTTCCAATCACCGAGACTTTATTATGGGGCACGTCCGAGAGTAAATAGCTATGCATCATAAGATGTTGGGCTTTTTGAGCAAGATGCCCTCCTTTCACCAGACTAAGGTGCTTTCGCACCGTATTCATCTCATCAATGCTAGCTCCTGATGCTAACAGTATTTGGTAGGTCTGTTGCAAGTCTTGTATCGAAATAGGGTCTGGGGGCAAACATAAAAGAGAGGAAGTGCCACCACTGATTAAGCAGACAAGGGTTCCACCCACTGGGAGGTCATGTATGAACTGAAGTATTTCAAGGGTAGAGGCTTTGTTTGCAAGGGTAGGTAACGGGTGTGAACCAGTAAAAAAGCTCAATTTTCTGAGTCGTTCTTCATCTCTTTCGAAAGAAATCAGCTCTTGGCTGAGTACAATACCATCTAAAATTTCACCCTTGTAATAGTGAATAAAGGCCTCTAAGAGTTTTTGAGACCCCTTGCCTATAGCTAAGAGATAAAGCTGATCTGGAAGTTTGGCAACATCAAGTTTCAAGGATATAGTATTTATCGCTCCTACCACTTGATGAAGGACCACTTTATGATTACTCAAAATTCGTTTGTGTTTTTCTGAAGTAGACTCCATCTAGCTACTTTTTCTGGTCACCGTATAAAATTGCTACCCAAAACAAGAATATCATAGAAACAAAATAAACGGTTATTGAATAAGAACCCACAATCCAATAAGGATAAAGTTATATCCAATAAAAAGAGTCGTATCACAATCATCTAAGAAGCTAGCTGGAGATCCAAACCTACATGAGCCAACAGCCACAACTCATAGTATTTATACCAAAATACAAAAATAACCAACCTTTTAGAACACAGCTTCAAATGGGTGAGACTTTGAGCCACTGGCTAAGTATCTTAAGCTTTAAAGATTTGGTATTCCTGTTTAGGTGGTATACCTTTCATCGCATTTCGGGTGTCAATAATACAACTCGACCAGTCTGCTAATTCTTGATAATTAATGTCCGAGTGATTAGTTGTAATCAGCACCGCGTCAAATTCACTAATGGTAGATTTCTTCCATTCTATCGAATTTCTACCAGTATATTCGGAATGCTCGCGGTTAGGTGGTATGGTTTGGATGTAACTATCATAATAGGCGACTTCCGCACCTAATTCTTCTAGGAGGTGCATGAGCTCGATGGCCGGTGATTCCCGCATATCGTCCACATTAGGCTTGTAGGCCAAGCCTACTAACAGAATCCTAGACCCGTTAACTGCTTTTCTGTGCGTATTAAGCGCTTTGCTGGTCTGCTCCACCACATATTGAGGCATATGAGTATTAATTTCACCAGCGAGTTCAATAAAACGAGTGTTTTCTTGAAATTCGCGCGCTTTCCAAGTTAGGTAAAAAGGATCAATCGGAATGCAGTGTCCTCCAAGACCTGGGCCTGGGGTGAATTTCATGAAGCCGAATGGTTTAGTATCTGCGGCATCGAGTACCTCATGTACATCAATGCCCATTTTGGCATAGACTACTTTGAGTTCGTTCACCAAAGCAATGTTTACCGAGCGAAATACATTTTCAGTAATCTTGACCGCTTCAGCTGTCTTAGTATCACTGACCGGTACGGTCTGTACAATAGCTGTATCATATAATGCCTGAGCTAACTTCAGTGCGTCATCTCCATGCCCACCTATCACTTTAGGAATCTTAGCAGTATTGAAATTAGGATTACCTGGATCTTCTCGCTCCGGGCTATAAGCCACATAAAAGTCTTTGCCTGCAGTAAGTCCCGAGTACTTTTCAAGGAGTGGAATCAATACTTCTTCAGTAGTACCCGGATAAGTGGTGGACTCTAATATTACCAACTGTCCTTCTCTAAGGTAATGTGCGACCGATTCTGTAGTGCTAATAACATAGCTCATATCCGGCTCCCTATACTGATTTAACGGCGTCGGTACACACAACAGCAATGCGTCCGCTTCTTTTAATCGCGAAAAATCCGTGGTGACATCACAAGTAACAGACTCAGCCAAACTTTGCATCATTTCCTTACCAAGATGTTTTATATAAGGGGTACCTGATTTTAGGTTTTTCACCTTGGCTTCGTCTATATCAAATCCTAGTACTGGTAAATCTTGTTTATGAAAAGTCCACATTAGAGGTAAGCCAACATAGCCAAGACCTACAATACCTACGATGTAGGATTTATTATGAATTCTCGCAAGTAACTGTTCTATCATTTTAAAGGGGCTTAGCCCTAATCTATTGCGTTGTAATACGGTCAATTAGGAAATAAAGGGTTAGTGCTGAAGTGGTGATACCGGTTAATTCAACAATGATCTCTCGCAAATCAAATGGTTCTCTTTCTGGTTCTTGCTCGAAAATAGCACGTATGATAGCTCCTTCATCTACTACTGGATTGTTTTTAAACAAACCTTTCCGTTTGACCCTAAAAACAGCTCCATTAGCCTGAGTTAATTGGAGGTACTTAGAAGTATTAGGTTGTAAACCACCGGCTCGATCCATATAATACTTTATTCTTTTGCCAGGCTCGTATTCAATGAAACCGTTCATTACCGTATTCCCCGTTATGAGAACAACTCTGGGTTTTTTAGGAATATTGATTTGGTCTCCTGCTTGAATCAAGAAGTTGTTATTTCCACTCATTAAATTATCTTCAAAATCGATGATAACTTTAACACTATCTCTAATAACACTAGAACCTTTAGAATAGGCCTCATCGGTAAGTCCTCCTGCCCTTTCTATAACTGACCGCAGTGATTCATTACTACTCAAAATAGCATAGGACCCCGGAAACTCAACTTCACCATTTACTAGAACAGTTTGCTGGAATTCAAAGTTAGGATTGATGCGAACATGTACACGGTCCATATGCTTTAAGTTAAACTGAGCCGCTTTGTCCATTAAAGACCAAAATAAATCATTAGAATAAAACTGAAATTGTTCTGCAGAGTTGTTAATCAGATTATGAATTATAGGCTTAGCCTTTTGTTGGTCGTTTATAGGTTCCTCTATACGAGTAACTTCAACCCGTCCAATAAAAGCATTTTCATTAAAGCCTTGGGCCTTGAGCAAGAGATCTTCTAGGCTCATTCCTTCATCATAGGTGTATCGCCCTGGATTTTTGACAGCACCTTCAATGATCACAAACTTATCGGCAATCAACTGAACCGTATTGGGATAGATTCGAATATTATCATAAGGCTGAAGAGTCTCCAAACCAAAGCCTTCTTCTTGTAAGGCTTCTTCCAAATTGAAAGAGATGACTTCCGTAGTTCGCCCATCGATATTTCGGCGAATAAGATCAGCTCGATCGAGATGAACCTGCTCTAAATACTCAGCATCAAAGAGTCCACCTGCTTTAAAAAGTAAATCATACACCCTTAGGTTTTCTCTCCATGGGTAACTAGCTGGATTTCGAATGTAACCTACAACACTTACCAAACCAATCTGACGGATGTCATTCAAGGTGTAAATGGTCAACAAATCTCTCCTCTGAAGCATTATATTCTCAGCCTCATTGCCAGAAATAGCTTCTGCTAAATTAACGTTAAAATAACTCTGTGTTAAATCATCATTAGTTCGGATGAGTTCTGCCTGTCCCAAATAAGCATTTTCACTTAGACCGTCCGCAGCTAGAATTAAATCTCGGATGGTTTGAAGTTCTTGATTTAATTCAAAGGTACCTGGTTGATCCACAGCTCCATTAATTTCAACCACTTGATCATTAATATCTGTTATTGAAAACAGCTGAATACGATCACCATCAACTAAGGTTATAGGTATGTTACCAGTAAGTACATCATTCAAATTGAAGTCTAATATCTCACGTGCACGACTGGCATCACTCCGTTCTGCCATAGGAATGATCCTATTGATTTGAAAACGGTCGGTGTAGATTTCAGGTTGTAGCCCAGCTGTAAAACGTAATAGGTCCTGAAAGTCTTCCCCATCTTTAAGTTCGTAAATAGCCGGACGCTTTACAGGACCTTGGATCCGAATTTCATTATTCCTAGGGGGGATAAATATTCGATCATTATTGAGAAGGGGGATGTTTTCAGTCAGCACACCATCTAGAAGTAGATCATAAAAATCGAGGGCTCGAAGAACTCGCCCATCACGAATGATTCGAATATCTCGTAGGGATCCCGCCGTGGTTGGACCACCTACCGCATAAAGTACATTAAACAAGGTGGCATTAGAGGTAACGGTATAGGCACCGGGACTAGACACTTCACCTAGAACAAAAATTTCAATGGGTTTGTACCGGGTAACTGTAAGATCCATAAATATTGTCGGAGGGGTTTTAACTAAGCCCGCGTAACTTTGAGCCAAACGAAGTTTTAGAGAAGTACGTAATTCTTTTAGAGTTTTTCCTGCAACGGTAATCAAACCAATGTTTGGGATATTGGTTCTTCCTTCGATATCTACTCTGAGTTCGTACTGAAATTCAGTGGCACCCCACACCGTTAAACGTAATTCGTCATCAGGACCGACTATATAGCCTTCGTCCACTGGGCTAGGTGTGCTTGGCTGAAAACTATCTGGACCCCCACTAAATATATTATAGCCAAAATAAGTCAAACCCTGGTCTTGAGGATTGGTTGTGGGTGATGTAGGATTGGACGCCTGAGTGGGGATTGGCTGCTCTTGGATATCTTCCGAAGCGACCACCGTTTCTGTAAAATCTGTAACACTAGTAGACTCTAAACCCTCATTTTCTAGTTGTCGTAATTGTACCAAATATAGTTGAATTTGGCTCTCAGGAACCCCATTTTGCCTTGCAAAAGCGGCTAATTCATCAGGGTTATTAGGGTCTATTCCCGCATTTTGGGCCATTCGTTGCACCTGCTCAAAACTAAGTCCTCGTGATTGAAGGAGTTCATCAATACTTTGCGCTTGTAGGTTTTGTACAGGATGAAACAGTCCCACCGAAAGTAAACATGCTAAAACTAATAAGTTGCGTGACATTTGAAATGCTTTCATATAATTCTTCTAATTTTGATGCCCATACGGTTATTTTTCAACAGCGGCTTTAAACTGCTCAATCAGGGGATAGATAAAAATCCAGCCTATCGAACCTATACCAGAAAGTATGATAAAGATTAAGAGGATCATGAATCCTGAAGTTTCGTCTTCTAAAGGTACTTGTACCGCTTCAAGGGTTTTAAAAACTGGCGTTTCTTCTTGTACTTTTAGTTTAGCCTCTTCGTATTGCTGGGTCAAACCATTATACAAATTGAAAGCAATTTGATACTCAGATGTTAATCGCTGCTCTTCGGTCTGAGCTTTAGCTGATAAGATGCCCTGATTGCTATCTCTAAACTCAGCTAAAGTCAATTGAGCTTCTTCGAATCGTGCTTCGGCCATAGTAAGTTGTTCTTCTACAAAGGTTAAGTCTCGAAGTACTTTTTCGGTACGGTATTCTGTAAGATATTCGGTTAATTCTGTAATAGTATACTCGGTGACTGCAGCAGCAGCTATATTATCGGGAAGAGTAACTGATACCGAAACAATGCCCGATTCTTCATCTAGTGTAGCGGTTATTTTTTGCCGTAATAAGCTGACAAGGTCCACCTCTTCTTTAGTGAGATTTAGTACCATAGATTCTTTAGTATCTTCAGGCATCGAAGTCTTAAATTCTTTTTTCGGCAAAATAGCACCTAGAATTTTTCCTGGTAAGCCTATGGTATATGCCGCGAGAAATCCAATTACCCCTGGTGAATTTAATTTCGTGTAATATTCAAACAAAGTAGCCGTTGCATCGATGTCTGAAAAATAAAAAGGCTGGTTCATCAACTTTAATTGAAAATTAGTGCTTTGAACAATATTGGGATACAAATCGACACGAATGGCATTACTGTTACTGACATAGGTGCCCCCACTCATGCCCAATAAGCCTCCGTATTGGCGTAATAAGCTACTCGCACTCCCTTGACTTTCGGTTGAATACTCAGGCATTAAAGTGGCTGTACTTTTGTATTCTTTAGGACTTAAAATGGCAGCTAAGAATCCTACTATCGTACCAATGACAACTACCTTAATAACAAATATACGCCTAATCCAAATAGTCTTTGCAAGCTCTAAGAGGTCAATTTCATCCTCGTCATATTGATACCCATAATCAGCTGGCACAATTTTATATTCCTGTGGTAGCTGGGGCAGTTTAGGTTCCAATGATGATGCTTGGTTTGTTTGTTTATCCATGCCTAAAATTTACATAAATATACCCTCAAAAACTTTTTGTACCAACCGTAAGCTTTTCTGTATTACGATGATCTTATGCTATGATTCTAAAGATAGTAGAATTTGGCAAAATCTTTATGGTAAAAAAAGTCAAATAACAGCCTTTACTTCCAATGCATAATCATTTGTGATTTCAGCATGTTATGATGAATTCCAAAGCGCTGAGCTATGTCCGACCCATGCCCAGAGTCTGAGATATTTTTTTTAGGATTCTTTTATATTATAGGGCTTAAAAATAATAATCCTAAAAACACTAGTTTTTATAGTATGCGCTTTGATTTACAGTTAATTGTGGCTTTTGTCTGCTATTTTAGTCTATTTATCAGTGTAAAGGGAGTGGCTCAGGAGTTCAACTGCACTGTTAATATTAATGATGAGCAGCTAGAAGGGACATCCTACGATTACATAAAACAAAGCCTAGCTACTGAGCTCACCGCTTATATCAATGACTTTCGGTGGACGGAAACAGAGGTGCTCGAGCATGAGCGTATCAATTGTCAAATAAGCGTCGTTTTAACATCAGCTAATACGGATTACACCTATTCAGCGGAGGCGGTGATTTCTGCAAGAAGACCAATATATGGAACTATGCAAGAGACCACTTCAATTATTTTAAATGATCAGGCTTGGCAATTTTCCTATCCAGAAGGGCGAAGTCTGGTGCATGATGAATTGACCTTTGAGGCAGTGACTGGGTTCATCGATTATTATGCCTATCTCATGCTGGGCTATGATTTTGATAGTTTTGCCAAGCTAGGTGGCAGCGATTATTTTGCGAAGGCACAAGATGTAGTCGATTTAGCGCAGAGTTCAAATGCCATTGGGTGGGCGCGTTCCTCGAACAACAGGCGGAACCGGTTTACTTTGGTGGCCGATCTAATGAATTCCAGCTATGATGATTTGCGTCAGGCATACTATATCTATCATCGCGAGGCTTTGGACGGTTTTACCCAGAACCCAAACCAGGCTAGGGAGGCCGCTTTGGAGGCTTTGGAGCTCATTCATACGACCAAACGACGATCGACCAGTAATTTTTTATTTGATCTGTTTTTCGATTCAAAATCTCGTGAAATTGCCGCGATGCTCAAAGACGCAGAGAGCCAAATTCGTTTGGCAGCTTATACTATTCTAAGCGAGACTGACCAAGCTCATCTGAGCGATTACGAAAATTTACAGTAATATTTCATAGTTCTATAAAGAGATATCTTTAACTTTACAGGGTAAAAAGCTGTTTTGGAGATTATGCACTTGATGTAATATTAAATAGTGTTTTAAAGGTTTCTACTAGATCTAACTTCTCCCATGTAAATAATTCGACTTCTTTTTGAACCTTGCCATTATAAGGAGATTCAAAAAATTTTGTGACTCTTTGAGGTTTCCTCCCCATATGTCCGTAAGCCGCGGTTTCCAAATAAATAGGATTACGCAACTTTAATCTTTGCTCTATTTGGTATGGAGTTAATGACAGATTATCTTTAATCGTTCGTGCAATTTCGCTATCACTTAGATTGATTTTAGACGACCCGTAGGTATCTACAAATAAAGATGTGGGTTCTACTATCCCTATGGCATAAGAAATCTGAACCAACGCTTGGTCACAAACCCCTGCCGCCACAAGATTTTTTGCAATATGCCTGGTGGCATAGGCTGCTGAACGGTCAACTTTTGATGGGTCTTTACCAGAGAAGGCTCCACCGCCGTGAGCTCCTTTACCTCCATAGGTATCAACGATTATTTTCCGCCCTGTTAAGCCCGTATCTCCATGAGGGCCACCAATCACAAACTTACCCGTTGGGTTTACGTGATAGGTGATATCTCCTTCAAATAGTTTCTGAACATAATCTGGATAGTGTGCTTTTACTCGTGGAATAATATTTACAATTATATCCGATTTAATTTGGGTGAGCATTTTATGATCATCCGCATCAAATGCATCATGCTGAGTTGATAATACAATTGTATCAATTTTGATTGGTATATGATCCTCACTGTATTCAATAGTAACTTGTGATTTGGCGTCGGGACGTAAATAAGGAATGCCTCCTTCTTTTCTGCGCTCTTCCGCTAATTCTTGCAAAATTTTATGAGAAATATCAAGCGCAAGCGGCATATAATTATCTGTTTCATTTGTTGCGTAACCAAACATCATGCCTTGATCGCCCGCCCCTTGTTCTTCCAGTTTTAAACGATCAACACCTTGATTAATGTCCTGCGACTGTTCGTGTATTAGGGAAATGACCCCGCAAGAGTCTCCATTGAATTGATATTCAGATTTAGTGTACCCAATGTCATTAACTACGTTTCTAGCGACCTGTTGTAAATCTACATAGGTATCACTCTTAACTTCACCAGCTAACACAATTTGTCCTGTAGTAACTAATGTTTCACAAGCTACTTTAGAGCTAGGATCAAAAGCTAAAAAGTTATCTAGTAGGGCGTCACTAATTTGATCAGAAACTTTATCGGGGTGTCCTTCACTTACCGATTCGGACGTAAAATAGTAAGACATATACCACAATTTGTTTTAATAAATAACAAAAATAACACTTTTTTAGCAGTATTCTGTAATGCCCAATTATGTTTGGTTAGTTAAAACTTGTTTTAACTAACATGGGGACTAATTTGAAAATTTCATTGACATAATTAGGTGTTTTTTCCAGAATCCAAAGGCATTATCCGTTCCTTTTTGTATATTCGAATAAGTATAACTAACCAACCAAAAAGCAGTCGAAGTAATACTAAAAAGCGGTTTTCTTGACAAAAATATAACAGACTATGCTATGAAAATTTTCGTGAGTGTAAAGATGGTACCAGATGTATCGGCGCCTATGCTGGTAAAAAATGGTGAGCTGATCATGGACGCAGATCGAACGGTACTAAATGCATATGATGCCTCAGCAGTAGAAGAAGCGCTAGTGCTAAAAGAAGCATATGCTGGTGAGGTAGTCGTTGTAAGTGTGGGGCCTGCTAAGGCTGCTGAAACCTTGAGAAAAGCCATGGCAATGGGAGCTGATTCAGCTGTCCATATAACGACTGAAAATATGGAAGAAGAACTTTTGTTTGACTCATATAGTTATGCACGGATCTTAGCAGTTTACTATAAGGATCAATATTATGATGCTCTTTTTTTTGGTAAACAGTCTCAAGATACAGATGCTGGATTAACAGGGAGTATGGTAGCAGAAATTTTGGATATTCCTTACGTATCAAATGCAATTAATATCACGCGTGAAGAAGATGATAAATTTGTAATAACGCGGCAAACAGATAATAATCAAGAGATAATTAAAACATCAAGTAGTTGCCTTATAACCTGTTCTAATAATATGAATGAACCCCGAATTCCAAGCTTAAAAGGTATAATAGCTTCTAAGAAAAAAAGATTGCAAAAAATAAATCTGAGAGATTTACATATAAATGAAAGAGACTATAAACCACAGACTAAATTGATAGAGTATAAGACATTGCCATCGCGTAAGGCAGGTGAAAAATTAGATGATGATGCAGAAAAAACTAGTAAAATGTTAGCTGAATTTCTATATCAAAAAAATATTTTTCAATGATTTTATCGCATCTTCTTACTATTCATAAAGATGGTATTAATCGAGCTTCAGCTGAAATTTTAGCAAGATGTAGAGAATTAAAAAATCATCTATTAAAAAATAGTATAAATACTGAACTACATGCTATAATCTGTAACTCTAATGTATCACTGTGGAACTCGTCAAAATTATCTAATGAACTAGGGATTTATGGTGTCGATAAGATTTGGATCACAAAAAAAGGGAATATTTGTGATCAAAATAAAGCCTTAATAAAATACATTGCAAGCGCTCAAAAGGAAGCTACAAAAAAATATAACATTCCAAGTCTATTAGTGATGGAATCTAATGAGTTAGTTAAGGATATATTAGGCGGATTAGCAATACATATAAATGCAAGCGTCATTTCTGACGTCATAAAATTCGGATTCTCTGACAATAATTTTACTCCTAGGAAAGATAAATCACTGCACATTAGGGCAACTCGTCCTGTAATGACATCAAAAGCTTTAGCTGATGTCAAAGTAATTGATAAACAGATAATTATCTCTTTGCGCCCAGGTTCGTACAATCTACCAGATGTTAATGATTTAGAGACTGTTCCAAAAAAAGTGGAAATCGAATATATGAATGATAGACTCCACAGTCCAAACAATAAAATAAGTCTTAAAAATCAGATAAAGCAAGTTATTAATGCCACTGAAGATTTTATTGACCTCAATGAAGCTCGAATAATTGTTGCGGCTGGTCGTGGAATTAAGGACCAAAATGGCAAGACTCTGATAGCAAATCTTGCAGAAGTACTTAATGCGGGTATTGCAGCATCAAGAGCGCTTACGCAAAGTGGCATATATGATTCAAGTGTTTTGGTAGGACAAAGCGGAAAAGTAGTCTCACCGCAACTTTACTTAGCTGTAGGTATTTCAGGATCTGTGCAACATATTTCAGGCATATTAAATTCTAAGATGATTATTGCTATAAATAAAGACAAAAATGCACCCATATTTGATATTGCTGATTATGGTATAGTAGGTGATCTCAATAAGGTAATCCCAATTCTAATTGATGAAATAAAAAAAATTAAGTCTAAATAATATATAGATTATAATAAATATCGAAGGAATACTTTCTATATGTATAATCATATATAAGCTCTATAAATGATTGGTATAGAATCTATAAAAGATTTGTAACTACGATCAATGATTATACCACTTCCAATGAGTTTTAATTACTTTAGAGAGAAGATTAAAAAAATACTGGCACTAAATTTCAGTCTTGTGAAACAAAAATATTCTATATTACAGACTAAAATTTTAAATATTATGATTAGTGCTAGCTAATATCTTAGTCAAATCAACTACTTTCTATGTCAAAAAATTTATTTAGTATAAACGATAGTTTTTTATTTGAATCAGAACTTAATGAAGAGGATAATCTTGTAATGGAAACAGCCCGAGATTATGCACAAACATTTCTTGAACCCCGTGCATTAAGAGGAAATACGGAAGAGCTTTTTGACATTTCTATCGCAAAAGAGATGGGTGAAATAGGTTTACTCGGTGTAAATATTCCTCAAGAGTATGGAGGAGCAGGAGCATCAAATACTGCTTATGGATTAGTAGCACGAGAAGTAGAAAGAGTGGATTCGGGTTACCGATCTTTTATGAGTGTGCAGTCCTCATTAGTTATGTATCCAATCTCGATATTTGGTACTGAAAATCAAAAAAATAAATACATCCCGCGGTTGGCTAGCGGAGAATTAATCGGTTGTTTTGGACTTACTGAACCTGATCATGGTTCTGACCCTAGTTCAATGACAACTAGTGCTATTAAAACTAAAGGTGGATGGATAATGAATGGGGCTAAAATGTGGATAACAAATTCTCCAATTGCCGATATAGCTATTGTTTGGGCGGTGGCTAAAGAAGATACTAGTGATAGCGGTACTATTCGTGGATTTATCTTAGAGAAAGCTATGAAAGGATTTAGTGCTCCATCTACTAAACATAAATTTAGCCTGCGTGCAAGTGAAACAGGTGAATTAGTCTTTGATGATGTTTTTGTACCTGACGAAAATGTATTTCCAAATATTAGTGGTCTCAAAGGGCCTTTCATGTGCTTAAATTCAGCTAGATATGGAATAGCATGGGGAACGGTTGGTGCTGCAGAATTTTGTTATCAGAATACGCGTAAATATGTAATGAATCGAAAACAGTTTGGTAAGTCACTGGCTGCAAATCAATTGATACAAACCAAGTTAGCTAATATGCTTACGGACATTACATCAATGCAGTTGTTGGCTCTTCGGCTTGGTCAATTAAAAGACACTGAACGTCACCATCCATCAATGACTTCATTAGCTAAACGACATAATTGTGGTAAAGCATTAGAAATTGCTAGAATTGCTAGAGATATGCATGGCGGTAATGGTATAACAGGAGACTATCGAGTCATTCACCACATGATCAACCTAGAATCAGTAAATACTTATGAGGGGACCTATGATATACATGGTTTAATTCTGGGCCGCGAAATCACTGGTATTCAGGCATTCACTCCGAAAGGAAATTAATTGGTAGTATGTTTGGAAATATCAATTTGAAACCTCTAAAAAATGTCAATTTGTACCATGTTCTTAGCTTATATGTAGCAATTTTTTATTTTTTTTTATTTGAAACTCTACACTTTACGGCCAAGAACGTTTATGCTCAACAACGTCAAGAAGTATGGTTTCAGTCAAGTAATGTCCTCAGCCAGAAGGTAGCGCTAGAGGATACTTCGCTGACCCCCCGTCAAGCTGAGCGAAAATATGAAGATACGATCTATCAACTGCATGGCGAATTAGTCATGCCTCAGCAGTCAGAAAAATCCAGAGATGAGGCTTCCCACAATTCGAATATCCAACCCCGCCCAGCTATTGTATTTTTGGTTGGCAGCGGTCCAAACTCTACACATACCGGTTTATATGCCAATTTTGTGAGAGAAAATTTAGAACAGATTTTCCTATTGCATGGCGTGGCTTTAATGTATTTTGACAAACGGGGTGTTGGCTTATCAGAAGGACGTTGGCACCGCACCGACTTATACGAACGTGCCGATGATGCCCGATCTGCGGTAAAATTTCTGCAGCAGCAACCAAATATTGATCCGAAGCGTATCGGAGTGGTGGGGCATTCTCAAGGCGGAACCGTGGCTCAAGTATTAGGGCATCTATACGGAGATTCACTTGCTTTTATCGCGTCCTTAGCCGCCCCAACCTACGACACTAAACGACGGCTCACCCACGAGTATTATAATGGCTTTCTCTGCTCCGGTGAACCAGAAAAAGTTGCCCACGACAAGGCAGAAAAAAAAGCAATATCCGATTTAAACTGGGTAAATGCTTTCCCACTCATTAAAACCTGGCGCCATCTTAGCGAACTTAGTGAATTTAGTCCTGCCCCTCACCTAGTACAGCTTCAACTACCTTCTTACTTTGCCTTTGCAGAGCTGGACTATTACGTATCAGTCGAATGGGCAGTGAATGCGCTTGAACAAGCAGATTTAGCCACTTATATTTCTCAAAAAGAAGGTATAGAATCGGCAAATACAACCGTTCAAGTATTCCCCGGGCTTGACCATGACTTTAGGCCAACTTCTAACCTTTGCATAGGTGCAGATCTTGAACTTGAAAATAGAAGTCAAGAGAAGCCGGAAGAGAATTCACCAGCAGAGCAAAGTAACAGACTAGGCCCAAAAAAAACTTCCTACTCACAAGACTTTCAGTACGATTTTCAACAATGGATACTGAGCCAATTTAATCTTCGTATTCTTTAAATATTCAGGTATTATAACTCTCGAATCCAGATATTTCGAAACTGCACCGGATCCCCGTGATCTTGCAAAGCCAAGGGCATTTTTTCAGGATGCGGCGTGTAATGCGAGGCGCCAATATAGGTAGTGGGTCCAAGTAGCTCTACATTGTTCTGAACCAATACACCATTATGAAATACCGTGAGGCGAACTGGTGAAATAAGGCTTCCCTTTTCCGAAAATCGTGGCGCCATGAAAATAATATCATAACTTTGCCACTGACCCGGGGCTCGAGAAGCATTCACCAGTGGGATGTGCTGTTTATACACCGAACTGGCCTGACCATTATTATAGGTAGTATTTTTATAAGAGTTCAGAATCTGCACCTCGTAGAGACCCATAAAAAATACTCCAGAATTTGAATACCCTTGCCCTGATTTCTCCTCAGCGACCGGCGCATTCCATTCCAAATGCAACTGCATATCACCGAAGTGTCGTTTGGTTTCAATCGCACCTGTTCCCGGCTCCACAGTCATAATCCCATCGGCAACCTTCCATTGCGCTGGCTGAGTCACTTTACCAGGTTCATAATCGGCTATACTTTTCAGAATCCCAGGCATATCCCCTGCTACTCGAAGCTGCATGGCCTGCCACTTCGCCAAATCAGTCCCATCAAACAAAACAGTGGCATCCGAAGGAGGCATCTGCGCGGTCAGGCCTGGGCTAATTTTTGCTAAATCCACATACAATTCGGTTGATTCAGGGGTAATTACTGCCCCACCCTGCGCATGTACACTACATACAGAACCTACAACAATACAGCATGATAAGATTGCAAACCAACCAATATTAGTCCTTGATAAGCGATTAATACCTAAAGCTTGATATGTCATAGTATATATAAATATTGCAATCCTGGGTCTCGCAGGCACTTAAGCCTCTACAACTAATATGAAGAAAAAATGGAAGTATTTCTGGTTGATTTTTACACATATATTATACATTATGTATGATGTACTTGCGACATAGTAAATTTACCGCTTGCACGAAAACTTCTATTAAAAATAAAAAGCCCTACATCATGGACTTAGTACATCTGACACGAAAGCAACATGAATTCTTTGACTACATCGTAGAGTATAAAAAAGAATATGATATTTGGCCTACGTACAGAGAAATAGCAGATCATTTCGGCTTCAAATCTCCCAACAGTGTTACTCAAAATATTCAAGCTCTCCTAAAGAAGGGATATTTAGTCAAAGGCGAAGGGGAGGAGTACGAATTACCACCCGATAAAAAAGAACTTCTTGGCGAGACTAATGGCACGGGGATCCCTATTCGTGGGTTAATCGCAGCCGGATACTTGCAAGAGGCAGTAGAAGCGGATTTAGGGCAACTAACCATAAATAACCTATTTCCAAACTTAGATAAACTTTTTGCTCTGCGCGTCTCTGGATTCAGTATGAAAGATGCCAATATCTATGACGGAGATTTTGTCCTGCTCATGGACACCGAATTAAATAGCGGGGATATTGGCGCGGTCTTGTACAATGGCGAAACAACTCTAAAACGTATTTTTTGGGATGATCAAGGCCTTCGATTAGAAGCTGCAAACGAAGAATATGATGATATATATGTCTCCCCTGATATATTTGAGGAGGTTCGCATTATCGGAAAGTATATTGGCCATGTAAATCGCCAAGGATTTCAACGAGCCCCTGCCAAAGTAGCTTAGCAGGTAAAAGGGAACAATTTAATAGCAAAAGCTTTTTTTTATAGAAGGAATCTCTTATATTTTCTTTATAATATTCGCTCAAGCTAAAACTCTACACCATGTACGCGATTGTTGAAATTGGTGGCCACCAATACAAAGTATCCGAAAACGATAAATTATTTGTTGACAAACAAAACATAAAAGGAAACAAATTAAGCTTTGATCAGATACTTTTAGTCAAAGATGACAGTGGCGTGAACATAGGCACTCCTGTGGTGAAAGGAGCGGAGGTTACTGCCACACTACTCGATACAGTAAAAGCCGATAAAGTATTGGTCTTCAAAAAGAAAAGACGCAAAGGATATCAGAAGTTAAATGGTCACCGTCAAGTATTGTCACAAATTCAAATCGATAGCATTATCTTAGGTGGAACTAACAAAAAAACAACAACTCAGAAAGAAGTATCCAAAGTAGAAGTTGCCCCAGCAGTAAGCAACGAAACCGCAAATCTTGGTACAATGAAAGTAGCTGAGCTTAAAGCTTTAGCTAAAAAGCGAGGTCTTGAAGGATACTCAAGCATGAAAAAAGCTGAGTTAATCGAATTTTTAAGTTAAGAGTAATCGATTCAAAAGAACACGACAATGGCACATAAAAAAGGTCAAGGCTCAACCAGAAATGGACGCGACTCGAACTCAAAGCGACTAGGAATTAAAAAATTTGGTGGTGAATTTGTACGCTCAGGGGGAATTATTGTACGACAGCGTGGTACCAAGTTTCATCCAGGTACTAACGTAATGAGAGGCGGTGATGACACATTGTTTGCTACTTCGGAAGGTACCGTGAGTTATTCCAAATCTAAAGGCGGACGGCGTTTCGTACATGTAGGATCAATTTAAAGTTAAGACATTCTAGTTCTCTTTTCAAGTGCTAGCACAGTTTTGTAAGCCCGTCTGTATTATAAATCTATTTTTTAAAGCTTTACATATCTCAGAGATTAAGTCTTTAAATGTTCAAGATTCACTAGCGATTTGTATTTTTAACATATGACAAGAAATACATTTCACCCCACTTGGCCACAACTCAGTGGCTTACAAACCAGAAACGGCAATGAGTTAATCGCAGGGACTGTCTATTGTGTTGGACGCAATTTTAGTGAACATGCCTGTGAAATGAACTCCCCTATACCGAAGGAACCTCTTATTTTCACTAAGCCCATAGGATCCTTATTGGTGGGCGAGGAAGCAATCGTTCAATTACCCGCTCAATCCAATGATGTGCATCATGAGGTTGAATGGGTGGTTGCCTTGGATAAAGGCGGTAAAAACATTCCCAAAAATGAGGCCTGGGATTATGTTGCCGGTTGGGGCGTAGGCATTGATTTGACTGCTCGTGACTTACAATCCGCTGCCAAGAAAGCGGGGAAACCCTGGGCGGTATCCAAAGGCTTTGACGGCTTTGGTCCAGTAAGTCGTTTCGCACCAAAACCTACTTCATTCTTTCCCATGCACTTGGAAGACTATGAACTTGAACTTACTGTAAATGGCCAAACTCGACAACAGGATAAACTATCCAGCATGTTGTTCACATTACCAGAGTTAGTTCATTACCTATCTACTCTTTTTACCCTCCGCCCAGGTGACATACTGTTCACTGGAACTCCTGCAGGGGTATCTCAAGTCCAAGCAGGCGACCAATGCCGTGCTGTCTTAACGAGTAATACTGGCGAGTTAGAGTCTCATTTAAACGTTAAGATAACAGTAGTCAAATAACATAGTCATGTTCAAGTTTCTCACCATTATCATTTTTCTATTCATTTTCGGTATTCCCGCAGCTGCAATGGGCTGGGCATTCAGCGCTGATACTTCTTTTGTGCCAAATTACCGCTGGCCCATTGACGGCTCACGACATCTATCAGGTACTTTTGGAGAAACCCGTTCGACTCATTTTCACAGTGGACTAGATATCAAAACCTGGGGTCGCGAAGGATATCCCGTGTTTGCAAGCGAAAAGGGTTATATCAGTAGGATGGCTATAAGTGCCCGTGGTTATGGCAAAGTCCTGTATGTAACTCATCCTAACGGTTATACCAGTGTATATGGTCACCTTCAACGATTCTCACCCGAGCTTCAGGCGTATATTGACTCGGTTCGTATAGTACAAGGCTATCTCTTTGAAATCGACATTGACCTAGGTTACGCATCCAACTCACAGAATCGAAATAACACTAAACCTTTATTTCCTGTTTCAAGAGGACAACGCATCGCCTACACTGGATCTACTGGAATTGGTCCACCTCACCTTCACTTTGAACTTCGAGACCCACAGGAACATGCCTTAAATGCTCTAGAATATGGGTTATCCATTAAGGATCGGATACCTCCTACCATACGTTCGCTAATGGTCGTTCCACTGGCTGCCAATAGCCGAGTAGAAGGCCTTACCCGACGCAAGGTATTCGGCTCCGTCACAGCTGATCCCGAATTTTCAAACCAAACTCATTTTGGACGAATTCTTATTCAAGGACCGGTGGGTGTAGCCTTTGATATTTTTGATGGCGCCGACGAGGTTAATAATAAGTATGCGTTTTACCAAGCATGGTTGGTTGATCATGGCCTAGAACATAGCACAAGCCTTACAGATACAGTGGTGTATCAGAGACTCGATGCCGTGAATTTTGACGATGGCGGAGCGATGTTTTTTGACCGATTGGCCCCTCACTCTTCCAAAAGACGGAGTTTCCAAGCTTTTTTCCCACAAGATGGTCCTAATATACCATTCTATAAAACGATGAAATCAAGGCCAGGTGTAGGGCAAGCCTTAAGTACATCTATCTCAGGCGCTAGACGTTTCGAGCTTATAGTCCAAGATTATTTTGGTAATGAGTCTCGAGCAAACTACCTACTCGAAGTGGATAAACAGGTAATAAATAATCATTCGGACATCAATGAGTATGCCTCGAATATCCACCCTAGTAATTGGCAGTGGAACCCAGACTGGATCGCCATAAACGATTCACTTAGCTGGTCGTTGAACGCAGATAAGCCTGACTGGCCAATTGCTCCATTCAATAAAAACCAAAATGGATACTGGTTTCTAAACGAAACCATACATACCATTAGAAGAGTTTATCCTGAACAGCCACACCGAGTCAAAACCCAAGATCAGAGAATCCACTGGTATGCCCATCCACATAGTTTTTCAGACACTTTAAGCCTAGGTGTATATCATGATGAAATACTCCCAGCAGATGGTAGAGGATATAATATCCCTATTCTTGGGATATTGCCCCTACCCCTGCCTCAACAAAAACCCATCACCATAGAATGGTTTATTGGCGATTACCTAGAAGGGTATAGAGATCAAGATGGGCAAATACCTGAGCAACTTGGCCTATACCGTTATGATCCAGACAAACAGAGCTACGATAGAATCTCATCACATATTCATGGTGGGATCCTCCGAGCACGCATTTCCGGGAGCGGACTTTTTACATTATGGGCCGATACAGTAGCCCCAATTGCATATAGTATTCAGGTTGAACCGACTGTCTTTGGTACTACAGGTGTACAACTTCGCTATGATGAGGAACACTCTGGAATCATAACACAAGCATCTACTATTACTGTAAATAAACAGCCAGGAATTATTGAATTTGATTACGAAGATGACACCATTCTTTATTACCGGCCAGGTTGGACAGCCGCGAAAGGAGATACACTTGAAATATTCTATCAGCTTCAGGACGGGGCTGGTAATCGCGTAGAAAGACAGACCACAAACATCATCCGCTAGTTCCTCCATCAACTTAGATTCTAGCAACATATTCCCAGTATTTCTTATCTAGTTCTTCAAAAAAATCACCCATCTGGCGCAATAACGTGGTAAAATTAATTTTTTACTTACATAAAATTATTCATCAGAACCACATTCATAAGGTATGTAGCTTAGTAGCTAACTAAAAAAACGATCTAGTTTACCCCTTAAATTTATAAACTATTTTCTACCTATTTGGACCTTAATATACATCTATTTAACCCCTAAGTATCTTAGACTGAGGCTATACAGCTAATTTCAACGAGTACATGTTTAGGGAGCGTCTGCACAGCTACGGTTTCCCTAGCTGGTGGATTTTCAGTGAAAAATATGCCATAGATTTCATTCACTACACCAAAATCGTCCATGCTATTTAAGAAAACGGAGCACTTAATTACCTTAGAAAAATCTGAGCCTGCAGCACTAAGCACTTCACCTAGGTTTTTCATAACCTGTTGGGCCTGAGTTTTGGCATCCTCACCCACTATTTCCATAGTGTCTGGATCTAAGGAAATTTGTCCTGAGCAATAGATAACATCATTATGAATAACTGCCTGGCTGTAGGGTCCTATCGCTGCTGGAGCGCTATTTGTAACTACAATTTTTTTCGCGGATTGGGTCTGTAAAGTGGCCATAACTAGCTAATTAAGTGAATATTAAAGAATTAGATTGCTTTCGCGTTATTATTGCACAAAGTACTATATATACTTACTTTATAAAACAGTAAAGAATTCAATTTTATCACAAGTTTTAATACCATGAAAATCCTTTTCACAAGACTGTTTTTTCTTACGCTGGCTGTTTATGTTTTTGTCAGTTGTACTGGTGATCCACTCCTCAAACCTATTAAAGACGGCATCGATGCCCAAAATTATGAAGTAGCCATTGTTGCTGCAGATTCTGCTCTTTTCACTGACCCAACCAATGCCATGGCTTTATACTATCGCGGCTATGCGATGAATATGAAAGCTGGGGCAACAGACGATATCAATGCACGTGAAGCGTTGTACAATGAAATGCGGTCCAATTTGGCTGATGCACGCACCGCCTTTGCTGATATGGAAAAAACTCCTGCAGAAGCTGAACAAGTAAATAATATTATCTTGAACGCTTGGGGCCGTGAGCATAACAAAGCTATTGAATATGCACTGGATGATTCAGTTATGGCCACCGTTGAAAACCCCATTGAATACTCCATACAGCATTTAATAAATGCGACTACAGCGAACCCAGATTCTACTCTATCTTATGACGTACTCGCTCAAGTATATTACATGAATCGCAATTACCAGGGAGCTGCAACCGCTATGGCCAAAGTTATTGAGCTTAAAAGTCCAGGCGAGGCTTCTGAATATGATCGTTATGCCTCATATAATTTCCTCATGGGCAAACCAGATATAGCCGTAAGCGCACTTGAAGAAGGCTTAGCACTCTACCCAGACAGCACTTCTCTAATTCAAAAAATGGCTGATGGTCTATTCCAAACTGGTGACACTGATCGGGCACTAGAACTGGTCGAGGGATTAATTGAAAATGATCCAACTAATGCTCAATATCGGCTTGTTATTGGTACCCAAATCTATCAAAGAGTGATGACTCTATCAGATTCTGTAAGTGCAAACAGTGATCTTATCTTTGACCTTCGGGATGAGGATATAGTACGTGTAGAGGAGCTAAACGAAATTAATAAAGAATTGCGCGGGCAAATTGAAATACTTACTTCACGGGCTGAAGCGGCTTTGATTACCGCAGCTGAAATTGAGCCAGAAAACCCAATGATCTTCAACACCCTTGGAGTAGTGTATCAAAACAAATCAGCCGCATTGTTTGACCTGCGAAATAACACCATGGACAACGATGAGGCAATGCGTTTAGATGAATTAGCGAAAGCAGAAGCTACACTTGCAATGGAAAATTATGAGCGTGCAGCTGAGTTAGATCCAGAAAACACAAGCTACTGGGAATCATTGTTTCGCTTATACACCGCGCTCGGGATGCTTGATGAGGCAGAAGCAGCGATGAAAAAGGCAGGAATGTAACCTAGGCATACATGCCAATCTAAAATCCGCTGAGACGGAAAGTCCTAGCAACACATAAATCTTTTTCGATGAAGATGATTAGTTTCACCCGATGGGCAACAATAGTTGCCATGAGTTTTTTTTTAGGATGCTCAAATACACTTAAAATAGTGGGTTCTTTGGTGGAAGAAGAAGCCTATTTTCAGGCATTAAAAAAACTTGAAGAAGGATTAGCAAAACGCCCAGAAAATCAACTCCTCTGGCTTGAACAAGCACGTATACATCTAATTTATTCTGAAACAGATGAGCCCATTCAGCGTACCTATCATTACCAAACAGCCTACTATTCATTTGAAGAAGCTCGACGTCTCGGCATAGATTCTACTCAGAATGTCGAAATAGATGACCTACTTCAACGTTATTGGGCTCAGGAACACAATGCGGGGATACATGCACTGGAAAGTGATGAATACACCGATCGTCTTCGAGAAGCTTCTTCACATCTTCGCAATGCGATAGCACTTAAACCCAACGAAATTTCTTCTTATATAGCACTTACAAATGCCTATTACTTGGCGGCAAAAATAAAACTAGCAGTGAAGACACTAAGAGATGCTCAAGAAAATCTGGATGCCCCAAATGCACAGATTAACGAAAAACTAGGTTTCTTATCGCTTGAACAAGGTAAAATCGAAGATGCTATCAATTTTTACCAGCGCTCTATTGAGATAAATAATAATAAAAATGCAGCCTTTGGACTCGTAAATGCCTACATTTCTAGTCGCGAATCCCTAAAAGCAGTAGAACTTTTATCTGGCTTACTGACGCGCTATCCTGACGATACCGAAATTAACCATGTCTATGGTGTACAGCTTAACATCGTGCTAGATGGCTATCTGAGCCGACTACACCAAGCATATAAAGACGACAATTCTGTGGAAGTATTGCGTCTTCGTCAGGCTATTGATGATATAATGGAAGGCGCAGTAAGTCAATTAACCGAGGCCTACCAAAACGATATTTCTAACACCGCATTTGTAGAAAGTCTTGCTATTTTTTACAATAATCTAACCTCAAAATATCTCGAAATGCTAGAAGTTGCCTATACCGAGCATGTGGATACGATGAGCGATTCAGCGGCCGAATATCTGGACAAAGCCATAACCTACTACAAGCGAATGGAACAACTCCGGCCCAATCAAGCGGATTATGCTGAAAAAGCAGAAAATTTGGGTGAACTGCGCATTATCCTTTTCACCTACTAGACGATGAAATTTAACACTAAAGCCATTCACGCAGGCCAGCAACCCGAACCCACATCTGGGGCAGTCATGCCACCTATTTTTCAGACGTCGACCTACGCCCAAGCTGGGCCGAACAACCATCAAGGCTATGACTATGCTCGGGCAGGTAATCCGACCCGAACAGCACTTGAAAAACTTATCGCTGGCCTCGAAGGGGCTGATGAATGTGCTTGTTTTTCCAGTGGCGTGGCTGCTATGGACGCCCTACTAAAAATGCTCCGGCCCGGCGATCATGTTATTGCTACTAATGACCTCTATGGTGGGACTTACCGGCTTTTTACCCAAGTATTTCAGCCTTTTGGTATCGATTTTTCCTTCGTGGACATGACCAATCTCTCTCTGATTCGGCAGTCCTTAAATACTTCTACCAAAATGATTTGGATTGAAACCCCTACCAATCCCCTACTCCGTATTGTGGATATCCACGCACTTAGTGATATTGCACGTGACCATGGAGCCTTATCTATTGTGGACAATACTTTTGCTTCGCCATATCTGCAGCGACCGCTCGAGTTAGGTGCAGATGCGGTGCTACACTCGGCTACAAAATATCTAGCCGGACACTCTGACGTCATCCATGGTGCAGTAGCCAGCTCCA
>CESW01107829.1_pt1 | contig 23113 bp, 21 predicted proteins | sample 531171 | NCBI WGS metagenome assembly CESW01 (sample SAMEA2621859, study PRJEB7988) | marine metagenome | biome: marine biome (ENVO:00000447); feature: surface water layer (ENVO:00002042); material: "saline water (ENVO:00002010), including plankton (ENVO:xxxxxxxx)" | depth 5 m
TTAATTTCAAATTATACTAAATTAGGAATAAATTTAGAAAAAAGCCATGATAAAATTATATCTTTAGTAAATGAGCAAAGACTATCAAACAATCCTATAAATATAAATAAATACGATTTAAAGCAAATTCTATTAAAAAAATTTTAATGAGAAAAAAGTTTAAAAAAAATAAAGGGATATTATTTTGGGTTACAGGTATTTCTGGATCAGGAAAAACAACAATAGCAAAAAAATTAAAAAAAAAAATAAGTGAACTTTACGGTCCAACAATTGTAATTAGTGGGGACGATCTTAGAAAAATATTTAAGCTCAATGGTTATAAAAGACAAGATAGAATCGAGAATGCTAAAAAATTTGTTAAACTTTGTAAATTTATTACAAATCAAAAAATAAATATAATTTTTGCTGTTGTAGGTATGTTTGAAAAAATAAGAAATATTTTTAAAAAAGAAATATCAAATTTTTTTTTAATTTATATAAAATCAGACATAAATAGGATAATTAAGATGAAAAGAAAAAAAATGTATTTTAAATATAAAAATGATATAATTGGAATTGATATTAAACCAGAATTCCCTAAAAAAACTGATATTACAGCAAAAAATTTTTTAAATAGAGATATAGATGATATTAAAAATGAAATAGAAAATAAAATAATTAAGCTTATAAATTAAATATAAATTAAAATGAACAATACAAAAAAAAATAAATTATATAATTTTTTTAATAAAAAATCGGTATTGATAACTGGTGGAACAGGATCATTGGGTAATGAATTAGTGAAAATTTTTTTAAAAGAATTTAAATTAAAAAAATTAATCATATTTTCCAGAGATGAATTAAAACAATCTGAAATGATGAAGAAATATTCAAATGGTGATAAAAAAAACATTTTAAGATTTTTCATAGGTGATATCAGAGATCTTGAAAGATTAAAATTTGCAATGAAGAATGTTGATTTTGTAATTCATGCTGCAGCACTCAAGCATGTGGATTTAGCGGAATACAACCCAATGGAATATGTCAATACAAATATTATTGGAGGTAAAAATGTTTTGGAAGCATCATATTATAACAAGGTTAGTAAAGTAATAGCACTTTCTACAGATAAAGCTGCAAATCCAATCAATCTTTATGGGGCCACAAAATTAGTATCTGACAAATTATTTGTATCATCAAATAATATTTCTGGATCTGAAAAAACAAGACTTTCTGTCGTAAGGTATGGCAATGTTGTTAGTTCAAGAGGCTCTGTGCTACCCTTTTTTTTAAATCTTAAAAAAAAGGATATTGAATTTTTTCCTATCACAGATTCAAAGATGACAAGATTCTGGATTACATTAAATCAAAGTGCTTATCTTATATTAAAGAGCTTTTATAGAATGACTGGAGGTGAAATTTTTGTTCCCAAAATACCTTCTATTAGAATAGTTGATTTGGCAAAAGCAATTGACCCTAATAAAAAAATTAAAATTATAGGAATTAGACCAGGAGAAAAATTAAGTGAAATACTCTGTTCGAAGGATGAGTATTTTAACACAATCGAATTTAAAGATTATTATTTAATTAAACCAACAATAAGATTTGTTGACAAAAAAATAAATTATCAGATTAGTAAAGATGGCGAGAAAGGTAAGTTAGTTATAAAAAATTTTGAATATTCGTCCTCTAACAATAAAAAATTTTTGTCTATAAATGAAATAAAAAACTTTATTGAAAATGAGTTTTATAAATAAATTTGTGATCGGGCTGGCACAGTCTGATCCAAAATATGGGTTAAATAGAAATAATAGATTCAATGAAGTTTTTGATCAATTAGAAAGTTATAATTTAAATTTTTTTGATACAGCTGAAACCTATAAAAATAGCGATAGTTTTATTAGTAAAAGCAAAGATCATATAAAAATTATTTCTAAAATATCTTTTAATGATTTAAACGACAAAAATTTGAAAAAAAAAGCTAATCAAAAAATAAAAAATATCTTAATTAAAAATTCAATAAATAAATTATATGCCATTTTAATTCATGATCCTCTTTTACCTTTGTATAAAAAAAAATGGAGAATTATTTATAGAGAGCTCGAAAATTTCAAAAAAAAAGGATTGATTAACAAAATAGGTATATCTGTTTACAATAGATATGAATTAGATAATATTTTAAAAATTTTTACACCAGATATTATTCAATTTCCTTTAAATGTTTTTGATCAATCATTTAATGATAGAAATTATCTTAAATCATTAAAACAAAAAAAGATAGAACTTCACGCTCGTTCAGTCTTTTTACAAGGAATTCTACTAAAAAATATAAGTAATCATAAATATTTTCACAAATGGAAAAACTACTTTACAAAATGGGAGTCTTTTTTAAGGCTTAACAAAATGAGCAAGCTTGATGGTTGCTTAAGATTTGTTTTACAAAACAAATTAATTGATAAAGTCGTAATAGGTCTAGGTCAAAAATCTCATCTAACTAATTTAATTAAAGAATTGAAAAAAATTGAAATGAAAAAAAAAGAATATGATTTTAGTAGTTTAGAGATAAATGATAGTTTGCTTAAAGATCCACGATTTTGGAAACTAAACTTAAATAACACTAAAAAATATCATTCTTATTGGCTTAACGTGAAGGATAAATTGCTAAATGGGTCTAACCTTTTATCAAAGAGGCCTAATCAATTTATTCCAATATCGTGGCCAACATTCTATAAAAAGGCTAAAAATTGTTTTATTTGGGATAACTATAATAAAAAATATTTAGATTTTTCTTTAATGGGAATTGGTACAAATATTTTAGGTTATTCAAACAATAAAATAAATTCTTTTGTAAAAAAGGTAATTGATAAAGGCAATGTATCAACATTGAATTCAAATTATGATTTTATTTTAAGTAAAAAACTCATAGAAATGCACCCATGGTCTGGCATGGTCACATATTCTCGTACAGGTGCGGAAGCAAATGCAATCGCTATAAGAATTTCTCGGGCATATACTGGTAAGGATGAAATAGCAATTTGTGGATATCATGGTTGGCATGATTGGTATCTGTCTGCAAATCTAAAAAATTCAAAAAACTTGGACGATATTCTTTTGGAGGGGCTAAGTACGATTGGTATCCCAAAAAAATTGAAGGGTATTAGCCATCCATTTAAATATAACGATTTGAAAAGTTTTAGGAAGATTATAAAAAAAAATAAGAATATTGGAACGGTGTTTATGGAAGTTGAAAGAAATGAAAAACCAAAAAATAATTTTTTAAAAAAAGTAAGAGAAATAACAAAAAAAAATAATATTATTTTAATATTTGATGAATGCTCTTCAGGATTTAGAGAAACTTTTGGAGGTCTCCATAAAAAATACAACATTGAACCCGATTTAGCAGTCTTTGGAAAATCTCTTGGCAATGGAATTCCTATTACAGCTGTAATTGGCAAAAAGAAAATTATGGAAAAAAGTATAAATAGTTTTATCAGTAGTACTTTCTGGACTGATGCTACAGGACCAGCAGCAGCTATTGCCACCTTAGATGAAATGAAAAAAATTAAATCTTGGAAGAAAATAACAAATATAGGTTATAAAATTAAGAAGTATTGGAAGTATTTATCTAAAAAACATAAAATTAAATTAATCATATTTGGAATAGATGCGATGCCTTCATTCAAATTTGATCACAAACTAAACCTTTACTTGAGAACTTTTATGATTCAGGAATTTTTAAAAAAAGGGATTTTAGTAAGTAATACTGTATATTGCTGTACAGATCACGAAAAATATTTAAAAATTTATTTTAAGGAATTAGACTTAATTTTTAAAAAAATTAAAACTATAATAAATAAGAATGATATACTACAAAAATTAGAGACGCCCATAAGTATACCTGGTTTTTCAAGACTAAATTAATGCAAAAAATTTTAATTACTGGATCATCTGGTTTATTAGGATCTTATCTAACTAAATATTTAAAAAATAAAAAATTTAAAATAACAAATTTTAAAAGAAAGGGTCTATCAAAATTTTCAAATTTACATTTTTGTGAAAAATATTTCAAAAAAAATAATTATGATAAAATTATAAATCTTTCAGCAATTACTAATATAGACTATTGTGAAAAACATAAATTAATTGCTAGAGAAGTCAATTATACTTTAATTAAAAATATATGTAACATTTTAAAGAAACTTAAAAAAAAAACACATATTATACAATTATCAACGGATCAATTTTATGACTCTTTTAAAACAAATACTGAGGATAAAAGAAAATGTGTAAACTACTATACTAAGACAAAGTTAATGGCAGAAAAAGTATGCTTAAAAAGTAACTGTACAATATTAAGAACAAATTTTGTTGGTAAATCTCTTGCCTACGGTAGGGTATCATTCAGTGATTGGATTTACCATAGTATTAAAAAGAAAAAATCTATAAATCTAGCTAGTGATATAATGTTTAGTCCTTTATCAATTAAATCACTCTCAAAAATAATTTTTATTATAATTAAAAAACCTATAAAAGGAATTTATAATGTTGGTTCAATCAAAGGTTTATCAAAGTTAAACTTTGCTAAAAAATTTTCAAAAAAAGTTGGTTTAAATACAAATTATATTCACACTGTTGACTATAAAAAATTAAACTTTTTTGCTAAGAGAAATAAAGATATGAGAATGAAAGTTCAAAAGTTTGAAAAACAATTTAACCACAAATTTAAATCTCTAAATTTTGAACTTGAACAAATTGCATCTGAGTATAAAAGATCTATATAGTGCAAAAAACTTTTAAAATAAATAAAAGGTTAATTGGTGATAGATTCCCAACTTATTTTATTGCTGACATAGCGGCTAACCATGATGGAAATTTAAAAAAAGCTATCAAATTAATTCGAGAAGCTAAAAAATCTGGGGCAGATGCAGCTAAATTCCAACATTTTTCTGCCGACACAATTGTGAGTGATGGTAGCTTTAGAATGTTCAAAAAATTATCTCATCAATCAAAATGGAAAGAAAGTGTTTATAAAGTTTATGAAAAAGCCTCTTTGGATTTAAAATGGACACCAATTTTACAAAATGAATGTAAGAAAGTAGGTATAGACTTCTTTACATCGCCTTATTCGTTTGATCTTGTAGATCATGTAAATAAATATGTACCGGCTTTTAAGATTGGGTCTGGTGATATCACGTGGATAGAAATAACAAAATATATAGCATCAAAGAAAAAACCATATATTATAGCAACAGGAGCTTCTGATATCTCTGATGTTAAGAGAGTTTATAACGCTTGTATAAGTTTAAATAAACAGATTGCAATTATGCAGTGCAACACTAATTACACTGCTGAAAAAGATAATTTTTCATATATCAATCTTAATGTATTAAAAACTTATAAAAAATTATTTCCTAGAGCAATTCTTGGTTTAAGTGATCATACCTTGGGTCATAGTACGGTTATGGGTGCAATAGCTCTTGGAGCCAGAATTATTGAAAAACATTTTACTCTAAACAATAATTCGAATGGCCCAGATCATAAATTTTCAATGAATCCACACACGTGGAAAAAAATGATTTTTGCGTCAAGAGAGTTAGAAAAATCTTTGGGAATAGAGTTAAAGCAAATAGAAAAAAATGAAAAAGATACAGTTATAGTTCAAAGACGCTCAATCCACTCCAAACACATTTTAAACAAAGGACATATAATTAAAAAAGACGATTTGAAGTTTCTAAGACCATGCCCTAAAGATGGGATTAATCCTTACGATTATAAAAAGGTTATAGGAAAAAAAACCAAAAAAAAGATATTAAAAAACAATATAATTACTTTTAAAGATTTGTATTAAATTTAAAATAATTTAAATGAACAAAAAAAAATTTGATACTTGTTTTATAATGCCTACTTTTAATGAACAAAAAAATATTGCATACCTAATTAAACGATTAAAAAAAATTGGCGATGTGGTCATAGTAGATGATTGCTCTACAGATAAAACAAATATTATTTCAAAAAAGAATGGTGCTTTAGTGATAAAGCATCAAAATAATTTAGGCTATGATCATGCACTGTTCTCTGGTCTTAAAAAAGCAAAAAAATTATCTTATAAATTTGCAATTACACTTGATGCCGATAAGCAGCATAACATCAATGACGCTAAAAAAATTTTAAAATATCTGAAAAGAGGAAATTCAATCGTCTATGGTGAAAGAAAAAATTTTCAAAGATTAATGGAAAGTATTTTTTCTTTTTATACGAGTTATTTTAAAAATATAAAAGATCCTTTATGTGGTTTAAAAGGATATAATATTAAAAGATGCCTAAAATACGGTCTTTTAGATAGGAATAATAATATTGGAACAAATGTTTTATTAAATAGTTCTAAAAGTAATTTAAAGACTCATAAATTTAAAATTAATGTTAATAAAAGAAAAAATAAATCTAGATTTGGGGGGATTTTAGTTGGAAATGCAAAAATATTTAAGGTTTTTTTAAATATGTTGATAATAGATTTTATAAATTTATTTAATTCTAAATATAATTATAAATACCGAGATGAATTATGATTAAATATGGCGCAATAGTTGAAGCAAGAATGGGCTCTTCCAGATTACCGGGGAAAATTGTTCTTAAAATAAACAATATACCAACTATTATTCTTCTTGTAGATAGATTAAAACAAATAAGAAACATAAATAAAGTAATTATAGCAACAACGATTAATGAAAAAGATGATTTTTTATGTTCTCTATTAAAAAAAAATAAAATCCCTTTTTTTAGAGGTAGTGAAAACAATGTTTTAGAAAGAGTTTTAAAAACAGCAAAAAACTTCAATATTAAAAATATTATTCAAATTACCGGAGATTGTCCTCTAATAGATCCTAAAATAGTTTCTCAGGTAGTTTCAATTCATAAAAATAATAATTTTGATTTTGTGAGCAATTCTACAATAAGAACTTATCCAGATGGTATGGATGTTTGTGTGTTTTCCACAAGTAATCTTCTGAAAAGCTATAAACTTACTAAAAATAAATTTGATCTTGAACATGTTACCTTATTTATGAAAAGAAAGAAAAAAATTTTTTCTCAATGCAATATTATGGCACCTGAGCAATTACATTTTCCAAAATTAGGCTTAACGTTAGATGAATTAAAAGATTTTCAAATTATAAGTATAATTTTTAAAAAATTTTGGAAAAATAGAAAGAATTTTTCTTGTGAAGATATCGTTGAATTTCTAAATAAAAACCCGAAGATTAAAAAAATTAATTTTAATATAAAAAGAAACCAAATTCCTTTAAAAATTTAGAAGAAATTAAAAATTATGAAAAGTATATTATTAGGTCTAGGAAATGTTGGATTAAATTATGACTATAATCTAAGGAATGTGATTTATACACATGCCAAAGCATTATTTAAAAATAAAAAATTAGATTTTTTATATGCAATTGATAAATCCAAACAACAGAGAAATAAATTTAAAAATAGATATAATATAAAAATCAAAACAGGTATTGATGATATTAATTTGGATGAAAAAATAAAATTAGCAATTATATCTACGACTACAGACTCTCATTTAGAAATTTTAAAGAAGTTAGTAAAATTTAAGAGTATTAAATTGGTATTAATTGAAAAACCATGTGGAAAAAATTTAAGAGAATTAAAATCAATTTATAAAATCTGCAAAAGAAATAATATTATGATTTACATCAATTATAGCCGTCTATATGACAATAATTATAAAAATTGTTCATACTATTTTTCTAAATTACAAGATTTTAAAGGGGTAGCATACTATAGTAGAGGTTTGAGAAATAATTGCTCGCATATTTTAGGTCTTTTATCTACTTTAAACTTAAAAAATATAAGAATAAATATACTCAAACACGGCAAAAATCCTGATTTTAAAATCACCTTTACCAAAGGTGAATTGTATTTTTTAAATTCAACTCGTAAAAATATATCAAATAATGAAATTGAAATAATAGATAAAAATTATAAAATTATCTCTAAAAATGAATTGAACAAATTTCAAATTTTTAAGATAAAAAAAGAAAAATTAATAAATAATAATTTTACATATGTTAAATTAGATACTATTAAATTTGATACAATTAAACCTCAAAATAATGTTTTGAATAAAATTATTTTAAGAGAAAAAAAAAACAATAATTTTGTAAAAAAAGTTTCTTACGATGTGAGCAATATTTTAGATAAAATTATTTTTAGAGCGTCAACGAACAAGATTAAATGAAAATAATAAATTATAAATTTAAAAAAAAGAATACAATCAAAAAAGAGGAGATTGATTCTGCAATTAAAGTATTAAAAAGTGGTGAACTTTCTGGGTTTATGGGATCATCGGGTCCAAACTTTTTAGGTGGTAAGTTTGTAAGAAATTTTGAAAAAAAAATAGAAAAATTTTACAACATTAATTACGCCATTTCTGTCAATTCATGGACTTCAGGATTAGTAGCGGCTGTAGGTAGTCTAGATGTTGAACCTGGTGATGAAATAATTGTTACGCCTTGGACAATGTGTGCAACAGCAACTGCAATACTTCATTGGAATTGTATACCGGTTTTTGCTGATATAGATGAAAACACTTTTTGTATTGATCCAGTGGAAGTAAAAAAAAAAATTACAAATAAAACAAAAGCAATTATAGCTGTGGATATATTCGGTCACCCTGCTGATGTAGATAATATAAAAAAAATAATAAAGAATAAAAATATAAAGATAATTACCGACAATGCTCAAGCTCCTCTTGCAAAATATAATGGAAAAATTTCTGGTACAGCTGCAGACATAGGTGGATTTAGTCTTAATTATCACAAACATATAAATACTGGTGAAGGAGGAATTATTATTACAAATTCAAAAAAATTGGCTGAACGAATGAGGCTAATTAGAAATCATGGTGAAGCAGTGATAAAAAATGACAAAAACATTCAACACAACATTATTGGACATAATTTTAGGTTTGGAGAAATTGAAGCAGCAATTGCTATAGAGCAATATAAGAAACTTAAAAAATTAGTTAAACAAAGACAAGTTGTTTGTAGAAGATTAACAAAAGGTCTTTTAAAGTTGCCTGGTCTTATATTGCCTAGAGAAACAAAAAGAATCACTCACAATTATTATATTTATCCTATGAAAATAGATAAAAAAATAATTTCAACAAAAAAAGAGTTAATAATTAAATTATTAAAAAAAGAAGGTGTGCAAGGATTAATCAATCAATATGGTGGAATAAATAATTTACCAATATTTAAAAATAAAATAGGGTACGGTAAAAAAAATTTTCCCTGGTCTTTACAGAAAAAAACTAACAATAATAATGATATTTGCCCAAAGTCCGATTATTTAAATAAAGAAGTTTTTTTTGCTATTGAAGTTTGCTTATATGAATTAAATAATAGAGATATCGATTTAATTATTAAATCTTTCAAAAAAGTGTGGAAAAAAATTTTAAAAAAATAGCAGTAATTTCATTTGAGGCGGGTTCGGCAGAAATTATCTCAAATTACCTAAAAAACAAAGACTTAAAAAAATATATTTTTTTTTTGAATAAAATCACAAAAAAAATATTTAAAAAAAATGGTATCGATAAAAAATATTTTAAAAAAGAAATTAATGAAAAACTTGTTAAAAAGATAATATTTGGAGCAAGTTATGATTGCAAAGAAATAAATTTAATTTCACAATTAAAACAAAATATTAATACTGAGTGTTTTTTAGATCATTGGGTATTTTATAAAAAAAGATTTTCTCTAAAAAGAAAAGTCTTTTCTCCAAATAAGATTATTGTTTTTGATAAATTTTCTTACGACTTGATTAACAAAATAAATTTCAAAAAAACAAAAATTTTTTTAAGGAAAAATCCTTTCATTAGCAATTTAAAAAAAAGAGTACAAATACAACAAAATAACGATAAAACGGTGATTTTTTTAAATAATGTAAACTTTCATAATGGAAATAATAAAATATATATTTCTAATAAACTTCTTATTAAAAAAACAATAAGTATTTTAGATAAAAAAGATATATTAATAAAACTTCACCCAGCAAATGATAAAAAAGTTTATTCTAATTATTTAAAAAAGTTTAAAAATTTAATTTTAATCAAAAAAGATAATCTGGAAAACATTTTATCTATTTCTAATCTGATTGTATCTAATAATAGTCAAATACTTCAATTAGCAAAAATTTTCAAAATTAAAAATATCAACATAATTAAAGGAAGAAATAATATAATACCAAGAAAATATTTAGATAAAGTTGTTAAAATCTAGCTCTTAAAACACTTTTCAATTTCACTTTTTTAATTTTTTTATTTTTTAAACAATAATTATTAATTCTATCATTATACAAAATATAAACCATTTTTAACGTAAGCGGTGTCCACATTTGTTCTGTCCATATTCTTCCAGATTTGATCTGTTTAATACCCTTAATTTTTTTTTTTGCATAGAAGATAAATTTTAAAACTTTCGGTAATTCGGTCGAAAAATTTTTTATAGCCAAGCATCCATTATCGTGAATACCGAAATTTTTATAAATTTTAATAGAAGTTTGATGAAAAATATCACCACCATCTATAGCATCTGTTATTTGGTGCAAGGTTACACCTGTGTATTCTGGTTCCATCAAATATGTTGGCCAAAAATGTGCCGCTGCACCTCTGTACCTTGGTGAAAGGCCAGCATGTATATTTAGTTTATAGCCATTAAATAATTTTAAAATTTTATTTTCTATAAGCCCACAACCATAAGTTATAAGGTTTTTTTTATTCATTTTTTCGACAGAATTGAAAATATATTTGTTAAGATTTTTTGGCATAACTCTCTTAATATTTTTGATTTCTTTTAATGCTATTTGCCCTGGTTTATTGCCAAAAAATTTTTTTTCTACATTGTATCTCTTTTTAAAATGATGTTGAAATAAACGCCTTATGTTAGAATTATATTTTTTGTTAATTGCGGGTATATGATTTTCTCTTTTCTCTATTATCCAGTCAAATGAAAAATTATTTTTACATAAAACATCAGCCATAAACATATGTCTTGGGTGATCACCTGTAATTAATAAGAATTTCATATTTTCAAATATATAAGTTTTTTTTTAATTAAGAAATTAAGCACTTTATTAATTTCTTCTAATTTAAATTTAGTCAATCTTTCAATATCATATATATTGTGTTTACCATCAGCATAACTTAAAATTGTAATCATAATTTTAAAATTTTTTGAATTCATTTGATTATTTGATTTTTTAGATGAGGCAAAATTCAAATTTGGATAAAGATTTCTTTTTCCAAGTTGTAATTCACAGTTTGGTTGGTACCTATAAATCATTTTTGTTTGATCATTTTTGAGTAAAATCTTCTCAATAATATTTGCTGATTTTATTACTTTGTTTATGTTCATGAATCTTTTATTATCACCACTTGTATGATACTGATTATAAGTTCCATAAATTGTTCGAGCAATTTGTCCAACGGGCAGATTAAATTTACCTGAGCAATATTGCCTTTCATCCGATCCATCTAAAGGATCAAAGTTTCGAATGTTTATAAGTTTTTTTTTATTATAATAAATCATAACTTTATCTAAAGGAGAATTTCCAGATCTTGATAATTTATAAGAAATTTTATTTTTTGGTCCTCCTAAACAAGTAAGCACTAACCCTGAATATAACTTTTGCTTCAATAATTTTTGAAATTGACCTATAAATGAAATCGAACCAATTGTTTCAGGGTTTAAAAGAAAATAATATGTTAAATTTCGGTCTTTCCATTTTTTGATTTTATTATAAAGAATTAGTAATCCCAAAGGTCCGCTTAATTCATTATTGGCCATACTAGGATGACACATGTATGACGAAATCAAACAGATTTTGTTAGATTTTCCTTTTAAAATCGCTAAACCATTTGTTACGTTTCCATTAATAAATTTTGTATCTATTTTTACTTTATAATTACCCTTTTTAAGACTTTTAAATTGATTATAGCTTAGACAAAATCCCCAAGTTTTTTTATAATAACTAGTTACATAAGGAATAAGTTTAGGAAATTTTTTTATATAAAAAATATTTTTTTTTAAGTTTTTCAAGCTCATAGTTTTGTCTATTTGGTGTGAATAATTTACAACGTGTAAATTGTTTTCTTTAAAATCAACAATATGCTTATTGTTATATTCAATGTAAGCGTCCTTGATTAACCACTCTTTAGGAATTGTCCAATCAAATATTTTTTTTCCTGATCTGTAATTATATAACTTCAAAGGTATAAATTTTTTAATATAATTCAAAGAGTCTTTATAGCCTTGTCCAGTAATGCTTCTAGCTATAGGAAATAGATATTCAAAAATTTGGTTTATTTTTTTTTTATTCACTGTTCTACTTAAAATTTAATTATTCTTTTTTTAATACAAAATTTTAATAAATTAAAATCTGTAAATTCATTTGAGACTACGAGCAACCCAAAAGGTAAATTATTTTTATTATCTTTAAAAGGTATATTTATACAAGGATATCCCATTGTCGTCCAAATAAGACAGGTATCTTTAATTTCTGTTTTTTTAATTTTTGGAGCTCTTGAAAATGTTGAGGGTACAACAATAAAATCAAATTTTGAAGTTTCTAGTCTTATATTTTTTTTTAAAATTTCTAACTTTTTTAAGGCTAATTTGTATTCTTTAAAATTTGTTTTTTCTCCTTTATTAATCATTTTTCTTAAAGTTCGACTAAATGTTTTTTTATTTTGAGTGTAATTTTTAAAATAATAACTTAGAGATTTATTATAAAGAGTGTCGTGATAATTGTGAAATTTATTAAATAGTTTCCCGTTAATTGATTTTAATAGAAATTCTTTTTTAAATTTGTTAAGCTTCTTTTCATAAAAGTTTTTGACATCAAAATTGATATTTTTATAAATATCAAGTGATTGGTCAAAATACCCAATTTTAAATTTTTTTTTACTTTTAAATTTTTTATACTCTAAATTATATTTTTCAATCCAAGGGAAATTTTTAGAATCATTTAGGACATTTTTGAACACTAGTTGTATGAATTCAATCTCAGATGCTAATATGCCAACAGTATCAAATAAATCGTTATTTTTCAAAATACCTGTTCTATCAATAGAGCCAAATGTAGGTTTAAAACCAAATACACCACAAAAGCTGGAGGGTCTTATTATGGAACCAGCTGTTTGTGTTCCCAATGTAACGGGTAAAGCTCCACAAGCAACTGCTATCGCCGAACCTGATGATGAAGTACCTGCGATGTGCTTTTTGTTGTAAGGATTTATATTAAATTTTTTATTAATATGATGAACTGCATATTCTGCACAATGAGTTTTTGAAAAAATTATACTTCCATTATCTATTAGTTTATCAACAACATTTGCATTATTACCAACCATAAAATTTTTTTTAATTTTAAGGCCATAATTTGTGCTCAAAAATTTTGTGTTAATATTGTCCTTTATTCCTACCGGTAAAAATTTCATATTTTTTTTTTTATTTCCGTAAATAGCATCTATTTGGTTATTTATGTATGTACCTGAAATTTCTTTATTAAATAAATATCTTTTATTAAGTTTTAAATACCTCTTAATAAAATTTTCAAAATATCCTTTAATTTCTTTTTTTTTTAAATTCTTAATTTTTTTCCAATATTTAAAAGATAATTCAAAATCTTTATTTAAGTTTTGATGCATACTTACTTTTATTTCTTGAATATTTTAATGATTTTATAATTTGTCTATCGCTAAGATTGGTAATTTTTTTATAAAATTCAAGAGCTTGTGGTTTTTGGATATCAAACTTTTTTGCTAATTCAAAACCTTCTTCTCTATTAATTAAACCCCTCCTAACATCCTCTGATGCATGAACAGTTGCTCTACCTATTCCTCTTTTAATAAAATTAAAATAGTCATGAACACCTGCCATCACACATTCTACACTTTTATAGGTTTTATAGGTATTTTCAACAGGACCGGATTTCCAGCCAAACTCCTTACTGACTAAATCTATATTTTTATGCTCATCCCAAAATAAATACTGTCCTAGATGTATAACTTTTACATTTTTTTTTTTTACCTCTTCTTTACTTGGGAATATCCAATGTGAAAGGTCTTTCTTTTTTATATCTTTATCTATAAAAGATGAGTGTTTCTCTATCGCTGACTCTTTTAAAAATCTATAGGGGCTGACTTCACTTATTTTTTTATGTTGACCTCTTGCATCTGTATCTGCAGGTGCTTCACCGAATACTATCAATTTTACATTCCACGCTACTGAAGTTTGTATAGAGATAGATCCAGCTCCTATGTGGCAATGCCAACACGCATCACCAATTTTATGAACAGATTTTTTTGCAACTTTATTAATAATTTTTCTGTTTGGTATAAAGTTTAAATGATCTAAATCAAACTGCCTTAAACAATTTTCAAGATTATATCTCCCAATAGTTGACAACCAATTTTGAGAGTGGGTTACAGTTAGTGGATTTAGATTATAGGTATTTTTAAGTTTATAGGATTGAAACATACTATCTTTTCCACCACTGATTGGTAATAAACAATCATAATTACCTTTCTTTTTATAATTTAAAAAAATCCCTTTTAATATTTTTTCTCTTTTGTCCCAATTTATATTCATTTTTTCTTCCGATGATCTACAGATTGTACAGACCCCATAATCGTCAAATTTTATTCCTTCAGATGTTTCGGGTAAACAACATCGAGAACAATATTTAAGATTTTTAAAAAGGGGTTCTCCGATTTTAGATTTTACTTTTTTGAAATACCAATTATCTCTCTTATCAACTTTATTATGCGGAACTTTTTTAAAATTGTCATCAAATCCTAGCCAAAAAATATCTTTTTCTCTTTTAGGAAATTTATTTATTTTTTTTTTGTATTCTAAATTACACTTTAAAATTTCAATTTTAATTTTATCTAAATCAAAATTGTTTAAATTGATCAGATTAAAAAAAATAAGTTTTTTATTACTGATGTTAATTTTTTTGGATATTTCCCTTAAGTTTTTTTGAAAATAATAATTTAAGTCTTCAGATAAATTTAATTTATCTTTAATATCATTGTCTATTACTATCTTTGTAATTCCATATTTTATGGACAAGATAATACAGAAGTATAATTGTAGAAAATTTTTATAATAAGAAAAATTTTTGCCAAAATTTTTTTTTAAGATATCTTTAGCAGAAGGCCTAATTGAAAACATCAAATGATTTATATTCAAAAACTCTAATTCTCTTTTAATTGTACTTTTGTCTAATAAACTGAACGATCGGTGATTAAAAGTTGCCCCTAAAAAATTTTTCTCTGGGTTTTTTTTAATAAGTTTTAATTTTTCATAAAAAAACTTTTTATTACCATTAATCATTAATAGGTAGTCATAATTAAAAAAAGTATTTTTATTAAACTTCATAGATTTTTATATATTCTAAATAATTAACATTATCCATTACTAAATGATTATAAAAAGTAATAAAGAAAAGTTAGCCTCACTTAAGCACCAATATTTTTTATAACCAAATTAGGATTATGAAATCATTGATAAATAATATAATTAATATAACAACTAAATTCATGAAAAAATTAAATGTAAAAGACTTTACGATAAATGTTGTAATGTATCATTATGTTAGAGAAATTAAAAATAGCAAATACCCAAATTTAAAAGGTCTTGAGTTTAAAAATTTTAAAAATCAAATTAATTTTTTCTTAAAAAATTTCAACATTTTGTCTGACGATGATTTTAAAGAGATTATCTTAAACAAGAAAATTCCCTCGAAACCATCGATTTTATTAACTTTCGATGATGGATACCTTGATCACTACAAATATGTTTATCCCTATTTGAGAGAGAAAAAAATTTATGGTAATTTTTATCCTCCAAAACAAGTTATCGAAAATAAAATTGTGCTTGATGTTAATAAAATACATTTTATTTTAGAAAAAGAACAAAATCACAAAAAGATATTAGAAGAGATCGATACAATTTTAATTAAATTAGATGAAAAAAAAATCTCTGAAAAAGATGAGAATAAAATTAATTTAAAATCAAGATACGATAAAAAAGAAACTGTATTGATAAAAAGACTTTTACAATATTATTTACCCAAAAAAATAAGAGAAAGAGTAACAGACATATTATTTGAGAAAATAATGAATATAAATTTAAAAGATTTTTCTAAAAAATTATACATGAATAAAAAAAATATAGAAGAAATGTACTCTGATAATATGAGCTTTGGATCGCACGGAGACTATCATTATTGGTTGGAGTTTCTTAAAAAAGAGGAGCAAAAAAAGGAGATTAAAAGTTCTATTAGTTTTTTTAAAAAAATTAATTTTGATACAAACTCTTTGTCAATATGTTATCCGTATGGTTCATTTAATAAAGAAACTCTCAAAATATGCAAAAAATGCAATATAAGTTATGCTTTGACAACTGTGCCAGGTTCGATAAGTAAACGAAATATTTCAAATACTTTAGAATATCCAAGATATGACACAAATGATTTTCCGTCTTAAAAAAAAAGTGTCCACATCATAAAAAGTATTACAATTCTTGAACTTCATAAATTTTTATATATTGTGAATAATTAGTATTATTTATCAATAAATGATTATAAGAGGAAATAAAGTAAATCTTACTCCATTTAGGTATAAAGATATAAAAAATAAAAAATATACTTCTTGGTTAAATAATAAAAAACTATTGAAATTTAGTAATCAAAGGTTTGAAACTCATAATATAAAAAAATTAAAGAATGATTTTTACTTATTAAAGAGAAATAAAGATATTTTTTTCAAAATTTTAACTAAAAAAAATCAATTTATTGGAACTATGATAGGTCGAATAGATAAAAATCATAAAACTTGTAATCTTGGTATTTTAATCGGAGATTATGAGTTTAAATCTAAGGGATACGGTTTAGATTCATGGAAAACAGCAATTAATTACATATTTCAAAAGTTAAAGATAAGGAAAATATATGCTGGAACCATTATATCAAATAAACCAATGCTTAAACTTTTTATTAAATCAAAAATGAAATTTGAGGGTAAATTTAGAAAACATGAAATAATTGGAAAAAAATATCAAGATTTAGTTTATTACTCCAAGTTTAAAAAATAAAAATATTCTAATATTAAGATATTTTATATTTTCTTTTTAAAATATTGATTATTGCATCACTTCCTTTTAATCCTTTTTTGTGGATATGATAATTTTTCAAAAAAGTACTATATTTTTTTTTGTTATTATCCAATAAATTTAATAATTGGCTTTTATTATATTTAAAGTCCTCAAAGTTAATTCTAGAAAAACCAATTTTAGACGGATAAGTTTTTGAATGTTTTATTTGATTTATATCCATGTATTTTGACCATAAACCAATTATTCTTTTTTTTAGAATTGCTGCATCAACAATTGCACTAGTATCGAAAGTAGTTACTAAAAAAGATTTATATATATATTCTTTGGTTTTATATTGTACTATTTTAAAGCCTTTTAATGAGCTTGATTTTATAAATTTTTTTACATCTCTTGAATTTATTGATGGATGAAGGCAAATTACCACAGGTTTTCCAAAATCTTTTGATAATTTTTTTAAAAATTTTCTTAAGTGGAAATAATGTTGATCAACAACATTTTTTGGTAAGTATCCTCTGGTTTCAATTTCATGTCTTCCGTTCATCTCTGCATCCAGATGAGTGATATATTTTTCTGCTATACTATATTTATTTTCGATATTAATATCATAAGATCTACTATTTATTAGCTTGTATTCTTTAGCAAAAAGCAATTTTTTTTTATATAAATAACCTTTAATTAATTTTTTTTTTGCTTGCATTAGTTCTAATTTTTTTGATGTAAAATGGATTTCAATTCTTGGAACAAGTCCTAATAATACTAGAAATGGCGTAATAAATTTAGAAAACATTTTTTGAAAAATGTGATAATTCAAATATCTTAAGTAATTCTTAGCCTCAAAATTTGCTGGCATACCAATAGAGCCTAAATTTTCAATATATACTTGCTGTATTTTTAAACGTTTTAATAAAAAATAAATTTTTAAAGAAAAAAAACTTTTGCCAAAATTGTTAATTATTAAGAGTTTTTTTTCTTTAGAAAATATGTAGAATTCTTTTTCATTCTTTGGATTAAATAATTTTATATTTGATTGATTAATTTGATTTTTATTTATTTTTACATCTTTTTCAAAAAATGAAAATTTTTTTAAATTAGGCAAGTAAACCAAATTATCTGAGTTAATTATATAAAATTCATTCAATGAACTTGAGAACCTATCAAATAATTCCTTCCTTATTTCTAATGTGCCATGTAAATTTTTAAAACTTGTCAGAAATGCTAATCGTCTCATTTAAATTACAATATTATTTTTCCAGACTTGATTTCTATAACTTTGTCACATTTTTCAAAAACTTTTTTTCTATGAGATATAATCACTAAGGTAATGTTAGATTTTATATTGTAAATATCATTCAATATTAAGGTCTCATTTTTTTCATCCAAAGCACTGGTAGGTTCGTCTAATATTAAAACCTCTGGCGAAAAATACAATGATCTAGCAATACCAATACGCTGTTTTTGTCCTCCAGAAAGTCTAACACCATCATCACCCACATAGGTCAATTCCTTATCTGGTAAACTGTTTAAGAATTCACTTAATTGAGACATCTTTATTGATTTTTGAAATTGAGAGGATGAAAAACTTTTGTCATTAACACCAAAAGCTATATTAGATTTAATTGTATCATCTAATAAATAAATATCCTGGGGAACGTATCCAATTTTAGACTTCCAATTATTTTTTTTCAAATTTATGTCAATTTCATCTACTAAGATTTGTCCACTAGTTGGTTTTAAAAGTCCACAAATTAAGTCTAGTAATGTACTTTTCCCCTCACCAGATGCTCCTGCAATACCAATAGTTTCTCCTTTGTTAATATTTATTGATAAATTATCAATAACTTTTTTTTCTGTTAAAGGGTATTTGAAAATTAAATTTTTGATCTCGATTTTTTTTTTAAACAAAATATCTACATGATTTATTTGATCAACTTCTCTTAAATATGTGGTAGCTTTTTTCATTTCATCCAACTCTTTAACTATTAGATTAAAAGCAGGTGATTGGTATTTTATGGTTGCTATAGATTGTGATATTGTACTAAAGCTTGGTATTAATCGAATAGCCGAAACAGAAATAAGTACAATAACTGGTATAATATTTTCTACAGATTTATCTGAAATAACAAATAAAGAGCAAACAATTGTTATTGCTAAAATTGTTGCAACTTCTAAGAATAATCTTGGTAAAGTCACAATGAATGATTGAATAAAATTAAACTTTTCAATCATTTCAGTATTAAAGTCAAAAATTTTTGAGATAAAATTTTCTTTATTTAACATTTTAATCTCTTTAATGGACCCTAAACCATGCTTTAGTGTTTTAGTTTGTTTTCCCCAATATTCTTGAATAAGTTTACCTCTCACTTTTGAACTATTTCTTGTGTATAAAAAAAATAAGAAAGAAAAAAATCCCAAAAAGCCAAAAATTAAAACAGCTCCCACTGAGTCAGCAATAATTAACAAAACCAAAATTACGATTAAAATTAACGTTTCCTTTATTAATGATATATGTCCAATTAAATAATAAATCGATCTAGCTACCTCAGTATAAACATTTCTAATTAAATCAGCAGAATTTCTTGAAATATGAAACTCATAATTGGAATTTATATAATTTTTAAATAACCTATTAGTCAAATTTTCTCTTATTCTTTTTATTACTAAACCATTAAAAAAATTGACAAAAACTAGAAATAAGTTTTTAACTAAAAAAATTACTGTTATAGTTAATGATAAGTAGATAATTAATTTTTTTTGGCTCAACTCATTAACAAAATCATAGGTGAAAAAAGTTGGTAATTTTTTTATCAGCGACTCTGAATCCACTATCGCCATCGCAAAAATAGGTAGAGAACCTAATCCAATCATTTCTATAAAAGTAGCAATCAAGAGTAAAAAAAAAAATATAATTAAATTAAACTTATCTTTTTTATCTATAATTACTTTTAATTTATCTATCATTTAGGAAGCTGAGTAACCTCCATCTATAATTAAGTTTTGACCTGTTATATAATTTGATAAATCGCTTGAAAAAAACACCACTGCATTTGCAACATCTTCCTCTGTGCACATTCTTTTTAGAGGGATTTTTTTAAGATATTTTCTAATAAATTTTTTTGGTTGCTTCCTAAAAATTCCTCCGGGAGAGATTGAATTTATTCTTATATTTGGTGGCAATGCAGATGAAAGCATTTTAGAGAAATGAGATAAACCTGCCTTTGAAATTCCGTAAGCCAATGGGGTTTTCATATTTGTCCCTTTATACAAATTATAATCAAAACCTAAGAGGGAGTATATTGATGATATGTTTATTATTGAACTAGATTTTGATTTTTGTAAATTTTTCAATATTAAATTAGTAAAATATATTGTATTTGTTAAGTTCAATCTCTCAAATTTTTCATTATAAAATGTTTTTCCAAAATTATTTTTATTAATGTTACTTGTTCCAACGTAGCTTGCATTATTCACTAAGATATCGATTTTTTTAAACTTGCGATCAATTATTTTAGCAAAGCTTTCTATATCTCTTTTTTTACTTAAATCTAGTTTATAAAAATACTTTAATCTTTTATTTCTTTTTTCTACAATATCAGTTCCAATTACTTTTACTCCCAGCGCATATAATTTTTTAACTATTATTTTTCCAACATATCCATGACACCCAGTTACAACACAAATTTTGTTTTTTAAATTAAGCATACTTTTTTTTTTTATGTTTTAAATATTTTTCCTTTAAACCAAGATCAAACCAATTTTCATGTAAAGGAAAAATAATTATTTTTTTTTTTCTTTTAATTCCATCATGAATTAAATCTGTCATATCGCAATATTTTTTTTTGACAAAAAAATCTTTAACTTTTGGATTTAAAATATAAATTCCAGAATTAATAAAAAACTTTTTTTCTTTTTTTTCTTCAATTTTGATAACCTTATTATTTTTAAAAAAAATATTTCCATAATCGTTTTTTTCATAGTTAGATATGGCACCAATTGTAATATATGAATTATATTTTTTATGATACTTCAACATCTCAGAATAATTAACATTTGAAATAATGTCAGCATTTGAAACAATTAGTGGTTTTTTAAATTGCTTAAAATAAAAAATTGAGCCAGCTGTTCCAAGTGGCTTATTTTCTTTTATATAATCTATTTTAACACCTAAATGACTACCATCGCTTAAATGATTTTTGATCTTGTTTGCTAAATAATTTACTGAAACGACTATGTTTTTTATACCTTGTTTTTTTGCAGAAATTATAATTTTTTCAATTATAGGTTTTCCATCTACTGGCAATAGTGGCTTAGGAATTTTTTTAGTAAATGGCCTTAATCTTTTTCCCTTACCTCCTGCCATAATCATCAAATAATTATCTAAACACATTACCTCCTTATGCTCAGAGGACATATGTACTTTTTTAATTCGATTTCGTTTATCTAGTAAAGGAAAAAAAGCTATTTTTTTCATATTTAATAAATTGTCGATTTGAATTTGTGAAATCTTTTTTTTTGTATAAAAGGCTTTCTTGTTATAGATTTTTTCAACTCTATCTTTTAAATTGTAATTTTTTAAAAGCCCTCTTCTAATATCTCCATCTGTAACTGTTCCAATAAACTGTTTATTATTATTAATAACTAAACAGAATTTATCAGGTAATTTTTGAAGAATTTTTATTACTTCTTTTATTTTTAGACTCTCAACAATAATATTTTTATCAAAATTATTTTTTTTAATCATCTTATTAAACTTGGACTGCTTGGTAGACTAATTAAGCTTTTTTCAGCTTTAACTGAGTTTTCTAGGTTCATTTTTGGGTAAATTGAGAGATATTTTATCTTATGCATTAATTTCCAAACAGGTCTAACTGATATTCCTTCTTTCAACATTGTATTTATAATTTTATTTCTCAAAGAATAATTAGAATTAAATATATAAATATTATTTAACCAATTATTTGATCCAGAGTTGTTTTGTTGAACTACTAACCTAAAATTCTTATTTTTTTTAAATAAGAAATTCATTTTATTAAAGATTATTTTTTTTCTTTTTAATAAATTATTTATATTTTTAATTTGTGATAATCCTAATGATGCATTAATACCTGGCAACCTAAAATTGTAACCTAATTCTGAATAATCATAGTCCCAAAAATTTTTTTCCTTTTTTGCTATCTTGGCTAATTTTAAAGCTTTAAGATAATATTTTTTGTTTTGAGTTAATATTGCACCGCCGCCACCTGTGGTAATAATTTTATTTCCATTAAAACTTAAGACTCCAACATGACCAAAGGTACCTAAATGTTTTTTTTTATAAATACTACCAAGTCCCTCAGCTGCATCCTCTATTACTTTAAGATTATACTTTTGAGATATCTTTAATATTTGATCAATGTTACAGGCTGCTCCAAAAATATGAGTTGGAATAATTGCAGTAATTGATCTTTTTGTTTTTTTATTAATTAATTTATTTTCTTTATGAATACAATTTTTTAAAATATATTTTTCTAATTTTTTCACATCTATTCCAAAATTTTTAAGTTCTATATCAACATAATGTGGTATTGCACCACAATATAAAGTTGCGTTAGAGCTTGCTATATAATTTAAGCTAGGAATAAAAACTTCATCATTATGTTTAATATCAAGAACTTTTATTGCAAGTTGTAAGGAAGAAGTGCCATTTATAATTGCCACAGCATGCTTTGAATTAGTAAATTTCGATATACTATTTTCAAATTTAATTATATCAGAACTTGAAGTGGAAACATTTGTAGATAATAAATTTTTTTTTACCTGAGTTATGTCCAAGTTTCTAATAGTAGGCTCATGTAGTGGAACGTATTTTTTTTTGGTAAATTTTCTTATAACTTTTATTATATCACTAGATATTTCTTTGTATGAATTATTAATCATTTAAATTAAATAGTTTTTTTTTT